>Ga0136635_10000056_pt1 | contig 23197 bp, 20 predicted proteins | sample AntDrymeUQ852106_2_FD_105495 | JGI IMG/M metagenome (GOLD analysis project Ga0136635, IMG submission 105495) | Polar desert sand microbial communities from Dry Valleys, Antarctica - metaG UQ85 (21.06) | ecosystem: Environmental > Terrestrial > Soil > Desert | place: Antarctica: Dry Valley... | reverse complement strand
TGGTGGACAGTCGCACGCGGGAATTGAGAGCCTTGGCGGATTACTACAAGTCCCGCGCCCGGCTGCAGCGAGCCAAGGGCACGCTGCTCCCAGACAACGGCATCAAAGTAGATGCGCCTTAAATGGTCGCCTAAACTTCAACGTTCCGAGCTCGATCCCGATGCCAACAGTTCATCTACCTCTTAAAAATTCTCGAACACTCGATAATTCGCATTCCCCAAATTAAAATTCACCTTTAACCTCCAACATGACTTCAAAACGGCTGGGGATCTTCATTATCCTGTCCATCCTTTTGCATTTCATTTTGCTTCTCGTCTTTCAGATTGTCGTACCGCTCCTCCCCAAAACAGCGCATGAGACTGAGAAAAAATCGGTTAAGGTTACTCTTCTTCCTTCGGCCAAGCCGGTTCCTCCTCTCCAACCGTCGAAACCCCTTCCCAAAGAAACCGTCTTTGTCGATACGAGCGACTTAAAAAAGACGAAAGACCCTGACCCCAACACGCCCATCGAAAGCGATGCCAATACCCAAGCCACCAGCAAGGAACCGGGTCAAGGAAGTGAGTTTCTTCCCAATCAGCAGGGAGTAACGGCTCCGGGCCTTAACGTGCACAGCTCGGTTGCTTCCGCTGCCAATCCGGCCCAACCCCAGCCCCCCACTCCCAAAACTCCCGACGAAAAACTGGCCAAAGAAGAACCTAAACAAAATTTGGAGTCCAAAGAAAAGCCTCTGCCCACAACCCCACCGGATCCCAAAGAACCTCAACTTCCCCAAGTCAAACCCGTGGATCCTCTCCCACTCCGTCCGGAGAGCGATATTCAAATCACCAAAGCCCAACCCATAAAGCCGCCCAAGCCCGCACCCGAAGCTGTCCAGAAAACTCAGCAACCACCTCGGGAAACCGCTCCACGTTCACCTCCAGCCGTTTTTTCTGCAGATCGTAAACAGAGTGCAATTAATGGCAGCGCTGCAGCCGGAGCCGATTCTTCGGTCGCCTCGCGTGAAACCGATCTGGGACGATATAAAGCCAAGTTATTCCGCGGAATTGGTTCGCGCTGGTACATTTACGTTCAGCAGGACAATGGCCTCCTCGGCGTGGGAAATGTCAGAATCCGTTTTTATGTCCGTTCTGATGGAGTGATCACGAATCTCGAAATCATCCAAGGCAAACAAAATGCTCAGCTTGCGGCCATCTCCCGTCGCTCGATCATGGAGATCAGCGGTCAACTGGAACCCTTTTCGGACAAGCTCAAACTTCAGCTGGGTGAAGGCTATTTCGAAGAAGTCACTTTTTCCATCTATTAGTCCTCCCTCTCACTCCCCAAGATAAGTGATTCGCTCATCCTTGAGGAAGTCCGAGTTTAAGGCCGTTGCTTTTCACTCCTTCGCACGGTCCTCACCGCAGCGAATTTCGGCGCTCCCGTATAAATCGCGAAGGTTGGGTCCATCCCACGACATCGGACGATTCCCCCGGCCCCAAACCTAGCCCGACTTCCTCCCGCACTTCTAGGTAGAGCCTGGAGGCATCCGCATCATCCGACGATTCTATCGTTCCGATTTTTTGTCCTCGCTTCACAAAATCTCCGGCCTTGACCGACATCGACTGCAAATTGGCGTAGAGCACCTCGGCGGTGTCCGGATACCCCGAACTTAAACGATGCGCTACGATCACCACTTGTTTCCAAGAGGCCTGAAAATCTTCTGCCACCGTAACCCACCCATCGCCGATTGAATAAACCGGCTCTTCTGAAACCGCCCCTTTTTTCCCAAGTGCCCACCACTCCCCCAGACTTTCTTTTTCCTGATAGCCCACTTGCAAATAGGAATCCTCCCCATCAGGAGGCCGCAGCGGAAAGTCAAACTGCTCTGCTAACGGCAAAGAAGGTCGAATGTAATCTTGAAAAAAATCTCTCCATTCCAGTCGTTCCTCTAGAACCCCCTTTTCGTTGCCTCGATCTAACACCACCCAAGCCAATCCCAGTCCAGACCACAAAATCGCAGCCCGAAGAATTCGTTTGAATATTCCCTTCATGTGAAAGGCTGCTAGGCTACACCTGAACCTTTCCGAATCCCATTGCTTCCTTTTTAAATCCCGAACATTTTTGTTTTTAAATGCTGATTCCTCCCTGGAGTACGGACATCGCTTTTGTTTTCCTTGGCCTTTTTGTGCAGGGAATGCCCTTTCTTTTGCTGGGGGCGCTGATTTCCGGATTCGTGGGCACTTATGCACCGCTGCGCTCGTTGCTCTCCCGGATCCCCAAAAATCCTCTTTTCGCCGCTGTCCTCGCAGGCGGTCTGGGGTTCGTGGTTCCTTCCTGCGAATGTGTGGCAGTCCCGGTGATGCGCCGCTTTTTCCAGCATGGACTTCCCCTTTCAGCCGGGCTGGCCTATCTGCTCGCCTCGCCCGTATTAAATCCCATTTGTCTTTTCAGCACCTGGGTGGCCTACCAAGGTTTTCACCCTTGGAAAATGGTCGCGCTCCGCGCAGCAGGCGGTTTTATTCTTGCCATCACAGCAGCACTTCTGCTTTCGCGGCTTTCCCCCGGAAAAGTTCTAAAAGGTGAAATTCTTTTACCGACTCAGCGAGGTGTTTTTTCTGACCCTTTAGATCCCATGATTTCGCCAGGCTCTCCTCGCTGGCTCCAGGCTTTGGGAACAGCCCTGATCGATTTTCGTCAGGTTTCCCTCTACTATATCGCCGGCAGTCTGGCCGCAGCCGCTTTTCAAATTTTGTTTCCCCCGCAGTATCTGCCTTCTCCCGATTCGTGGTGGGCGACACCCGCCCTCATGTCCCTGGCGGTGCTACTCAGTGTTTGCAGCTCCGCCGATGCGTTTCTCGCAACTTCTTTCATCGGCTTTTCAACCGCTTCCCAACTGGCTTTCCTTTGGACGGGACCGGTTCTCGATCTGAAGTTGCTGTTGGTTTATCAAACGATTTTGCAACGCCGCGCCATCCTTTTACTGTCAATCTTTATCATCCTCGTCGTGGCACTCATGTCCCAACTCGTCTTGCCATTGACATGAAAACTTTCGCTCGGCTCTCTCAAACTTTTCTTTTCCTGGCCCCCGCCCTGGTCTTTGGAAGCTGGGCTTGCCTCCTCCTCCGCTTAAACCAAGCCCAGGAACTGACCAACCTGCAAAGTCCACGCTTTCACCTCTACTCCCTCACAGGGGCCGCGGTCCTCCTCGGCATCTCGGTTCTGTTCCCCTTGCTCTTCATCCCATCAACTTCGGACCTTCGCACCTCTCTTTCCCAATTCCTTAAGAAATTCCTTTCGATCTTATGGCTGCTTCTTCCGGCCGGAGCTTACCTCCTCCTGCCTCCTGATTTTACCGTTCCCGCCGCACTCCTGGATCGGGCCTGGTCCTCTGCCATGTCGCGCAGTCAGGGAGCCTTTTCCGCCGGGCGTGTCGATCCCGCAGTCGTTCGAAATTTTATTCTCCAAAGTGATCCCCACGCCCCGCTGTCGCTATCTCCGGTCGACTTGACCATTGTTCAGGCGGAACCGGAACTGAAAGAGGTTTTGACAAAACGGCGCGTCGAAATTTTGGGGCAATGGCTTCCCCTCGAAAAAAATCCTCCCGACGAGTTTACTCTTGTCCGCTTGCTCATGACCTGCTGCGTTGCCGACGTCCGCCCAGTTGGAGTGTTGACCCAGGGAAAAACCGAAGGAGCCCAATCCGGAGATTGGTTCAAAGCTACCGGCACGCTCATTTTTGATGATCCCCGCCAAAACATCATCTTGAAAGCGGACCAGGTCGAGGAAGTTGAGCCTCCAGAAGAAATTTTCCTCTATTAACCGATCTCCCCCCGCAATTCGCTTGATGACGACTTGCGACTCTTCGTGCAAACCGCTCTAACTTTCCGGAGATATCCGCAATTTCATTTTCAAACGGAGAAACGTGGGTTGATCGAGGTTTTGCCCGTTAAACATGGTCGGCACCGCTTTTTCAAATCTTCCCCGCAGCACTTTATTGTCTAACGGCAATTCTTCCTGCTCGGTAAAGTAACGCTGTTCCCGGCCTTCCTTGCCTCGGCCACGGCGCGCGCGCGGCTTCTCTTCACCTTCCGCGGAGGAACGGGTCGTGGCAAGAACCTCCAGTTCCTCTTTTGAAGTTTTCCCGCGCACGGGGGCGGAGACTTTCTCCGGCTCCGGTTTCGAAGCTAGGCCGGGCATTTCGTCCGAAAGCTTTTCCTCCCGCGACTCTTTTCCGCCCCCGTGTTCCCTCGTAATCTGACCCTCCGTAGAACGCGCCACCAACAGGGTCAGCATGATCCCGTCCTTCATCGACTCGTCCACTGCCGCCCCTGCGACCATCGGAAATTCCACCGGTAACTCGCGTTGCAAAACCTGCATAACCCTTTGGAAATCCGCCACCGACATCTCCGGCCCGCCCACCACACTCGCCAAGATGCGATCCCCATTTTTCCACACATGGGCATCGGAAAATAAAGGCCCAGCCAAAGCTTTTTCCACCACTTTTCTCTGGCGATCAATCCCGGTCGCGCTGGCTACTCCCACCCAACAATTTTCCAAAACACCCTCTTCGCCATGCTGACGTCCCGCCAAAGTCTGCATATCGGACAGACTCAACTGCATGAGGGCGCGCGTAGCCAATAATCTACTAATCGACTGGGCAGTGTCCCCCAAAATCCGATTCATCGCGCGGAAACCTTCCCGGACATTGTGTTGCGCTTCCGGAATACGCGAAAGCCGCTCATTGGCAAAAATCAAAACCACATCCGCGCCTTCCCTGAGCTTCACCGTTCCTGCCTTGGCCTGGTCCAAGCGGCGTTTCCCTTCGAAAGAGAATGGCGTGACGGCTAGAACAATGGTCGAGGCCTCGATCGCTCTCAGCACCTTCAGAATCTCCGGAGTTAACCCCGTACCGGAACCCCCACCGAGACCGGTGATGACAATCGCCAGATCCACTCCTTCCAGAATCTCGCGGATTCTATCGGCATCCTGCTCCGCCAATTCACGAGCGAAGTCATGATCCCCACCCACACCCAGACCGCGGGTGGTTTTCATTCCAATCAAAATCTTGCTCTGGACCACACTTCCTGACAGCACCTGTTTATCCGTATCAAAAGCAATCATTTCCAACGACGCCAGTCCATCCAGAACCATTTGATCTAGGACGTTCACGCCCGCTGTGCCCACGCCGATTAAGGTCACCCTTCGGCAAGAGCTCGGACCTGAATTCATTTGCAACGCATCATTTCGAAGTTGGATCATAGATTTCCTTAGTTCTAGAATAGTCTCATCGACTCAAATACGGCTCGCAACGACCGCCGGACTTTATCCCAGCCTCGGGGTCTTCCATTCTTTAACTCAAGTTGTTGAGCATAACGTAACAGACCCAGCACCGTGCCCAAATCCGGACGTTGGCTATACGTCTGTTCGCCTTCCAACGTGCAGCCGTTAACCAAATGGGCTGGAACCGGAAACACTTGTCGGGCCAGTTTTTCCAAACCCCGCACCTGCGAGGAGCCTCCGGTCAAATAAACTCCCGAGGTGATATGCGGCCAAAGTCCGCGATCCCGAATGTCTTCTTCGATCAATTGCATAATCTCCTCCTGCCGCACCCGCATGATTTCCGTCATGGCCTCGCGGTAAATCAGACGTTCGTCAAAGTTAATTTCCCGCGCCAACTCGATCGTCGTGTCGGAAGCAAAACCGTCCATAGCCAAGTCACCATGCTCGATCTTCAGTTTTTCAGCACGCGCGTAGGGAATCTTAAGACCCAAAGAAAGATCCTGCGTCATGTGATCCCCGCCCACACCCAGAACGCCCGTCAACTCTACGGCTCCATCGACATAAACAAGGTAATCGGTCACTCCGGCGCCCATGTCGATCACCACGGCCCCCGCTTTTTTACGGGCGGTGGTCAACGCCGCCTGCGCACTGGCATAGGAAGCCAGAGCACAACTTTTGACTTCGATCCCCAACTCCTGAATGCAGCGCACCGTCGTTTCCAACCGGGTCTGCAATCCATAAACCAAGTGGTAACTGCCTTCTAAAATTTGCGAACTCAAGCCCACGGGATCGTCACAGGGCGTTTGATGATCGGAATAATAACGCTGCAATAATTCATGGATTACCGCGTGATCACGGGGAATCACTTGGTGTTGGGCCTGATCCTGCAACTCGGCCACATGGTCCGTCGTGATCAAATGATCATCTTCTTCGATGCCCGTTCTAACCATAACACTACGTGATTCGATATGCGAACCGGTCAGCGACAGATACACTTCCTGCACCTGCACTTCGGTTTTGGTCTCCGCGTCCAGCAAGGCCTGACTGATGGATTGCTGAGCCAGTTGAAAATCGATCACTTCACCTTTGCGCACTCCACTGGCGGAGGATTCGCCCACCCCCAACAGCATCAGGGAACCATCCGGACTAAGTTCGGCCACCGCAGCGCAGACTTTGTGGGTCCCGACTTCAACGGCGACGATAATGTGCGGGTCTCGATTGCTAAACATAAAACTCCTTCGATTGCTTAATTGAAATAGGTTACAGGGACGTTTCTTTCAGGACTCAAATCAACCGTGCGCACGACATGCTGGTCTTCACGGGCTTTATCTAAAATATGTTCAAGCCGCTGAATTTGCTGGCTGAGAAAATCGGTCCGGAAACGGATGGATCCCTTGTTTTGAGTTCGGATGATCAGATATCCTTTTTTCTGCACTTCAATCTGAGTCAGATCCAAATCGTTCTTAATCACTGAATAATCGGCCAAGCGCAACAGACTAAGCGCACTGATGACCTCGGGCCGGTCCAGTTTGATTCCCTCGATAACGTATTCAGAATCGACCCCCGTTATGATGGGCAGCGGCTTGAGACGTTCTCCCGGTTTGGGTTTAATGACGTAGCCGTTTTGATCGATGTAATAGACTGCCTGGCCGAGACGCGCACCCGAGCGGGAAACCGGAGCCAACCGGGCAATGGGTTGCCGTTCGTCCACACTGATCCGCAGAGTGGAAGGCAGCTCCCGCTGCAACCGGGCCGAAGCCACGCTCGGAATATTTTCGATGCGAATACGCACCTGTTCCAAATCCAAACCCATCAATCCAGTGCCGGGTTGAATTTGTGCGGCCCTCAGAATTTCGTCACGCGTTAGGGATCCGTCCGGAATTTGTACCTCTATTTTCTTGATAGCGAAGGTTTCGCTTTCGTAGAAAAGTTTTTGTAGCGCAGCCTGCGTCGCCATGTGGGCGGCCAGGCAGACCAGCAACAGAATGCAGATTCCAATCAGGCCGGCGCCGACTTTTTGAAAAATTTTCCGATGATCCTTCGCGCTTTTCTGCTGCACCGCCAGATTGAGAATATGCCGTTCGCGGCCCCTCCTTTTTCCTTTGCGTCCCACACTCATACTTTTCCCTCCAGCGAGAGCTTTAGAATCCGATCGCAAAGTTGCGCATACGTCATTCCCGCCTGGATCGCCGCCTTGGGCAAGAGGCTGGTTTCAGTCATGCCGGGAATAGTGTTCACTTCAAGAACGAACGGTTCCTGTTGCGCATTCACCATGAAATCCACCCGCGAATAAACCTTACAACCCAGAGCTTGATGAGCTCTCACGGCCAAAGAACGTAACTGCTTTTCCAAATCATCCGAGATCGGCGCCGGGCAGAGATAACTCGTGGCTCCCGCTGTGTACTTGTGCTGGTAATCGTAGAATCCGCCTTCGGGCTTGATCTCGATGGACGGCAGGGCTTCCGCTCCCAGAACACCCACCGTGAATTCTGAACCGATAATCATTTCCTCGATCATGAATTCACAACCCATTTCCTGCGCTTCCATCGACGCTTTAGCCACTTCCCGTTCCTCAAAAACGCGGAACACACCCACGCTCGAGCCTTGAGCGACAGGTTTCAACACATAGGGCGTCTTCCAGAACAGGCCCGGATGCCATAGATCAGACTTGGCCGTTGGAACTTTTGCCTTTTCGAACTTGGCTTTGGCTTCCAATTTTTCAAACGCCACGCGCGAGGCTTCCGGACCCGAGCCGTTATAGGGCACGCCTCTATTTTCAAGGATCTGTTGAAGTTCCCCGTCTTCGCCAAATGTTCCATGCAGGGAGATGAAGGCAAATTCGGTGCCTTCCGGCAGTTGAAATTCTTTCGATGTCACATCCACTTCGGTTACAAAATATCCTAGAGAACTCAGGGCTTTGGCCACGCCTGCTCCCGTCCGCAATGAAACTTCGCGCTCAGCCGAAATTCCGCCCTTCAGAACCGCCACATTTTTCACTGGATTGGTCATTTATTCTCCCAAAATAATTACTTCCGCTTCAAGCCGGATGCCGCGTGCGCGCTCGGCTGTTTCTTTGACTTTTTCCATCAGGGCCAGAACATCCGAAGCCTTGGCTCCCCCGTCGTTGACGATAAAATTCCCATGCTCGAGCGAGATGCGCGCTGCGCCGACCGAGGTGTTTTTCAGACCCAGTTCGTCGATGAGTTTTCCAGCCGGGATGGTCTCGTCGTTTTTAAAAGTGCAACCAGCACTTGGTGCGGCGGGCTGGCTGCTCCAGCGTTTCTTGCTGAATTGCGCTAAGGTGTCTTGGATGCGGGCCGATTCTTCCGCCTTGCCGAAAAGTTTCGCGCTTAGCGCGATGTGATCGCGAAATAGGGGGACTGAGCGGTAAGCCACGTCGATTTTTTCCCGTGGGATTTCCTGAATGGAGCCTTCGCGATCCATGACGCGGACCGATGCAACCGTTTCAAAAATCCAACTTTGCATGGCCCCGGCATTCATGCGCAGAGCGCCTCCCAAGTTTCCGGGTATGCCCTCCATAAATTCCAACCCGCCCAAACCCGCCTTTTTTGCGGCAAAGACAATTTCCTTCAAACGAACTCCGGCCCCGGCCTCGATAAATTTTCCCTCGATGTCGATTCGTTGAAAATGTTTGCGCCCCAAATGAACACAGATGCCTCGAATGCCGTGATCCTTCACCAATAAATTTGAGCCCCTTCCGATCATGGTAAGCGCGATGCTTTCCTTGGCACAGAAAGCGACCGCCTTGCCCAGGATTTCCTCGTCTTCGGGTTCGAGCCAGATCTGGGCCGGGCCTCCCACCCGTAACGTTGTGTGCCGACGCATGGGTTCATATGCTTTCAACACACCACGACCCTCCACCAGGGATTCGACCTTACGAAATATTTTCAGGTCTGCGGCCAGCTCAAGCGCAACTGTGTAAATATCGCCCGCGCCCATGACCAAAACCATGTCTCCCGGAAGGAGCTGCTGGCTGACATCCGTTTTTACACCAGCCAAAGTTCCTGAGTAAACGACTCCCGCATGCCCCGCTGCTTTGACCGTATCGGGGAGGGTCAAGCCGTCCACGCCGGAAATCGGCAATTCACTGGAGGGATAAATATCAGTAAAGAAAACCAAATCCGCATCGTCAAAAGCATGCGCAAAATTTTCCTTGAGCAAGAGGGTCCGCGAATAACGATGTGGCTGAAAAACCGCAAGAATGCGTTTGTAACCCCGGCTCTTTGCCGCGGCCAGCGTGGCGCGAACTTCGCTGGGGTGGTGCGCGTAATCATCTACCACCATCCAATCCTTATCGAAAAACTTTACTTCAAACCGCCGTGCCGCGCCGCCGAAACGGGCAAGGGCCGATTGTATGGCAAGAAACGGAATACCCAGTTCCAAAGCCATGGCACAAACGGCCGTGGCATTACTCGCATTATGCTGACCGGGAATTATCAACTGCAGCTGCCCCACTTCCTCGTCGCCCCGGAAGATCGTGAATTTCGATCCAATAGCGTTAAGCTCCAGGTTTAAAATTCGGTAATGCGCTTTCTCACCAAAACCATAACCGATCCCCCGCAAATTCTGCTGCAACAGCCCGTTGGCTTCGGCATCGTCTACGCAATAAATTATCCGTTCCCGAGTTTGCTCGAAAAGCACGGAGAAAGCTTCCTTGATCTCAACGATGCTCTCGTAGTGATCCAGATGTTCTTCTTCGATATTCAGAACAACACAGGAAGAGGGGAAGAAAGATGTCATCGACCCGTCGCTCTCGTCGGCTTCTATGACAATATACTCCGCATCCGTCCATGCCGCGCTCCGGCCTAGTTCAGGCACTTCGGCTCCGATGTAAAAAGCGGGGTTTTTCCCAGCCTGTCTCAACACTTGAGTCAACATCGAAGTGGCGGTGGTTTTGCCGTGGGTTCCCGCAATGACCAGACATTTTTTATCAACGCAAAGCGCTGCCAGCAAATCCGCACGACGCACCTCCGGCACGCCTAAAGCCCGAGCCTGGGTTCGTTCAGGATTGGTCGGTGTAATGGCGGACGAATAGGCCACTAACGCGGCGCCTTTGACCTGCTCTCTCGCATGACCCTGGTGGAATATCATTCCCAACCCGCAGAGATCTCTAACGGTCGTCGTTTCCTTCAGATCGGAACCACTGACACTGACTCCGCGCTCCAGCAACAGCCGGGCCAGGCCGCTCATGCCACTTCCGGCTACGCCCAAAAGATGAACGCGGCCTCTCTTCTCATTGAGCAAGTCCTGGATGGTTTCGAGATTAAGGGCGCATGGCATATTCCAGCTCCTCCGTAATACGCGCCGTCGCGTCGACTTGCACCAGTTCCTCAGCCCTGCGGCTCATTTCCTTACGCAGCGGCTCATCCAAAATCAGATCCGCCACCGCATCGGTCAATTTCTCCACGGAATCATTTCCCTGCGGCATGAGCAAGGCTGCACCCGCCTCAACAAAAATTTCGGCGTTGCGCAGCTGATGATTCTCCGCGGCCTCGGGATACGGAACGAGAATGGAGGGCAAAGCATAGTAGCACAGTTCCGCCAGTGAGGACGCACCCGAACGGGCCACGACTAAATCGGCCAGACTGTAAACATTCTCCATTTCCGCGCAAAAAGGCAGAGCCACTGCGACGAGATGGTAGCGGCGATAATTTGCCATCATTAACTGGTCATCGCGCGGTCCGGTCAAATGAATAAATTGAACCTTGCCCGCCAGTTTCTGCCAACCCGGCATCGCGCGAATAATCATTTCATTTAAGCCCTGGGCTCCCTGGCTTCCGCCAATAATGGCCACGGTGGGGAGACCCGGATTGAGGCCGAAATGTTCGGCGGCATGTGCGCGTTCTTTTGTGATCAGAGACGGGCGAACCGGAGTGCCAGTATGTGCACAGATGGCCGGAGCCAGATACTTAGCGCACTGCGAAAATCCCAGTAGCACCTTACTTACGCGAGGTGCCAGCCACTTAGTAACTTTACCAGGAATAGCGTTAGACTCGTGTAAGAAGGAAGGGATTTTTCTTCTCCGCGCCGCAAAGATCAAGGGAGCACTGGTAAATCCTCCCATTCCCAAAATCACATGAGGCTGGAAATCAGCAATTTCATCCAGACAAAGCCCATAGCCTTCCCATGCTTTTCTGAAAAAAGATGCCGCTTTCAGATTCAAGCCGGTCCAACCCACGGTGGGCAAAGCTACCGCCTTAAATTCCGGATAGGCCTGCAACATTTGGCGGTCGATGGTTTTCGGTGAGATATAAAGTCGCACTTCATGACCACGGCGCACGCATTCCTGCGCGACCGCCAGTCCAGGAAATAAGTGCCCTCCCGTTCCCCCGCAAGCTATGGCGATACGTCCCATGATTACATTCTCACCGTGGCTCGGGGCGGAAGAACCCGCCGACCGTTAGAAGGAGCGTAAGTTCCCTGCCGATGAATATTTAGTAATATTCCCACGCAACAAAGTGACATCAGAAGATTGGACCCCCCATAGCTGACAAAGGGCAGTCCCATTCCTTTGGCCGGCATGGACGAGGTCACGACCGCGATGTTAATCGCTGCCTGCATGCAAATGAGCGCCGTTACTCCCAAGCCCAACAAAGTTCCGGTAGGATCGGGAGCATGGTAGGAAATCAAGCCCCCGGAAAGCGCGATTAGCAAAAAGCAAAGCACAACGGAAAGGGTGCAGATCAAGCCCAGCTCCTCTCCGAGCACCGCAAAAATGGAATCGGTATGAGCCTCGGGAATGTAGAACATTTTTTGCACACTATTCCCCAAGCCCAGGCCCTGGATCCCTCCTGAACCGAGAGCGATCAGACCTTGGTAAATTTGATAACCCGCTCCGGATTGATGTGCGTCCGGATCCATAAAAGCCAAGATCCGCGAACGCCGTTCCGGAATGAAAAAAGCGACCGCCAAGATACCCAGCACGGCAATGACCGGGAGCGGCGCGATGTAGAACCATTTGGTTCCTGCCGTAAACATCAGGATGAACGTTATGAGAATCAAGACGGCCGTCGTTCCCAGATCCGGCTGGATGACTACCAAACCGCAAAGCAGGATCACCACGCCGAGAGGCTGGGCAAAGCCTTCCCGGAAATTCTCGATTTTTCTTTGATGCCTCCCTAGCCAATAAGCAAGGAAAGCCACCACCGCCAACTTCGTAAATTCAGCGGGCTGCAGGGATGCGCCCGGAAAGAAAATCCAACGGTGCGCACCTTTCACCTCATGGCCCACCCCCGGAACCCAGCAAAGCACCAGCAGGACGACGCAGCCACCCAGGATCCACCAAACATGACAGATCCAATCATGATAGTCCCATCTTAACGCAATCGCACAGGCCACCAAGCCCAACCCAAGGAAGATCGATTGCTTCAAAATGAAATACAGGGGATCGCCCTGATTTCCGGGAACAAAAGCGCTCACACTCATCAACATGACCAGTCCCAGCGAGATAAGCGCAAGGACCGCCACGATCAGAATAGTTGCCATGTTCCGTATCATAATATTTTTGGGTGCTCAGGAAAAACGGAACGGCTTAGAGCCGGGCCATGTCCATCGTGATAACCGGTGCACGGAACGGTTTTTTGACCGGGGTGCTGGCGTCGGCTTCACGCATCGGGTCCGCTTTCGGAGTTGCCTTCGTCGCCGTTGCGGCGGGCACTTTTAGAACCTGGCCCACTTGCAGATTGTCCGCCGTTAGCCCGTTGGCCTGTTTTATCTTGGCTACCGTGGTGTTATTCTTTTTGGCGATCTTGGTGAGGTTATCACCCGGAGAGACCCGGTAAGAGGACGAGGCGGCAGAAGACGAGCTGATGATCGGAGCGAATTTCTTGGAGGGAATATTTGCGTCCTTGGAAGCAACCGCCTTGGTCGCTGAAACCGAACCGGGAACTTTCAAGACTTGGCCCACTTTAAGGGAGTCTGAGGCTAGGCCGTTGGTCTTTTTCAAGACAGCCACTGAGACGCCGGTTTTCCTGGCGATTTTGGTCAGGTTATCACCGGCAGCGACCAAATAAGTTTTGGGTTTGGCTGCGGAGACCACCGGCGATTTTTTAGCGGGGGCTGGCGCCGTCAATGTTTTGGGTTCCATGACCAAACGGGCCGGAGGCGCCTGCAATTCCATGGCGGCCACGGTGTCATCCTGATGAACACTGGACCTGGCGGGTTCGTTAGAGGCTGTAGCCCACACTGGATCCGTGCTCGCCGGCATGGAGGATTGGGGTTCGGCATTAGCCATGGTGTCGATCATTTCCGAGGAAATCATCGGAGCGTTATTGGTTTCCAACACCGGCTCAGGCGTGGGCGTGCCCGGAGCCTGAATGCTGTCGGCAGTTATAAGCGGGCTGCCTTCGATGAGGGCGGGCGGGTTGGCCTCTGCCATTTCAGGATGACTGCGGCCCTTCATGAAATAGAAGGCGCTGATCACCACGATGACTACGATGTGAAGCCCCAGCACCACCATAAAAATGGTGGAGAGCTTCGTTCCCCCGGTTGCCGGGTCTTGATTGGTTTCATTCATGTTATTTTCTTCCTTTGGTATTTTTGGGTTGCTGACTGTGTAATAAAATTCCTAAACCAATTCATTCACCATCTGGCGAAAGAGGCTTCCTCGCTCTTCAAAATTCTTGAACATGTCATAGCTGGAACAGCCCGGTGAAAGCAGGACGACGGAGCCCGGCTTCGCCAAACGCTGGGCTTGTTGGACGGCATCTTCCAGATCCACGGCGGGGTGACAGGGAAGGGTTTGGCCCCAAACCCGGCTTAGCGTGGTTTGCATTTCGCCGATTAAGACCGCGTGATCCGCTTTTTTCGCCAATAACGATTTCAGGCCCGAAAAATCGACGCCCTTATCCTTACCTCCGGCGATTAGAACTACCGGACGGGTTTGGGCCAAAAGTGCTTTTTCCAACGCATCGATATTAGTGCCTTTGGAATCGTTAATGTAAGAAACGTCATGCAGCTCGCGAACGGCCTCGCAGCGGTGAGGCAAGGCATGATAGGCGCAAAGTGCTTCGATCGTCTTTTCACGCGGCACTTGGTAGATATCCCCCACAGCCAAAGCGGCCAGTTGATTTTCGGCGTTGTGGGGTCCGGCCAGATTCGTTTTACTTTGCTCAAGCACTTCTTTGCCAAAGGCTTTCAGAAAACCATTCTCAAAGGTGTAATCCGCCGGTTCGCCATAGGCATTCAATGTGATTTTTTTGGCGCGAATGGAAGGATCGTCACAGAGGGTGCTGATCACCGCGAAGTCGGACTCGGTTTGATTCATGAAAATACGAGCCTTGGCCGCCTTGTATTCTTCCATGGTGGAATAACGGTCAAGGTGATCCGGCGTAAAGTTCAGATAGACTGCGATACGGGGGTGAAATTCTTCGATTGCCTCAAGCTGGAAAGAACTGACCTCCACCGTCACGACATCGAGATCGCAGCTGCTCTTGACCGCGTCGCTGAAAGCCTGCCCGATATTTCCACAAGCCACCGTAGCTTTACCGCCTGCTTTGAGAATAGCCGCGACCAATTCTGTGGTGGTGCTTTTGCCATTGGTGCCCGTGATGGCCACGATCGGGCATTCACAAAAGCGAGAGGCCAGTTCGAGTTCTCCGATGATTGGAATACTCAGCCCCCGCAATTCGCTCACGAGGGAACGTTTGGGATCGATGCCCGGACTGAGCACGCCCAAATCAAAACGGCAGGACGTAAAATTCGTCTCCTGAATTTCCACCCGCACTCCCATCTCTCCCAGCTTTTCGGAAAGCCGGGCGACACGTTCGTTCATTGCACTGTCCCGAATCACGACATCAGCTCCTTTTTCCACCAACAGTTCTGCCGCAGCGCGCCCGCTTTCGCCCAGGCCCAGCACCACGACTTTCATTCCATTAACGTTCACAACATCTCTTCTTTATGTTTAGCGAATCTTTAACGAGGCCAGCCCCAGCAGGGCAAAGACCAGGCACAAAATCCAAAATCTCACCACCACCGTAGTTTCACTCCAGCCCCGGATTTCAAAATGATGATGCAACGGCGACATGGCAAAAATGCGTTTCCCCGTCAGCTTAAAGGAAGCGACCTGCAAAATGACGGAGAGGGCCTCCATCACAAAAACTCCGCCGATGACCACCAGCAAAAGTTCCTGGTTCAAACAAATGGCCACGACCCCCAGCGCTCCCCCGATGGCGAGCGAGCCAGTATCGCCCATGAACATTTTTGCGGGATGGCAGTTATACCAAAGAAAACCGAGGGCGGCGCCACCGAGGGCCGAACAGAAAATGGTCAACTCTTCCGCTCCCGGCACGTGGGGAATGAGCAGAAGTTTGGAGATTCTTGGAATACTGGTCAGGTAGGCAAAGATGGCGTAAACCACCGCCACGGAAACCGTGCAACCGCTGGCTAGACCGTCTAGACCGTCAGTCAGATTCACTGCGTTCGAAGAGCCGATGATCACCAGGAGGAAGAAACAAAAAATAATCGCGCCCCCCGTCGGATCGATAAGGGGAGCCAGTTTGGTGTAGGGAATTTCGACCGTTAGAGCCATGGCTCGGGTCGTGGGATTCCACAAGATGAAACCCGCCACCAACGCGGCCACCAGAGCCTGGGCAAAAAGCTTCTGCCGACTGGTCAGCCCATCGGCCTTTTTCTTTTTGATCTTGGCGTAGTCATCGACAAAGCCGATGGCACCGAAGGCAAGCATAGAGCCTAGCGCAAGCCACAGATACAAGTTGGTTAAGACACCCCAGAGCAGGCAGGAAATCACCACCGTGATGACGATCATAATTCCGCCCATGGTCGGCGTTCCTTTTTTACTGCCGTGCAAATCGGCTAGCAAATGCACGTGGTCTTCTTTCCCCCGAATGGGTTGTCCTAGTTTCATGCGAGTGAGGGCTCGTATGACGAGGGGACCAATCCAGATCGAAAGCAAAAGAGCGGTTAAGGCCGCGCAGATAGCGCGAAAGTTTGCGTATTGGAACAGGTTGAGCGGACTGAATGATTCCCTCCAAAGGCTTAGGTAATAGAGCATGTCGCTCCTTTCTTCAGCCAGTCCACCACGAGGTCCATTTGTTGGCTGCGCGATCCCTTGACCAAAACCCGGTCGTCGGGTCGTGAGACTGTCAGATAATATTCAAAAAGCTCTTCGCGGGTTTGAAACCACCGCGCCTGATCTTCGGACATGCCCGCGGTCACAGCCGCCTCCACCAAGGCTTGGCTTTCGGCTCCGATGCAAAAGCAAGACTGAAAGTTGTTTTCGACCACGGCCCGACCGACGACCTCATGCAAAATTTTGGACCATTTTCCCAGTTCGCCCATCGCCCCGAACAGCGCCACTTTTGCACCGCCACCGGGCAACAAGCCCACGGTCTTCATCGCGGCGACCATCGAATCAGGATTGGCATTATAAGCATCATCCAGAATCCAGCCTCCGCCGTTTTTTAGAATCGCCACGCGGCCCTTAGGTAAAATCGCCTTGGCCAACCCATCCCGCATTTCTGCGAGAGAAATTCCGAGCGCATCACCAAAAGCAATGGCCAGAGCCGCGTTCTGTGCCATGTGCCAGCCGGGAGCGGACACGCGGATGGTTTCGCTTTGGCCGCTAACGGAAGCCTGAAATTGCATCTGGCCATCAGACCAAACCGCATCGCTCACCCGGCAACTGCAGAGGGGGGATGTTCCGGCATAAACTGTGCGGGCGTGCAGTTTTCCATGCAGCGACTGCAGCCATTCGTTGTCGCCGTTAAGCACGGCCAAACCCGTTTTGCCGAGGCTGCGCACCAACGCGCTTTTTTCCTCGGCAATTCCGGATTGATCTTCAAAAAATTCGATGTGCGCCCAACCCACGTTTGTAATCACTCCCGCTTGGGGCATGGCGATTTCACATAGAACGGCAATTTCACCCGGATGGTTCATGCCCATCTCGACCACTGCCCATTCGTCATCTTCTTTCAAGGACAGCAGGGTGAGCGGCACCCCGATGTGATTGTTCAAATTACCTTCGGTTTTGTGGGTTTTGAAACGGGTGGAAAGAACCGCAGCCAGGAATTCCTTGGAACTGGTTTTACCGCTGCTGCCGGTCACGCCGACAATTTCTACTTTTAAACTTTTACGATAATTAGCCGCCAGTTTTTGCAGACCGACCAAAGTGTCTTCCACTTCGATTAAAGCCATGCCGGAATCATCGAGCACGGTACCGGATAGAACCAAGGCCGCTGAGGCTCCGGACCGGGCCACGTCTCCTAGGAAAGAGTGGGCGTCGTGATTCACGCCCTTCAACGCAACGAAGAGATCCGAATCTTGGATTTTCCGGGAATCAATCACCACTCGTTTGATGGAGGATCGGGTTCCGCCCTGCTTAAGCGTGCCGCCCGCCCAGGCAGCGACCTGTGCCAAAGTCAGCGCTTTCATTGGGCACCTCCGGAAAGAAATTTACCGGCCACTTCCTGGTCCGAAAAAGGATATTTAACTCCGGCGATTTCCTGCGTCGCTTCATGGCCTTTACCGGCCAGGACGATCACATCTCCAGTTTCCGCGGTTTGCAAAATATAACCAATGGCCTCTGCCCGCTCTTCGATGATCCGGAAATTACTGTACCCGTCCACGCCTTTGAGCATGTCGTCCAGAATGTTTTGCGGTTTTTCACTCCGCGGATTATCCGAGGTGAAGAGCGCTTCGTCGGCCAAACGGCAAGCGGTCTTGGCCATGATAGGACGTTTGGTCTTATCTCGATCTCCACCACAGCCCACCAGAATGCGCAAGCGTTTGGGTTTCATCGCTCGCAGACTCTCCAGCACCTTCGCCACGGCATCGTCGGTATGCGCGTAGTCGACCAGAACCGCAAAAGAACCGTCATGGAGCACAGGTTCCATACGGCCTGGAACCGGGGGCGCTTCCGGCAGCCACTGGGCAACCTGATGGACCGAAAATCCCGCCGCAACCGCCGTAGTCGCCGCCGCCAGCACGTTCATCACATTGAATGTTCCGACCCAAGGCACTTCAACCGGAATGGTACCTTCCGGAGTGCGCCACAAAAATTTGGTTCCACGCGGGGAAAGCTCGATCTGTTCCGCACGATAGTCCGCCGACTTTTCCAAGCCGTAGGTAAGGAGTTCGACTTGTGCGGGGATGTGGCTAACAACGCGCAAACCGTAGCCGTCATCCACGTTGATCACCGCTTTCTGGCCAGGTCGCAAATTGCGAAAAAGGCGCAACTTGGCTTCGAAATAATTTTCCATCGTTCCATGGAAATCAAGGTGATCGCGGGAAAGGTTGGTGAAGATGGCAATGCCAAAGTCGAGCCCCGCTACACGATCCTGGGCCAAGGCGTGGGAGGACACTTCCATTACCGCCGCGCCACAACCGTTGTCCACCATTTCGCCGAGGAATCGCTGAAGTTCCAGTCCTTCGGGAGTGGTGCGCGAGGCTTCCACTTCCCTAATCCCGGAATGATATTGTATCGTGCCCAGCAAACCCGTCTTGATTCCACCCTTTTCCAAGAGGCTGCGGATCAAAAAGCTGCTCGAGGTTTTGCCGTTTGTGCCCGTGACTCCGATCACTTTTAGTTTCCTGCCGGGATGGTCATAAAAATTTGCGGCGAGGAGAGAAAGAGCGCGGCGGCCCGAACGTACGACCACTGCCGGGCGATCCGAAGTTTGCGCTTCGTGTTCCAGAACAAAAGCGGAAGCTCCCCGTTCCAGCGCAGCCGGAATAAATTCGGCTCCATCTTTGACTTCGCCTTTCCAGGTGCAGAATAAGGTGCCCACTTCCACCTTGCGGGAGTCATAAGCCAGACCGCGGATCTCAGTGTCCAGGGATCCGCTTGTGCTCTCGACGAGGATACCATGAAGGAGCTCGCTAAGTTTTTTCATTCGGCCCCCCTTTAACAAAAGCTTTTTTGGGCGCCGTGACATTGTCGGGAGCAAGGTTCAGTTGCTGCGCGACTTTGGTGGCGATATTTGAAAATGCGGGACCGGCTACGGATCCTCCGTAAAATGTTTTCCCCTGAGGCTGATCCACCACGATGGAAACAAGAAACTCGGGCTTGTCCGCCGGAAGAAATCCGATGAACGAAGACATGTACGCTCCGCTTTTGTAGCTCCCATTAATGGCCTTGCGAGAGGTGCCCGTTTTTCCGGCAGCCATGAAACCGGCCACGGCAGCCTGGCCTCCCGTTCCATCGTCGGAAACGACCCCACGCATCGCTAGGCAAACCTTCGCTGCTGCGTCTTTATCAACAACCTGCCGAACCATCCGCGGCAGGAACTGTTTCACCACCCGGCCCTGATCGTCGATGACCCCTTTGATCAAGCGCGGCTCCATCAGCTTGCCCTCGTTGGCCATCGCCGATACTGCCATCGCCATCTGCAGATTGGTCACACAGATTTCGTATCCGATTGGAATGCGCGTCAAAGAAACAGCACTCCACTTGCGCAGCGGATGCAAAATTCCCACTTGTTCGCCGCCCAGTGCGAGGCTGGCGGGCTGGGTGGAATCACCAAAGCCCATCAGGCGGGCGTAACGGTACATTTTTTCCTGGCCGATCAAAAGTCCCATCTTCGCGAAAACAATATTGCTCGAGACCTTTAACCCTTCCCCTAAAGAAAGCATTCCGTGGGGGTGCGTGTCGTTAAGCCAACTTCCGGCGTAGAAAAATTTGCCGTTCTCCGCGAAAATCTGCGTATTGAGATCGGCTACTCCCTCATTCAGAACGGCTGATAAGGTGACCAACTTAAAAGTGGAACCCGGTTCATAAATGTCCATGATCGCCCCGTTGCGGAGGGTCTCGGGGGTCATTGTTTTCCGCTCATTGGGATCAAAGGTAGGCCGGCTGGTCATGGCCAGAATCTCCCCGGTTGAGGGACGTACCACGACGATATGCAGACCCTTCGGAGTGAAATCCTGCACCATGCGATCGGCTTCCTGCTCCACCGCGTGTTGAATGGAAGTATCGATCGTGAGAACCACATTGAGGCCATTGCGCGGCTTGATGTCGGCCATACGGTAAGCGGCAATTTCCGCGCGTGCCCGGTCTCTGACTACGCGACGTTCTCCGGGCACCCCACGCAGGAAGGTTTCCATAACCTGCTCCACGCCGCCCGCACCCAACTCGGTAAGCAGGTTTTTGTTATCAACGTCCGTACGCAGATTGGCGCGATTGACAAATCCCACCAAGTGACTGGCTTCATTTCCGTTGGGATAAAAACGGCGCGTGCGCTCGCTCAGGATGACTTCTTTTAATTTAAGATCTTTGATTTTATCCAGGCACTCAGGGCTGACCTCTTCCTCGATGAGGATATAACGGTTGTTCGCCGTAATTTTTTTGTTCAGATCGGCCACGCGCAATTCCAAGGCTTCCGCCAATTCTGCCATCCCTTTCGGATTTTGCACCGCTAGCTTGCCATCAACACGGATATCAAAAACCTGCACCGACTGGGCCACCACCCGTCCTTGCGCATCGTAAATATTCCCGCGCTTGGCCGCCACAGGAAAACGGTCGTACTGGCGGCGGATGGCAATTTCCTGGTAATGCGTGTGCTCAATGAGCTGGATATAAATCAGCCGGGTCGACAATAGGGTAAAGCCCAAAGAAAATATAACGACCATCACCATGGCGCGAGTGCGAAAGGAGCTCATAGCCTAACGTCCCCTATCCTGACGAGCCAGTGCGGTTCCATGGGGAGGTGCAGAGGATCGGCGAAAAATGGGCGCTTCGATCACGTCAATGCGCGGATCGGAAATATTGATCAAGTTTAGCTTCAGGTAGGCGATTTGAGTCTGGAGGCTCCGGGGGGTCTTGCGGCTTTCGACCCGGGCCGACAATGTGGAATTGAGTTCCTGGGCCTTTTTTAATTTCACTTCCTGAGCTTTGATATCCTCGGACAACTGATGTACGCGGACCTGGAGGAAGACATAGACCAGACCAAAGATTGTCAGCAAGACGCCACCGGCCAAAAGCTTGAAGAGCCTTTTCCTCTGCAGGGTATTAGATTTACGGATGCGATTGCGGCTCATGCAATCCTTTCCGCCCCGCGCAAACGGGCGCTGCGGGCGCGAGGGTTAACCGACAATTCTTTTTCGGAGGGCTGAAACCGTCCCAGCTTCCCGAAGCAATAGTCCGGATTGGGCTGACCGAATGCATAACGGGTGCCAATGATTTCCGCCTGGCTGCGCGATTCAATGAAACGCTTGGTCAGGCGATCTTCCAGTTCATGAAAGCTGATCACCGCCAGACGACCGCCGATTTTCAACGCTGTCGGAATGGCGTGCAGGGCCTCTTCCAAAGCTTCCATCTCGCCGTTCACCCAGATACGCAACGCTTGAAAGGTTTTAGTCGCGGGATGCAACTTGGAGCCACGGCGGCCCCCGACGGCTTTTTCAATCAGATCCGCTAAATCGGTGGTGTTATTAAATTTCTTTTCTGCACGCGCGCGGCTGATGGCGCGCACGATGGCCGGGGCCATTTTTTCACCGCCAAAATCACGCAGCAACTGGATGAGTTCACCCTCGTTCATGTGATTGACGGCCTCGGCGGCGGTGCGGGATCCCTGCGGGTTCATACGCATGTCCAACGGTCCGCTCTTTTGAAAACTGAAACCACGCTCCGCCGTGTCGAGCTGCGGTGAAGACACCCCGAGATCCAGCAAGATTCCATCGAATCCGCCTTTCTCGTTTGCCACCGTTGCCAGCTCTTTAAAATTCATCTGTTTTATTTCGAAGCGGGATTGACCCCACTCCCTCTCCAACTCTTTTCCTGCCTCGACCGCCTCCGGATCCTGATCCAAAGCAATGACCCGGGCCCCAGCCTTTAACAATTCCCGTGAGTGTCCACCGCGCCCAAAGGTCCCATCCAAAATCAGCTTTTCCGGTCCCGCCTGCAAGAGCGACAGAACCTCATCTAACAAAACCGGTAGATGCATTCCATTCCTAACAAGCCCGAAGCCGGAGCAATTGCTCGCGCACCGGCCTCTTCAAACCGATCAATTCATACGCATTCCGCCGCGCCAATCTCATCACCACCTGACCCTGCATTTGCCCTTCGGCATCACGCTGGGTTGAAAATCCAATTGCCAAAGTTCTGCGAATGTTGTTGCGAGTTTCCACTGGTTCCTCCGTTGATTTGTTCGATCGTTTTCAAACCCTTCAGCGTGCGGCGGAAACCGGGTCAGAATCTCCGCTGATCTCCCTCCATAGGTGCGGGGGGCAGTGTTGACATCAAGGTCCAACACCGCTTGACCCGTAACCGGACCCTTTCTTTCTGGGTCCGAGGAAAAAATCTTTCGTCCAACCGATCCGTTTTCGGCGCATCCGAAGGCAGCAGAGACGACTTGGTTCTCCAGGAATCCATGGTCATAAGCCAGCCTCCAGGGCCGCTTTCTCCACGGTCACGGTTGCTTCTTCCTGGTTCTTCCAATCGTCGGCATCCCAAATCTGAAAGTGGTCAAAGGAACCCGCCAAAACGGTTTTCTTTTTTAAAGAAGCCACTTGGCGGAGCTTCTCCTTAATCATGATCCGGCCCTGCGCATCACATTCCACGGTCTGCGCGGCGGTAGCCAGGTTCTGCAAAATTCGGCGTCGCGGATCATTCATCGATGCATCCTTTAACTTGGCCATCTGGGCGCCCAACCACGAAGCGGGGTAAACCTTCAGACAATTTTCTTGCGAACGAAAGACCAGGAGGCGCTTTTCATGGGCTTCGCTGCGCCATTCCGAGGGTACGGTGATGCGCCCTTTTTCATCAAAAGCATGGGCGAACGTGTCGGTATACCCCTCGCGTAACGTTAAATCGGAATGACTCATTTAAACCACTGAACTTCTTATTGGACCACAACGCCCCCTTTTAAACCACATTGCCCCACTCCAGGTCAACGAGATTTCCCGTAAATTATGGTAATTTTTGAGAATCCGGCTTGGAATTGAACTTCTAAGCCCTAGCGCG
>Ga0136635_10000055_pt1 | contig 23622 bp, 22 predicted proteins | sample AntDrymeUQ852106_2_FD_105495 | JGI IMG/M metagenome (GOLD analysis project Ga0136635, IMG submission 105495) | Polar desert sand microbial communities from Dry Valleys, Antarctica - metaG UQ85 (21.06) | ecosystem: Environmental > Terrestrial > Soil > Desert | place: Antarctica: Dry Valley... | reverse complement strand
TCGCTTCGCCGGTGAGCTGGAACGACACCGTCCACTCGGAGCCCGTGTTGCCGCCGAGGACCGCGTTGGCCTCGGCGATGTCCCCCCCTGCGATCACGGAGGGGGCGAGACGGTAGCGGTTGCCCACCTCGTCTTCATAGACGACCTCCTGGTCCTCGAGCGCCGAGAACGAACATGCCCGCCGCTCGCGGTCGGCGTCGGTGGGGCATGTGACCGGCGTCGCCGCGTAAGCGGGGTCCTGCGGCGACACGATCGAGATCACCGAACGTTCCTCGAGCCGGGCGGTCTGCCCGATCACGTCGAGCAGGCGCTGCTGTCCCGTCGAGCGCTGGCGCTCCTCCGCCGAGGCGCGGTCGATGAAGCACCCGAGGTTCTCCTCGCCGGAGCTGATGACGCAGAAGAGCGAGTCGACCGGGAGCACCTGGACATCGCGAACCGCGGTCATGGCCGCCGCCTCGGTCTCGAGCCCGCACGGAAGCTGGTCGGCGGCGAGCGTGAGCCCCGAGAACGACGTCGGGGCCGGCGACGGGGAAGGCGACGGGCTCGCGGACGGCGATGCCGAGGAGGTCGCCGATGCCGAGCTGGAAGGGGATGCCGAAGCTGACGCCGAGGGCGCCGGCGTCGTTCCCGCGGTCCCTTCATCGCCGGCGCCGTCGGTGACGCAGAACGTCTGCTGCGTGACCTCGACCGTGAGCTCGTCGCGAGCAGCTTCGGCTTCCTTGCGGGTCGGGAAACAATCGAGCTGCTCGCCGGTCGTGCCGACCAGGCAGAACGCCTCGTCGGGGCCGTTCGCTGAGGGTGTCGGCGTGGCCGAGGCGCTCGGGCTCGCCGACGACGTCGCCGAAGCGTCCGCGCGCGGCGCGACCGCGATCACCCGCTTCGCAGCTTTCGCGATGTCCTCGTTCGGGAAGCACTCCACTTCACCCCCGGCCCCGTCGACGAGGCATGCCTCGGCGACCTGGGGCACCACCGTGAGCTCGGCCAGCGCGTCGTCAGCGGCCTGTTCCGTCTCGGCACAGCCATAGTTCTCGTCGTCGGGACCAGCCAGGCAGGCGCGCGATTCGGCGCGTTGCTCGATCGTTCCCTGCGCGAGTCCGGGGATCTGGACCTCGATCGTCGAGCCCGACACGACGATGTCGGGCTCGCCGACGCCGAACGCGTCGACCCGGTTCGAGATGTTCGTGCGAGCTTGCTCCATGACCTCATCGGGCGTGCCGTCGGGCGCCGACAGGGTCACCGACACCCCACCCTCGAGGTCGAGCCCGAGGATCGGCTGCAGCGCCCCGGTCGCGAACCCGATGATCGAGGCGAGCGTGAGCACGAGCACGAGCACGATCGAGGCCCACAGGCCGCGAGTCCTCCTCACGCCAGCTCCGCTCCGTTGACCACGAGCCGGAACCGCGCGTCGAGGTGCTCGGCCGCTACACGGCAGAGCTGCATGCGCCCGAGGAAGATCTCGAAGTACTCCATGACCTGGCTGATGCCCGTATCGATCGTCAGCTCGAGGCTGACGGTGCGGGCCGCGGAGTCTACCCGAAGGAACGATTGCTCCACGGCGTAGTTGACGCGGTCGTGGATGTCGAGGTCGATCCGTCCCGTCGTGCGCACGCGGCTGCGGTGCACGTCGGACTTGTCCGCGAGGATCACCGCCGCTGAGATGGGCGAGACCGCGGTGCCTTCGGTTTCCTCGTGGTTCGCGATCGCGGCGATGATCGGCATCAGGTCGGCGGGCGCCACCGTGTCGTGCAGGGCTTGGTGCACCAAGATCGCGCCTGTCTGGCCGTGCGCATCGCGCGCGAGCGAGTTTCCCACGTCGTGCAGGTATCCGGCGACGCAGGCGAGGGTGGCTTCCCGCTCGGTGTATCCGAGCCGCGACAGCACCTGGAAGGCGATGCGGCCCACGAGGTTCGCGTGACGGAAGCCGTGCTCGGTGAAACCCATCGCGTCCATCACCCGGTCGGCCGACGCGATGAACAACGAGAGCTCGTCGTTGGCCTGCACGTCTTCGAGCGTGACCGTGGACGCGTCGTCGCCCGCGGGTGACGCCGGTTCGACCGGAAGCGGCGCCGGCTCCGGGGTCGTCTCGGACGCGATGACCGTCGAAGGGTCGATCGACTCCTCGGGCGCCTCGACGGGCGGCTCGTCAGCAGGGATGACGGCTTCGGTCACGTCTGCTGGAACGGCCCGTCCTGGCCGTCGGGGGCATCGCTCTCGAGTTCGTCGTCCTCGAACGCCTCATGCTCGTCACCGACGATGCGCCCCACCCCCGCCCGCACCATGCGGATGCGGGTGCCCGGCGCGATCTCGAGCGTGATCACGTCGCTCTCGTCGTCGATCGCGACGACCATGCCGAACACCCCGGCGGTGGTCACGATCTCGTCACCGACCTCCACGCTTCGGAGCAGGGCCTGCTGTGCCTTGGCGCGCCGCTGCTGGGGCCGGATCAGCAGGAAGTAGAAGACGCCACCCATCAGGAGAAGCGGCAGGAAGGCGACGAGGCTGCTGCCCCCCTGGGAATCCTGTGCAACGAGCTCGACCATAGGTGAACCTTTCCGTGTGGGTGCGTTCCGTGTCGGCGCCATGGCAGCGGAAGCTGCGCCGACCGCGCGAGTCTACCGCCCGTCGCTGCCTACAGAGGCAAGGTGCCCGGGGGCTGGGTGCCCAGGTGGCGGTATGCGCGCTCCGTCGCGACCCTTCCTCTCGGGGTGCGATGCAGGAACCCGAGCTGCAACAGATAGGGCTCCACCACGTCTTCGACGGTGTCGGGCTCCTCGCCGACCGATGCGGCGAGCGTCGAGAGGCCGACCGGTCCGCCGCCGAAGCGCTGCACGATCGCCTGCAGGATCGCGTGGTCGAGGCGGTCGAGACCCTGCTCATCGACCTCGAACACCTCGAGCCCGGCGCGGGCGACCTCCCCGGTGATCGCGCCGTCGCGGCGCACCTCGGTGAAGTCGCGCACCCGGCGGAGCAGCCGGTTCGCGATGCGCGGCGTGCCACGTGAGCGCCTGGCGATCTCCGCGGCGCCCATCTCGTCGAGGCGGACCTCGAGGATGCCCGCAGACCGTCCGACGATGCGTGCCAGATCCTCGACCGGGTAATAGTCGAGACGCGGTGAGAACCCGAACCGCTCGCGCAGCGGAAGCGTGATGCGCCCCGGCCGTGTCGTCGCGGCCACGAGGGTGAACGTCGGAAGCTCGAGCCGGATCGACCGTGCCGTCGGCCCCTTGCCGAGCACGACGTCGAGCACGAAGTCCTCGAGCGCCGGGTAGAGCACCTCCTCGACCGCGCGCGGCATGCGATGGATCTCGTCGACGAACAACACGTCGCCGTCGTCGAGGTTCGTGAGGATCGCCGCGAGGTCGCTTGGCCGGTCGAGTGCGGGCCCGCTCGTCGGCTGGAACCCTGCCCCCATCTCGTTCGCGACGATCTGGGCAAGGGTGGTCTTGCCGAGCCCCGGCGGCCCGCTGAACAGCAGGTGGTCCACGGGCTCGCCGCGTCGGCGGGCGCCGTCGATCAAGAGCTGGAGCTGCTCCTTCACGCGCTCCTGCCCCACGAAGTCGGACAGGCTCGTCGGCCGCAGCGCGACGTCGAGCTCGCGATCCTCAGGGTCGACGACGGCGGCCTCGATGAGGCGGTCGTCGTCCACCTAGCGCCCCACCTTCTGCAGAGCCTCGCGCAGCATGTCATCGACCTCGCGTCCGTCGGGGTCGACACCTCGCGTGGCTTCGGCAGCTTCCTGCGTCGTGAGGCCGAGCGAGACGAGGGCATCGCGCACGTCGACGATCGGACCACCCTCGCGCGGCAGCTCCGACTCGCCGCCGAGCCGGTCGCGGAGGTCGACCACGACCCTCTGGGCGACCTTCTTGCCGACACCCGGGACCACGGTGAGCGCATCGGCGTCACCGGCGATCACCGCTCGCCGGAGCGCATCGGCGCTCATGGCCGACAGGAACGACAACCCGGCCTTGGGGCCAACGCCGGTCACGCCCGTGAGCAGGTCGAAGAGCTCACGTTCGTCGGTGCTCGAGAACCCGTAGAGCGTCATCGAGTCGTCGCGAACGACCATGCGCGTGTGCACCCGGGCACTCTTGCCGGCCGCCGGAAGCCGGCTCACGACCGAGGTCGGCACCGACACTTCATAGCCGACGCCGCCCACCGCGAGCACGACGCTGGTCGCGCCCTTCTCGACGACCTGACCTTCGAGGAAGGAGATCACCGGGCGGCTCCGATGCGCGCGGCGGCCCGCAGGCGCGCGCCGACGAGGTGCGTGAGAGCGACCGCGGCAGCATCGACCGCGTCGGGCTTCGACGGCAGGCCCCGGAAGCCGTGCACGCGCTCGAGGGCGTCGCGCACCTGACGCTTGTCGGCGTTGCCGGCGCCGGTCACCGCACTCTTGACCTCGGTCGGGCTGTACTCCTCGACGACGAGCCCGGCCTCGGCGGCAACCACCATCACGGCGCCGGTCGCTCGCGCGACCGTGAGCGCGCTGACCTGGTTCCGGTTGAAGGCGACACGCTCGACCGCCACGCTGACCGGCCGGTGCGTCGCGATCGCGGCGCGGACGGCTTCGGCGAGGGATCGCAGACGCTGGGCTTCGGGCTCATCGGCGCCGGTCGTGATGGTGTCGGCCCACACGAGGGTGGGGCGACGGCCGTCGCGAGCGACCGCGGCGAGGCCAAGGTTCGCCACGCCTGGGTCCACGCCGAGCACGCAAGAATCGAACATCTGTTCGCGCAGCTTACGGCGACCCTCGGCGCTGGGCAAACACCGGCCGGGTAATCACAGCGAGGCCATGACCTCTTCGGGGATGTCGAAGTTCGCGTAGACGCTCTGCACGTCGTCGAGGTCCTCGAGCGACTCGATCAGGTTCAGCACCTGCTTGGCCTCACCGCCGTCGACCGGGATCGTCGACTGGGGCACCATGGAGATCTCCGCGGAGATCGCCTCGACGCCGGCGGCTTCCAGCGCGTCACGAACCTGCTTGAAGGCGGCCGGATCGCTGATGATGTCCCACGAGCTCTCGGAGTCGCGCAGGTCCTCGGCGCCGGCTTCCATGACGATCTCGAGCAGGCGCTCCTCGTCGGGCGCCATGGCTTTGTCGACCACCACGACACCTTTGCGCGTGAACATGAAGGCCGTCGAGCCCGTCTCACCGAGGTTGCCGCCGTTGCGTGTGAACGCGTGGCGGACCTCCTGAGCTGTGCGGTTGCGGTTGTCGGTGAGCGCCTCCACGTAGAGCGCGATGCCACCTGGCGCGTACCCCTCGTAGCTGATCTCGTCGTATCGCGCGCTGCCGTCGTCGGCGCCGGTGCCCCGCTTGATCGCGCGCTCGATGTTCTCGGTCGGCACCGAGAAGCTCTTGGCCTTCTCGACCGCCGAGGCGAGCGTCATATTGGCGGCGACGTCACCGCTGCCACCCTCACGGGCCCCGACCTCGATCGCGCGCAGCAGCTTCGCGTACTGATTCGACCGCTTCGTGTCGTTCGCGGCCTTCTTCCGCTTGATGGTGGCCCATTTCGAGTGCCCGGACATGCGGAGCCCCCTCGTCTCGGCTCAGAGCTTCTCGAGCAGGTAGCGGTGCAACCCCGTCTCGCCGATCAGCTCCGGATGGAACGATGATACGAGCAGGTTCCCCTGCTCGAGCACGACCGCCGTGCCCTCGTGCTCGGCCAGCACCCGCACACCCTCGCCGATATCGGTGATGCGTGGCGCCCTTATGAACACCCCCCGCACGGCGTGATCGATCCCCTCGACCTCGACGTCTGCCTCGAACGATTCGGCCTGACGTCCGTACGCGTTGCGCTCGACGCCGATGTCCATGACGCCGAACAACGGCTCGCCCCGGTCGACACGCGCAGCCAGCACGATCATGCCGGCGCACGTGCCGAACACGGGCATGCCTGCGGCGACCCGTTCGCGCACGGGCTCGACCAGGTCGTAGGCGCGCGCGAGCATGCCGATCGTGGTCGACTCGCCACCGGGGATCACGAGGCACTCGACGCCCGCGAGCTGTTCGGCGTTGCGCACCTCGACCGGAAAGGCGCCGGCGTCGGACAGCACACGGCTGTGCTCACGGAAGTCTCCCTGCAACGCGAGCACGCCCGCCTTCACGTCGCTCACCCGCCGGGACAGCTACCAGCCGCGCTCTTGCAGCCTGGTCTCGAGCGTGCCGATCTCGAGCCCCGCCATCGGATCACCGAGGCCGTGCGAGAGCTTCGCGAGCACGTCGGCGTTCTCGAAGTTGGTCGTGGCCTCGACGATCGCGCGGGCCATCGTGGCCGGGTCCTGGCTCTTGAAGACGCCAGAGCCCACGAACACCCCGTCGACCCCGAGCTGCATCATCAACGCCGCGTCGGCCGGCGTCGCGATGCCGCCCGCGGAGAAGTTCACGACCGGCAGGCGCCCGTGCTCGGCGACCATGCGGAGGAGCTCGACAGGCGCACCGATCTCCTTGGCCTTCGCGACGTGCTGCTCGGGGCGCAACGTCGTGCACTCGGCGATCTCTCGCAAGATCGCCCGCTCGTGCCGAACGGCTTCCACCACGTTGCCTGTGCCGGCCTCACCCTTCGTACGGATCATCGCGGCGCCCTCGGCGATGCGCCGCAAGGCTTCGCCGAGGTTCCGCGCCCCACAGACGAACGGCACGGTGAACGCCCACTTGTCGATGTGGAACTCCTCGTCGGCCGGCGTGAGCACCTCGGACTCGTCGATGTAGTCCACGCCGAGCGACTGCAGGATCTGGGCCTCGACGAAATGCCCGATGCGGGCCTTGGCCATGACCGGGATCGAGACCACCTGCTGGATCTCCTCGACCTTGGTCGCGTCGGCCATGCGCGCCACGCCGCCGTCACGCCGGATGTCGGCCGGGACCCGCTCGAGGGCCATCACGGCGCACGCGCCCGCGTCCTCGGCGATCTTGGCCTGCTCGGCGTTCGTGACGTCCATGATCACGCCGCCCTTGAGCATCTCGGCCAGGCCGGACTTCACGGTGAAGGTGCCGGTCTCGCGCTGCACGGATATCGCCTCCTGCTCGGGGCCCCTCGGGAACCGGGATCGACGCTTCCGAGTGTACCCGAGGCGAACGCGCAGGTAGGAGCCGCGAACACACGCCTCACCAGGCGCTGAAGCGCCCTTGCTAGGGTCGGTCGATGCTTCGCGACCTCGCCGCCGGCGCTCTCTACGACGCGAAGACGTCGATCGCACGGTACCCGATGCTCGCCCTGCCGCTGCAGCGCCTGCGCGCTCGCGGCGAGCTGATCGGCGCGCGCACCGATGTCGTGATCGAGGCCTTCCCTCGGTGCGCTTCATCGTTCGCCGTCGCCGCGTTCCGACTCGCGCAGGAACCGGATCCGACGAACATCGCGCACCACACGCACATGCCTGCACAGGTGATGCGGGCGGCACACCGCGGCGTGCCGACGATGGTGTTGCTCCGCCCGGGCGTCGACGCGGTCGTGTCGCACGTGATCCGGAGCCCGGACCTGAGCGTCAACGCAGCGATGCGTGGCTACCTGCGCTTCTACGAGCCGCTGCTGAGGCTGCGCGACGCCTTCGTGACGGCGACGTTCGACGAGGTGGTCGGCACCTTCGGCGTGGCGATCGAACGCCTGAATGCCCGCTTCCACACCACGTTCGCGCCGTTCGAGCACACGCCTGAGAACGTGGCGCGCATCGATGGCGAGATCGAGCGCGACTACCGCTCACGCGAGGGCTCAGGTGAGCGGCTCGAGGCGATCATCCCTCGCCCGTCTGCCTCGCGCGACGCCATCAAGGCCGAGGTTCGTGAGCGCGTTCGCAGGGAAGTCCCGCCGCAGACGCTCGCCGAGGCGCACGCGATCTACCGGGCGCTGCTGCCCGAGGGCTGAACGCGACAGCCTCAGCCGAACGAGATCTCGGCGTCGAACATGCCGACGGGGGCGAGCTCGACGAAGGTGGTGCCGGGCTTGAGCGCGATCGTGTCGCCCGACTTCGTCACGAAGGTCGTGAACGCCGACTCGTCGGCACGTTCCCATTTCCCGACGATCAGCTTTCCGTCTCGGAGCACCCACGCCTTGCCCTTGCCGATGAGGTCGACCTCGGGCGAGGGGTAGCCCGTCACGTCCTGGAACTCGCTCTCGGTCGTCTTCACGACCTGGATCACCACGTTGTCGGCGGTGATCGCCCCGCCGCTCTCGAGCATCATCGGGGAATCGTCGAGGTAGCGGACCCAGCGACCCTTGGACCAGCGCCACTCCGCGGTCGCGAGCCCCGAGAAGACGACGGTGGCGCTGCGAGCCTTCTTGCTCGGCGCCGGCACCTCGTCGCTGTAGACGAACGCCGAGGCGGGCGCAGCCTCGCCCTTGGCCAGCGACGTGCCCTTCGCCCAGAGGGGCTTCGTCGAGGTGAAGAGGTTGTGCGGCACGACGCGGCCGTCGTCGCGTGTGAACGCCTTGGTCGCGCTGTCCTCGTCCATGGCGGTCATGCCCGCGTCGTCGACGATCGTGCGCACGCCCTTGGACCCGCCACTGAAGGCGAGCAGCGGGTGCGCACTGAACGGCGCCAGGATCTTCGGGTCGGTCGAGCGGATGCTGCGCACAGGGCCGATGCGGTTCGCCTCGTCGCAATGGAAGAGCACGACGAACCGCGTGATGCCGCCCTCGACGACTTCCTCGTACACGATGTCGGCGCCTTGCAGGCCGGCGAGCGGCTGCGCGTCAGGGGTGTTCTCGACCTTCACCGCGAGCACGGGGCGATCGGGCGGCGCCTGGTCGCCGGGAAGCGTCTCACCGGTCAGCGGGCACGGCCCCTGGGGATCGTCGATTCCCGGGATGATCCCGAGAGCGTCCACCACCGCATCCGGTGCGTTGCCCGAGAGTGCGAGGGCGGCGAACCCGCCGCCGAGTACGGCGACGACCGCGCCGGCGGCGACCAGAGCCTTGCCGCGAGAGGTGAGAGCCACGGTGGGGGAACCTCCTGGGAACGTGAGATGAGATCGAACGATGATCGTGGGTGTCGGGCTGGCGATCCGGTGGGGATGGCAGAGCGATGCTAGACCCGCACGTGCGCGCTTCCAAACACCCGGGCAGAGTTCGACACGAACGTCACAAGCCGGGTCACATGTCCTCAAGACGCACGATGCGCTCCGCGATCGGAGGATGCGTGGCGAAGATCTTCTCGAGCGTGCCGAGCTTCTCCCCCTCGATGCGGGAAGGTTGCGACAACCACAGGTGCGCGGTCGCGTTGTTCGCTGAGTGCATCGCCGTCGGTGAGGCGCCGATCTTCCGAAGGGCCGACGCGAGGCCCGGCGGATAGCGCGTCAGCATCGCTCCCTGCGCGTCGGCCAGGAACTCCCTGTTCCGAGAGACCGCGCTCTTGATGACCTGGCCCGCGAGCGGCGCGAGGATCATGAGCGCGAACCCAGCACCGAAGAGCACCAGCGTGGCGGGGCCACCGTTGCTGTCGTTGCCTCGCCGGCCTCCGAGGCCGCCCCACAGCCACGATCGCATCAGGAACTCCGCCATGAGCACCACGGCGCCCACGAGGGTCGCGACGATCGTGCCGAGCAGCATGTCGCGGTCGAGCACGTGCGCGAGCTCGTGGCCGATCACACCTTCGAGCTCGACGCGGTCCATCATCGCGAGCAGCCCCTCGGTGACGGCGATCGAGGCGTGCTCCGGGTCGCGTCCGGTCGCGAAGGCGTTCGGCGCCTGCTCGGGCACCACGTAGATGCGCGGCTTCGGGGTGCCCGCGGCGATCGCGAGCCCCTCGACCAGGTTGTGCAGACGCGGCTGGTCCTCAGCACTCACCTCACGGGCTCGCGACGATGCCAGCACGAGCCGGTCGCCATAGAGGTAGGAGCTGACGGACAGGACCGTGGCCACGACCAGCGCGATCGCGAGCCCGGTGAGGCCCGTGCCGAAGATGTAGCCGATCAGCGTGCCGACGGCACCGAAGAACACGAAGGCTCCGATGACCAGCAGCACCGACTTGCGCTTGTTCGACGCGATCTGTTCGTGCATCTAGTCGCCACGCCCGAGGTCGACGGCGATCGGCTCGCCGACGGGGTCGTCGATCTCGAAGAACTGCCGCTCCCTGAAGCCGAAGGCCCGCGCGACGAGGTTCGACGGGAAGGTGCCGATCGCGGTGTTCAGCCGTCGCACCTGGTCGTTGTAGAACTGCCTCGCGTAGGCGATCTTCGACTCGGTGCCGACCAACTCTTCTTGCAGGGCAAGGAACTGCTGGTCGGCCTCGAGCTGGGGGTAGGCCTCGACGACCGCCATGAGCTTGCCGAGCCCGGCGGTGACGGCGTTCTCGGCGCTGGCCTGATCGGCCACTCCCCCGGCAGCGATCGCTCGCGAACGAGCCTCGGTGACCCGCGCGAAGAGCTCGCGTTCGTGCGTGGCGTAACCCTTGACCGTCTCGACGAGGTTCGGGATCAGGTCGTATCGGCGACGAAGCTGCACGTCGATGGTGGCCCATCCGTCGTCGGAGCGGGTTCGGAGCTTCACCAGGCGGTTGTAGAGCCATACCAGCGCGAGCAACATGGCGGCGACGAGCCCGAGCGCGATCCAGATGATCGGTGACATGTACGCCCTATCGTAACGACGGACCGGCGAGCACCGACCGGTAGACGCTCTCGACGCGACCCGCCACCACCGGCCAGTCGAACGAGGCGGCCCGGCGATGTCCAGCCTCGCAAAGCCTCGAGGCCAACCCGCCGTCGTCGAGCACTCGGCCGATCGCGGCCGCGAGCGCATCAGCATCACCTGGTGGCACGAGCAGCGCGTCGACGCCCGCGGTCGCGACCTGGCGGTACCCCTCGATGTCGGTCGCGACGACCGGCACGCCGGCCGCCATGGCCTCGATGACCGCGATCCCGAAGCTCTCCTGGCCGGTGGCGGCCGCCACGGCAACGTCGGCGCCGGCGAGCAGCGACGGCACCTGGGCGTGATCGAGGCTGCCGAGCATCATTACCCGGCCCCGCAGTCGATCCGGCAGCACCTCGCCCGCGCGACGATCCACCCCATCGCCGCCCACCGTGAGCCACAGATCGCCGCGTTCCTCCGCGAGCGAGCGGAACGCCTCGACCATGACCATGAAGCCCTTCTGCCGATCGAGCCGATGGGCCCACGCGATGCGGCGGCCGGGCGGCCACGCTCGGGGCATCGCCTCGGCGAACCGCGCGACCGACAGCCCGTTCGGGATCACCTCCGGGTCGAGCCGGGGCACCGCACGCCCGGCGAACTCCGCCGCGGCCGGCGACACGGCGATCGTCGACGCAAGCCTGCGTCGCACCGGCGCGAGCACGGGCCCTGCGAGCTCGTAGATCCTCGACCGATCGAGCCACGCATGGAACGTCGCCACGACCGGCGCCGTCGCAGCGAGCGTCGCCCACATCGACGCGCTCGGCGTGAACGGCTCGTGCACGTGCACGATGTCGGGCTCGAACCTCGTGAAGGCACGCCGGGCCAGGCGCACCCCCCCCGGCCACGGGGCGATCGGGGCCACCGTGCCGCGATAGGGAACACCGATCGGCGTACCGAGTCCCCCGCTCCCCGGCCCGAAGACCTCGACCAAGTGCCCTCGCGTGCGGAGCTGCTCGGCGAGGCCGGTGACGTGCACCTGGACGCCGCCGGGGGCGTCGAGATCGTAGGGACACACGAGCGCGACGCGCACCCGTCAGTCCTCCCACGCGGGCTGGAACATGTGCCAGTCGCTCGGCGCCGACGCGATCGCTCGCTCGAACTCGTCGGCCATGCGCTGGGTGAGAGCGCGCACGTCGGCGCGTCGATCGCCCGAGGGCTCGACCGTAAGCGGCGGCGTCATGAGGCAACGCCACCCATCCTCGATCTGGAACACCGGCGTCACGAGCAGCGGCGCCCCCGTGGTGATCGATAGCAGGGCGGGGCCGGCAGGCAGGCGCCGCGTGCGGCCGAACATCGTGACCTCCACCCCCCGTCCGGAGAGATCGCGATCGGCGACGAGGGCGACGATGTCGCCGGCCGCGAGCCTCGTGGCGAGGTCGTGCCCGATGCCCGCGTCACCGAGCCCGAGCATCTCGACCCCGAACGAGTTGCGGTTCGCGACGAACAGCTCGTACAGACGCTCCGGCCGCAGCCGTTCCGCGACCGCGACCGTCGGCCTGCCCAAAGCCTGGAGCCATGGCGCTGCGGCGTCCCAGTTGCCGATGTGCGGGAGCGCCACGATCGCGCCCCGGCCGGCTTCCAGGGCCTCCCACAGATGGTGCGCATCGGGCGAGTCGAACCGCGCGGCCACCGACTCGGGCGACATGACCGCGAAACGGAACGAGTCGAACCAGTACCGCGCGTACGAGGTGAAGGCATCCCGCGTCGCCGCGCGCACGAGCGGATCCCCCGGCGCCCGGCCGAGCACCTGAGCCTGGTTGCGCGAGACCACCGATCGGGTCGCCGGCGCCAGCTCGAACGCGAGCAGGCTCGCGAGCCCGAACACCCGCCGTCCGAACGCGTCGGGCAGGGTGCGCGCGAGCCACGCCATCAACCGATAGAGGTGGAAGAACACCGTCTCGCGCCAGGTCTCGTCGCGCCGCAGCCGGATCATGGTCGCTGGTCCCTGGCCGCCTGCGACGTGCGCTCTTCGACCGCCACCTGCGACGTGCGCACGATCACGGCGAGCCCGGAGACGGCGGCGGCGAGCCAGAGCGCCCACGCCTGCCCGAGCCCAACGCCGGCCACCACGAGCCCGTATCGCAGACCCCGGGTGAGATGGCTCTCTTCCACGCTGTAGGCGAGCGATGCCCCCCGCGCGCGGACATAGGCGGAGAGCGCGCTCAGACACAAGGCCGCGAGGGATGCGAGCGCGACCTCGGGATCTGGGTCGCGAGCGACCCACGCGGCCGTGCCGAGCACGGCGCCGTCCCACACCCGGTCGAGCAGCTCGTCCAGCATGCGGTCGGTCGGGCCGCCGGCCCCGTGGTTGGCACGATGCCCGCCGGCCAGGAGCAACACCCCCGACACGAGGGCGGCAACGGCCCCAAGCTCGGGCTCGCGTGCGACGACGAGCCAAGCCGCCAGGGCGGCGACCAGCGCACCCATCGACAGGGTCGAGCGGGTGAGTGCGGTGCCCGGCGGCTGTCGTTCGAATCGAACCATGAGCGGAGACCGCGCGAGCGTAGCAACTCCCTCCTTCGGTAGGATGCGCAGACCTCTCACGCCCCGGACCGCCGACGCTGGTGATCCACGACGAAGCCGGCGCCAATGATGCAGTAAGGAGCGCGCGTTGAAGACCTACGACGCGAAGGACATCCGCAACGTGCTGCTGGTCGGCCACGGGGGGTCGGGCAAGACCACGCTGCTCGAGGCGATGCTCTTCACCGCCGGCGCGATCACACGCATGGGCACGATCGAGGACGGCAACACCGTGAGCGACCACGATCCCGACGAGCACCGCAAAGGCATCTCCGTCTCGCTCACGATGGCGCCGATCGAGTGGGACGGGGTCAAGATCAACGTGCTCGACGCCCCGGGCTATGCCGACTTCATCGGCGACATGCGTTCGGCGATCCTCGCGGCCGACGCGGTCATCGTCGTGGTCTCGGCGGTCGACGGCGTCGAGGTGCAGACCGAGGCCGCCTGGGAGCTCGCGGTCGAGGCGGGGCTTCCTCGGGCGATCTTCGTGAACAAGCTCGACCGGGAACGTTCGGACTTCCAGGGCACGCTCGGCCAGCTCGTCTCATCGTTCGGGAATCAGATCGCGCCGTTCGAGCTACCGATCGGCGTCGAGCAGGAGTTCGCGGGCATCGCCGATCTGCTGCACGAGAAGGCCGACCTGTACCCGTCGGGCCCCAGGGCCGAGGAATCGGAATGGCCGGATGAGATCCATCAGATGGCCGACCCGGCCCGCGAGAAGCTGATCGAGGCGGTCGCAGAATCCGACGACGCGCTGATCGAGGAATACCTGGAGCAGGGCACGCTTCCCGAAGAGCACATCGTGAGCGGCGCGAAGCTCGGGTTCGCGAACGCCCGGCTCGCACCCGTGTTCGTCGGCTCCGCCGCCAAGGCCATCGGCATCGACCGACTGCTCGACTTCATCGTCGAGGAGTTCCCATCACCCCTCGACCGCGACGCGGTGACGGTGACGGGCAAGGACGGCGACGAGAGCGAACGCGCGAGCGACCCAGCCGCTCCGCTCACGGCGTTCGTGTTCAAGACCTTGTCCGACCCCTTCGTCGGCCACATCACGATGTTCCGCGTGTTCAGCGGCACGATCCGGCCCGACTCCTCGGTGCACAACGCGACCCAGTCGATCGACGAACGCGTCGGGCAGCTCTTCACGCTCGCCGGCAAGGAACATGTTTCGGTGCCCCACGTGGCAGCCGGTGACATCGGCGCGGTGGCGAAGCTGCAACAGGCCCACACCGGCGACACGCTCTCGGCGAAGGACGCCCCGGTGCAGGTTCCCGCGCTCGGCCTGCCCGAGCCGCTGCTCGCGTACGCGATCGCGCCGAAGACCAAAGGCGACGAGAACAAGCTCGCGACCGGGCTCGCCCGCCTGCGCGAGGAAGACCCCACGTTGCGCGTCTCACGCAACGAGGAAACGCACGAGACTGTCATGCACGGCATGGGTGAGGCGCACCTCGAGGTGATGATCGAGCGTCTGAAGCGGAAGTTCGGCGTCGAGGTCACAACGGCGCCGGCCAAGATCGCATACCGAGAAACGATCCGCGGCGGCGCCAAGGGCATGGGTCGTCACGTCAAGCAGACGGGCGGCCATGGGCAGTACGCCGTCTGCAGCATCGAGATCGAGCCGCTCGGTCACGGAGACGGATTCGTGTACGAGGACAAGATCTTCGGCGGCGCGATCCCCCACCAGTTCATCCCGTCGATCGAGAAGGGCATCGTGAGGACGATGTCCGAGGGTGTGATCAGCGGCAACCCGATGGTCGACCTCAAGGTCACGCTCGTCGACGGCAAGTTCCACCCGGTCGACTCGTCGGACATGGCGTTCCAGATCGCCGGGTCGATGGCGCTGAAGGATGCCGTCGAACAGGCGGGCGTCGCCTTGCTCGAGCCGATCGCGGACCTCGAGGTGATCGTGCCCGAGTCCTACACCGGCGACATCATGGGCGACCTCAACTCGAAGCGCGGCAAGATCGCCGGCATGGAACAGGTGGGCGGGGGCAAGCAGCGCATCCGCGCCCAGGTGCCCCAGGCCGAGATCGCTCGCTACGTCATCGATCTGCGATCGATGACCGGCGGCCGCGGCGCCTACACCTCGACGTTCTCCCACTACGAAGCGATGCCGCAGCAGCTCGCCCAGAAGGTGATCGACGCCTACCAGGCAGCTCGCGAGGAAGCCCACCGCAGGTAGCACGGGCACCCGCTGCGCGGTCAGCGCTGCGCCACGTCGAGCAGGAACGGCAGCACGGCCTCGTCGAACTCCTTAGGTGCGCGCATGTTCACCACATGGTCGGCGTCGATCGTGACCAACCGCCCGTCGAGCACCTCCCGCGCGATCAGCTGCGACGCCCGCCGGCCGTCGGGCGGGTCATGGCGCGCCTCGATCACCAGCGTCGGCACATCGATGTCGGCCAGACGCAGGGCGGCGGGCGGATCGATCTCTTCGGCGGCAGACTCGTCCATGGTGAGCTCGTGGATGTTGTCGCGCGCGATCTGCTTGATGCGTGCGCCGGCATCGTCCTCGACCCCTTGCGACGCCCAGATGCCGAGAGACAGGTCCTGCGCCCGCTCGAGGTCGCCGGCCACCACAGCCGCTTCGATCGGTGCCCCTCGCTCGTCCCACCAGGCTTCCTCGTCGTCGGTCTGCACGAACCCGCCAAGGCCGGGCGCGATCGGCACGAGCGCCCACACACGCTCGGGCACGGTGAGCGTGGCATCGATCGCGAGCGCACCGCCCATCGAGCAGCCGACGAGCGCGGTCCGATCGATGTGGAGATGGTCGAGCAGCGCCACGAGGTCACGGACGTGCGAGTACGGCGACTCGGTCGGCCTCGAGGACTGCCCGTACCCGCGCTGGTCGTAGCGGAGCACCCGGAACCGTTCCAACCACGGCTCGAATTGCGGATCCCAGGTCCGCATGTCCCATAGACCGGGATGCAGGAGCGTCACGAACGGTCCGGCGCCGGCGATCTCGTAGTGCAGGCGGCCGTCGCCCGACAGGTCGACGAACCCCTCCTCGCGTTCAGGCATCGGCGAACCTCGGAGCGAGACGGCGAGCCGTATCGGCCAGCAGCTCCGGCAGTACGCGCACCTGTCCGACCACCGGCATGAAGTTGGTGTCGCCGCCCCATCGCGGCACCACGTGCCAATGGAGGTGGTCGGGGATGCCGGCCCCGGAGATGGATCCGAGGTTCATGCCGACGTTGAACCCATGTGGCTCGGACTCCTCGCGAAGAGCGCGGATCGATCGCTGCATCAACGCCTGCAGCTCGGCGTTCTCTCCGGTGGTCAGATCCTCGATGTCGCCGGTATGGCGCAACGGCACGATCAGCAGATGCCCCGGATTGTATGGGAACTTGTTCAGCACGACATAGGCCAGCTCGCCGCGCACGAGCACCCGTTCGGGCTCACGGCCGGGCACCGCGCAGAACACGCAGCCGCCGTCTTCCTCGAGCTCGTCTCGGGCGGTCTCGAGGTACTGCATTCGCCACGGGCTCCAGAGATGATCCACGCGTTCCGCCTCAGGCCGATCCGAAGTCGGTCTGCACGAGCGAGCGGCTCGAGGCCTCGTCGACAAGCGTGTCGACCAACCGGTCGAAGGTCACCCCGGCCGTCTCAGCGCCCGCGCGATCACGCACCGTGTAGACGTCGGAGCCGAGCTCCTGATCGCCGACCACGAGCGTATACGGCGACTTGGCAAGCTGGGCGGCTCGGATCTTCTTGCCGACGCTCTCCTTGGAATCGTCGACGAACGCCCGCAGACCCGCGGCCTTCGCCTTCGCAGCGAGCTCCTCGCAATGCGCCGCGTGACGGTCCGCGACGGGCACGAACCGAAGCTGCTCGGGCGCGAGCCAGAGCGGGAACGCCCCCGCGTAGTGCTCGGTCAGCACGGCGAAGAATCGCTCGACCGAACCGAACAACGCACGGTGGATCATGATCGGGCGGTGCCGCGCGTTGTCGTCGCCGGTGTACTCCATCTCGAACCGTTGCGGAAGCTGGAAGTCGACCTGGATCGTCGACATCTGCCAGGTGCGTCCGATCGCATCGCGCGCCTGCACGCTGATCTTCGGGCCGTAGAAGGCGCCGCCGCCGGGGTCCATCACGAGCGGCACGTCCATCGTCTCGGCCGCTCGCCGGAGCTCCTCGGTGGCCTCGTCCCACTCTTCCTCGGTGCCGACAGCCTTGTCGTCGGGGCGAGTCGACAGCTCCATGTAGAAATCGTCGAGCCCATAGTCGCGGAGCAGGTCGAGCACGAACGTGAGCACCGATCGGAGCTCGTCGCCGAGCTGCTCCTGGGTGGTGAAGATGTGGGCGTCGTCCATGGTGAGCCCTCGCACCCGCGTGAGGCCGTGCACGACCCCTGAGAGCTCGTAGCGGTACACGGTGCCGAACTCGAAGAGCCGCAACGGCAGCTCTCGGTAACTGCGGGTGCGGCTCTTGAAGATCAGGATGTGCATCGGGCAGTTCATGGGCTTCAGGTAGTACTTCGTGCCGCCGTCGAGCTCTATGGGCGGGAACATGCCGTCGGCGAACCACGCCAGGTGCCCGCTGGTCTCGAAGAGCTCGGCTTTCGTGATGTGCGGCGTGTAGACGAACTCGTACCCTGCCTCCTCGTGGCGGCGCCGCGAGTAGTCCTCCATCAGCCGCCGCACCAAACCCCCCTTGGGGTGGAACACCGCGAGACCCGACCCGATCTCTTCGGGGAACGAGAACAGGTCGAGATCGTGGCCGAGCTTGCGATGGTCCCGGCGCTCGGCTTCCTCGAGCCGGTGCAGGTACGCATCGAGGTCGTCCTGGGTCGCCCACGCGGTGCCGTAGATGCGGGTGAGCTGGGGGTTGTTCTCGTCGCCGCGCCAGTACGCGCCGGCGACGTTCGTGAGCTTGAACGCCCCGAGCACGCCGGTGTGGGCCACGTGAGGCCCCATGCACAGGTCGACCCACCCATCGTTCGAGTACAGCGACACGGATCCGCCGGCCGCAGCCTCGGCCTCGTCGCCGGCCTCGCTCCCGATGTCCTCGATGATCTCGACCTTGAACGGCTGGTCGCGCAGGCGCTCGATCGCGGCCTCGCGCGAGACCTCCTCGCGCTCGAACCGCTGGTTCCGCTTCGCGATCTGGCGCATGCGACGGTCGATCTTCGAGAGATCGCTCGCGTGCACCGGCTGGGGCAGCTCGAAGTCGTAGTAGAAACCGTCGTCGATCGCGGGACCGATGGCGTACTTCGCCCCAGGGAACAGGTCGCAGACCGCCTGCGCGAGCACGTGGGCGGTCGAGTGGCGCAGCACGTGCAGCCCCTCGTCGGACCGAGCCGCGATCGGCTCGACGACCGCGTTGGCCGCTGGCACGTACGACAGGTCGCGGAGCTCGCCCTCGACGCGCGCGACGATCGTGCCCTTGGGAAGAACGGCACCGACGGGCTCCCCTTCGGGAAGCTCGACGCGGCCTCCTTCGGGAAGGGTCAGGGTCGGCATGCGGGCATGATATCGACCGTGCCCCACCGCTACTCGTACGAGATGGCCTCGAGCACGTTGAGCCGCGAGGCTCGCCGCGCCGGCCAGATCGCCGCGATCACGCCTATCAGCGCGGCGATCACCAGGTAGACAGCGAGCTGCCCGACGGGCACGACGAACTCGCTCACGCCTTCGGTCTTCAGCGCCTGTTGCAAGGCCCAGCCGAACACGATGCCGATCATGAGCCCGAGCACCGCCCCGAACACCGCGATGATGATCGACTCCCATCGCACCATGCGCGACACCTGACGCCGGCTCATGCCCACCGCTCGAAGGAGCCCAAGCTCTCGGGTTCGTTCGTAGATCGAGAGTCCCAACGTGTTGATGATGCCGACCGCCGCGATCGCGATCGACATGAGCAACAGCGCGGTGATCAGCCCGAGGAGCTGATCGATGAAACCCGCTTGCTGCTCCCGGAACGCCGCCTGATCCTGCACCTGCACGTTGGGGAACTCCTCGACGGCGCCGCGGATCGCGGTCTCGACCTCGCCTAAAGCCAACCCCTCGGCGCCCTTCACGAGCACGAAGGAGTCGAGCCGTTCGACGTACAGACCGTCATAGGCAACGAGCGAGATCACGTAGTCGCCGGCCAGACGGTTCTCCTCGTAGATGCCCACGATCGTGAGCGGGACGTCTCCGATCGACGCGAACTGCGCCGGCACCTCGTCGCCCAGCGACCACCCGTTGTCGGTGGCCACGCCTCGATGCACCAGCACCACATCATCACCCTCGGCGAGCGCCGCGACCGAGCCCTCCGACACCTCGAGGGACGCGACGTCGTCCACGGTCGCTGGGTCGACCGCGGTGAGGAACGATGTCGAACCATTCACCCGAAACCCATTCTGGCGGAACGCCGAGACCGCTCCGACCTCGGGCAGCCCGGCGACGCGCTCGGCGACCCCGGCGCTGAACGACGAGAAGGAGCTGGTCGCCAAGGTGTAGTCGGCCTTCAACGTCTCGGTGAGCGCCGCGTCGAACGAAGCCTTCAGTGACGCCGCGAGGATCGCGACCATCGACACCAGCCCGAGCCCGATCATCAGCGCCGCCGCCGTGGAGGCGGTGCGGCGGGGGCTCCGCATCGCGTTCTCACGGCCCAGCCGGCCTTGGAACGACAGACGGCTGAGCGGCGCTCCGAGCCCTGCGACTATCGGACGCGCGGCCAGCGGCGACAACATCGCGACGCCGACGAACGTGATCGCGGCGCCCGCACCCACGGAGTAGACCCCGTTGGACTCGGCGCCGAACAGCCCATACAGCAGCGCTGCCACCCCGAGCGCCGTCACGGCGAGCGCGATGGCCAACCTGCGACCGGCCAGCTCGCGACTCGCAGCCCCATCACCTGCCTCACGGAGCGCCTGGATCGGCGCGACCGAGCCTGCCCGACGAGCTGGCAGCACGGAGGCCAGGACCGTGACGATCACGCCGATGGCCAACGACGCGATCACCGTACGGGGCAAGAGCTGCAGCGACGTGCTGGGCAGATCGATGTTGAACGCTCCGAGCAGCCCCTGCAGCCCCACGGCGATACCGATACCGACGATGATGCCCACGACCGAGGCGATCAGGCCGACGACGAGAGCCTCGGCGACGACCGACACGACGACCTGCCGCCTCGATGCCCCGAGCGCGCGCAGCAGCGCGAGCTCCCTCGTCCGCTGGGCGACGATGATCGAGAACGTGTTGAAGATGATGAACGATCCCACGAACAGCGCCACGAACGCGAACACAAGCAGCGCGGTCCGGAAGAACCCGAGATCTTCCTGCAACGATCTCGATGCCTCGTCGGCAACCGATGTCGACGTGACGGCCTCCACGCCTTCGGGAAGTACTGCGTCGACCGAGGCTCGCAGCTCGCTGGGCTCAACCCCTTCGGTGCCGACGACGCTGATCGCGTCGAAGACGCCTCGCTTGCCCAGCACCCGCTGCGCGGTCGCGGTGTCGAATGCCGCGAGGGTGGCGCCACCGAGGTTGTCCGCCTCGCCGAAGCCCGCGATCCCGACGATCGTGAAGTCGTCGGTGGAATCCTCGAACAGGATCTTGATCGTGTCGCCGATGGCGAGCTCGGCGATGCGCGCGGTCGCCGCGTCGACCACCACTTCGCCCGCCGCCGCCGGGGGGGAGCCGCCTGCGCGGAGCGTCAGCACCTCGCCGGCGAGCTCGTTCCAGTTCGTGCCGATCGTCGGCGGGCCGAGACCCCCGATCACCTCGTCGGTCGCCGGATCGACCATCTGCGCGTATCCCTGCACGTCGCCCACCGCGACGGACACGCCTGAGGCCGACTGGACCAACTCGAGCAGGCTGTCGGGAAGTGGCGTGCGATCCTCACCGCCACCGCCCCCCCCTGGGCCTGCTTCCTCCGAGTCGAACGCCGATGTCGACCGCACGACGACGTCGGACGCCGCAGCCGACTGCGCGAACAGCTCTTCGAACGCCGCGTTCATGGTGTCGGTGAGCACGTACGTGCCGGCGACGAAGCCCACACCCAGCACGACCGACAGCGCGGTCAGCACCAGCCGGAGCTTCTTGGCCAGAAGGCTCTTGAACGTCGCGCGCCACATCGAGGACTACGACTCCAACGACTTGAGCCGGTCGAGCACGCGATCGGCCGTCGGCTCGCGCATCTCGTCGACGACGCGTCCATCGGCCAGGAACACCACGCGGTCGGCGTAGCTCGCCGCGTTGGCATCGTGCGTGACCATCAGGATCGTCTGCCCGTGGGTCGAGACCGCGTCGCGAAGGAACCCGAGCAGCTCGGCGCTCGAGCGCGAGTCGAGGTTCCCGGTGGGCTCATCCGCGAAGACGATCTCAGGCCGGCTCACGAGCGCCCTGGCTCCGGCCACGCGTTGCTGCTGGCCACCTGAGAGCTCGCTCGGACGGTGACCGAGCCGATCGCGCAAGCCGATCGTGTCGACCACTTGGTCGTACCACGCGCGATCCACGTCTCGCCCCGCGATGTCGAGAGGAAGCGTGATGTTCTCGGCGGCGGTCAGCGTAGGCACCAGGTTGTACGCCTGGAAGACGAACCCGACCGCGTCTCGCCGCAATGCGGTGAGCTGCTTCTCGCCGAGCGTGGTGAGATCGACGTCGCCGATCCACGTGGTGCCGCGCGTGGGCGTGTCGAGGCCCGCAAGGCAATGCAACAACGTGGACTTGCCCGAGCCCGACGGCCCCATGATCGCGGTGAACTCACCACTCTCGAACCCGATCGTCACTCCCCGGAGGGCTTCGACGGCAGCATCACCCTCGCCGTAGACCTTCTGAAGGTCGACGGCTCGTGCCGCAGGCTTCAAGTCGTCGCGCATCGCGGTCGCCATCGTCTGTCATCCCCCTGATCGAAATGGGCCCGATCCCCATCGATGCGATGAAGGGGCGACCGTAGGGCCGCCCCTCACAAGATCGAGTCACCGAGTGGGCGCGGCAGGTTTTGAACCTGCGACCTCTCGCGTGTGAGGCGAGCGCTCTCCCGCTGAGCTACGCGCCCGGCGAATGGTCACGATATCAAGCTCTCGGGCGAAGCCGCATGCGAAGCGTTCGAGACCGGACGAAGTGACGGCGGCACGTGCCCGCGTCGTGCCGCCGTCGGCCCGGGCCGGAGCCCGGACATCCTCACAAGGCTGGAGTCTTGCACGACGGCGCAACAACCGCAAGGTCGCCGTGCGCCCTCGTTTCATGCTTCGTTCTGAGCTCGGCGACGATCCATCAATGACCGGAGCTCGTCGCCCAGCTCGGGCATCTCCGACGTGAGCGACTGGAGCGCGTCGACATGCAACGCCAGGGCCCGCACCGGTGTCCGAGCGACCACGGAAGCCATGCGCCGGTGCTGCCCGAGCAGGGCGATCTCACCGACCACATCGCCTGGGCCGAGCGTCGCGATCGGCTTGCCGTCGCGGACCACATCGACTGTGCCATCCTCGATCACGAAGAGCTCGTAAGGCATCGAGCCCTGTTCGATCAGCAGCTCGCCCGGGTCCGCTCGGACCTCCTCGATCCATCGTGCGACCTGCTGAAGATCGTAGGCGTCGAGATCACCGAACAGCGACACCGCCCGCAAGCGCACCGACTCGATCACGTTGGACTCCTCCTGGCGATGGCGACAGCCCTCGACCTGGCGATGGCGACGGCCCTCGACCGAGCGTCAGGCGACGCGCACCCAGCTCGCGATCGACGGCACGCCCCTGTCGTCGACCAGGAACATCATGTACCAGCCCGGCGGCGCATCGACACTCGTGGCGGGACCGGCGATCGAGAGGCTGCCGGTCTGCGCATCGAACGGCAACGAGACCGAGCGCTGATCGAAGTTGACGCCATGCGTCACGGTGCTCGGTCGGATCAGCACCACGTCGGCGATGTCGGCTGCCTGGCCGGTCTCGACCGAGAACGCGGCCCCGTAGCCCAGGTTCGTCGGCGCGGCGGTGATGACCGGGCGCGGCCCTTCGAACAGATACGGCGGGGAGTAGACCTCGGCGGTCGTCTGCATCACGCCGTTCGTCTGGCCGGCGGAAAGTACGCGCCCGTCGGGCAACAGCATGGCCGTGGAGTGGTAGGCGCGCGGCGCCGCCTGCGCCGCCATAGGAGTCCAGGTGCCGGTTGCGGGGTCGTAGCGCTCAGCGCTCAGCACCGGATCGTCGTAGTTGCTGGTGCCGCGATTGCCGCCGACCGCCAGCACCGTGCCGTCGGGGAGCAGCACCGCGTTCAGGTTGCGCCGGGGCTCGTTCATGAGCCCGGTAAAGGCCCACGACGGCTGACCAGCGCCGAGGTCCACCACCTCGGTCGTTGCCGTGGTGACCTGGTTCACCGCTCCCCCGAGGGCGAGCACCCGTCGCGAACCGGGAAGCATGATCGCGCTCCCGCGTGGCCGGGACCCCTCGATCATCGTCGGACCGGAGGACCATGCGTTGGATGCGGGATCGAAGAACATGGTCTGGGCTTCGGGCCCGACCCTGGCGATCCGTCCGTCCTTCAGGACGAACAGGCGC
>Ga0136635_10000054_pt1 | contig 23715 bp, 11 predicted proteins | sample AntDrymeUQ852106_2_FD_105495 | JGI IMG/M metagenome (GOLD analysis project Ga0136635, IMG submission 105495) | Polar desert sand microbial communities from Dry Valleys, Antarctica - metaG UQ85 (21.06) | ecosystem: Environmental > Terrestrial > Soil > Desert | place: Antarctica: Dry Valley... | reverse complement strand
TCCCGCTGCTGTCAGCTACGGAGTTCATTCGCCCCGCGTTTCTAATCCGCCCCAGGCACTGTCCCTACTTTTATACGACAATTGACCTGAATGGCACTCATTTAAGCCCACAATGCCCCAAAGGGGCAAAATACTACAGCCCAGTGCAACGCGCTGGGAACCAGCCCGTTAAATCAGACAGCCCTGAAGGGGCGACACAACGTGCACCATCCCTAAAATCCCTAAGTTAGTGCCATTCACTACCAACCTCGTCCCTCGCAAACAGAAGGCGTTTGGGCAACAGCTTAATCGCACAAGCAAAGCGATTCTGACTCTGAGAGAATGTTGAGTCTTTAGACACGACCCCAAATCCCACTCCACTGCTATCGCTTTCTAAGCTGAATGGGATTGTCGTTTTCAGATTCGTCTATAAGAATATTACCCTGCTTTTTTAGGGTATATGGCTCGCCTCCGGTGTCATACATTAAAACAACACTATCGCCTACTATTTTAAAAGTTCCTTGGCTATTCCTGCTGCCGTCCTTATTTTCAAAGATTTGACGTAAGGTGAAACTACCATTGGCGTTTAAGGTTAGCTCTGTTTTCGCTACCCCCCATTCAGTTTTAACTTTCTCATTCACCCAAGTTCCAAATGTATCCATAGAAGCGGTATCCAAAGTCGACTCATGATCTTTGCATGAGACCAAACATTGTAAAATGCTCAATGCGAGCAGCATCACTACAATCTTCTGTTTCATAATTATTTGTAGGGTAACCCATCATAAATATTTTGCACTGCAGATGGAGTGCTCGTATTAGGTGGATGGGAACCACCTAATTACAGGGCATACGGGGTCAGCAACTGTCTTGGGAATCGAGGAGGGAAACCACCCAAGTCTTATTCAACTATGAACGGGACATGGTCATCTCCAACCAGGGAGCCACTCACAACATTACTGTCCAAAAAAGAAAACCGGCGCAGGTGAATCACCCGCGCCGGTTTAATCTTTTCTGTCAATCTCCCGTTGCCCGGGAGGTTGGATAGCTTACTTGAGCTGGATAATTCCCCCGTCTTCACCGCGTGTAACGGTGAAAGCCGCATCGTCGGCAAGACCCGAGAATCCGTAGTCAAAATCACGGACACGGTTGCGGAGAGTGATGGCATAGGTGGATTTATCACCCGTGACCACGGAGGTCTTCCACAACATGTATTCGAAGTTCCAGAAGGAGTAGGAACCATTACGAAGAGCCGCAGGAAGCAGAGATCCAATTTGGAGATTCGTGCTGGTGCCCGTGGACAATGCATTCTTGTCGACCGTGATCGTGTTGGCGGCCGTGTTGATTGAGACGATGACCGAGCCGGGTGCGATCCGGTTTCCAGAGACAATCTGTCCGACGATCAGTCCGGTGGTATCGCCCACGTTGTTCAATTGAATGACCGCGCTTCCCGCAGTCGCGACGGGAGGATTCGGAGTGATCGGCCGTCTGGCAACACCACCGAAGCCATTGACTCCGTTAAAGCTCAGATAGCGCGCATTGCCCTGGTTGGCTCCTGACAAGGAGCTGAACGGGGCCCCGTAGACTGCGGCGTAGCTGTCCGCTTCACCAATATACCCGATAAAGGAAGCCGGACCTGTGTATCCGTTGAACTGATCGCTGATGTTGGTCGTGTTATAACGGAGATAGTTGGCCAAGGTTCCGCCGCTGGCCAAGCCGTCGTTACCCAAAATAGGCACCGCTAGGGTGGCAGGGAACAAGTTGATCTGGTTGACCTGATTGGTGGTGGTGAAGTTGTTCACTGCGAACTGCGAGACCACATTCTGAGTGCCATATCCCGTTTCTGCGAGGAAGGTCAGGCGTGTTCCCGAGAAGGGATCACGTCCGGCCGCGTAAACCGGCTGGGTGTCCGCCGGATTACCCGTGATGAGGGAGCTCGGAATCGTGCCGATGGTATATAAAGCCCTCAACTGCTGGGACGTGATATTGGTCACACTGGGTAGCGTATTTTGACCCGCAACGATCGCAAACGGAACGATACCAACCTTGTTCGAGCTATTCAACACAGGTGTGGTGAACGTCGTTGAACCCTGTAGGTTGTCCGCAAACGCGATGTCGGGAATACCCTCATTAGCCACCGGAGCCGCTGCATTCTGGGTGCCACCACTCGAGATCGTGGTAGCGTCCGGAAGAAACGGAATTGAAGTGCCGGCGGAGGTATCGCGAATACCCGCAACAGAACCCGTCCAATTGGTTTTCACGGTCACAATACCGGGAATACCCGTTACCGTGCCCCTGAAGATGTGAAAGGTGGCGCCCGTAAAGTTGGTGCCGCTGTAGGCGTAGCCGTTACCAGCACCAGTAACATTCATGGAATTGAGGATGCCATTGACTGAGGCGGCCCGGAAGGCCGTAGAGCCCGTGATTCGGATGGTAACATCCGCCATGGCCACTTGGCCGAAGGAGAGAATGGCGGAGGCCGCCATGAGATAAGCATATTTTTTCATTTTATTGATGACTGAAATATATTTTAGGTATTTTTGACAAGTTAGGAGACGTCCTTCTGGGTGGAGCGAAGACGCCGAAGTCCGAACAGGGCAACGCCGCCGATGGCGAGTAGGGCGTAGGTGCTGGGTTCGGGAACCACAGTGGGAGAGAACGTAATCGTATCTCCTGCGCCGAGATTAAAGCGACCTTCAAACGTGACAGGTTGGCCGCTGGCAGTGGTCGGAGTCCGGAAGAGATCCAGGCCAATGGCGTTGGTCACTTCAGTTTCCAAAATCCCCAACGGAGCATTTGACAAACTGTTCGCTACACGTGTCGTCCACGAGTTGGCATTCCCCGGCGAACCGACTACTCCTCCCAATACAATGGATTCCGAGTTTTGGTTGCCAGTGTAGTAACTTAGCATCGAGACAATGTTATTTGCAGATACCGCGTTGGGGCCATTAGGAGGAGGGATAGAATCGAAGGGATCGCTGGACACAGCGGGCTTCCCAACGTAGAGGGTCCGAATCGGATCCGTATTGAGAACGTTCTGGTTGGTCCCTACGACCCCCCACAGCACATTCGAATCGGTCCTCCAGTTCAACCCGAAGGTGGTTTGAAGCAAACTATCAAGGTTGGTGAAGGTCAGTGTCTGGGGCAGGGTGGCATCGCGGAAAAAACTTGCGTTTCCAATATTGAGGCTGAAGTCGGCCGTGGTGTTACCTACCTGACGGAAATTGAGATAAAGATCTCCCGGAACGTAGGTGAGGGCAGCTTTGGCGTTAGGTGTTGTGAATGCAAGACCGGCTAGAGCCAGCAGTGCAAGTTTGAGGATGTGTTTTTTCATAAGGATGTTTTTTTTTATTGGGGAATTGTATATTAACGGCTAATTGAATCAGTTTTGGTTAGTATTATTATTTTTCCGACTTGACGTTAGGATTCCGGATTTCTATGCGAATGAAACGACCAGTTGGTAACAGTTTTGTGACAATGTTCTAATGAAGTTAAGGGTAAGTCAGGGGTTGGATTTTATTTTCGTCTTCGTGACATCTAAAAGATAGAAGGGTCATGTGGCGGGTAAACGATACTTTCGTTACGATTTCATGTATTTTCTTCCGCCTGATTGAGCTATGGGAGGGCATGGGCCAAGGCCCGATGGGTCAGATTTGTCACGAAATCTGCAACGTCTTCAGTTTCTTAACCCCCGTTTTCGTCGCCACCGTAACCCAAGACTTCGACCGTGATGATGGAGGGTGTGTCCACGGGCAGCTGATTCTGGGCAAAAGACTGCTTAGCCATTTCCGCTGAACTGTTGGAAGCCGCCCCGGAAGCGTTGGAGGCCGACGTTAATCCAGCTACATTCGGAGCCGCCGGCACTGCCACATTTCCACCGGTGTTGGTTCCTCCCGCCTGGATATTGCCGGCGTTGAGAACCACTTGGGCCGCGATGTTCAGATTGCCGGAAGACCGGATTCCAGCATCTCCCGCATCCACCGCCCCGTTGGGCGCAATCAAGTCCACATTTCCAGGTTCGACATCGGCCAATGTGGCCAAAACACCAATTCCACCGCCGGTTGCCAAGCCCGCGAGATCGGTCTTGACGTCAGCGCTCTGCGGATCAATGAGCACTCGGGTGGGGGGTGCAGATTTTACCGTTTTTGCCGAACTGCCTGCGGCAATATCACCTTGGGAGGACCAGATCACGATATCGCCGCCGCGGAGGGTAAAGATTCGGGAAACACCGATGTCAACATCGCCGTCCGTAAATGCCGAAATGGAGCCCCCGGCCTCGGTAACGATACCCGGCGGGATTAGGCTGCTTTCAGTTGTCCTAGGAGCAAGGGACACTTTTCCCCCGGGCGCTAGAACCTGGATCTGGCCACCGCTTCTGGTGCGAAGATCACGGGACTGGGTGTTGATATCCCCTAGATTTCGTGCCTCACCGAAAAGGGTTTTAATCGCTTTGAAGCCAGATTCGTAATTACCAAACCCGTCCTTAGTTTCATCGTTATAATCACGTCCCGCATCTCGCAGAACCAAGTAAAACACATCGAGCGCTACTGCGGCCTGTTCCTCATTCGTCATCTGATCAAATGGAATTCGGCCTAGATTCTGGGACGCTTTTAATTCCGGCAAATAGCGTTCGAGATTTGCCGGGGTCAATATTTCCTGCGCGAAGGCACTGAAATTGAGGTCGCTTTCCGCCAAAGTTCCAGTGCTTTCGATGCCGGCTCCAACGATGATGCTGGCTCCTTCGAATGGCAGGTTTAGATTGCGGGCATTCCCAACGCTGGTGATGCCCACTCCGGTTCCGTCATTCCTGTTCAAACCGGCACCTAGATCCAAATTGCGGCCGGCCAAGACCTGAAGCGTTCCCGGGCCACTGATTTGGATATCGCCCGACTCTGAGTCGGGGAAAAATCCCGACTGAAGCACGGTACCCTCGATATAATTTCCAGAAGAAGTAGCTTCCGAGCGAAGGAGCGAATTGGCGTTGTAGGCTAGGATATCCCTTCCCGCAGAAACCACACTGATGTCGCTTGCCTTCACATTCTGGAGATAAAAACCCACGTCAGAGATGTCGGTCCCCGCCAGCACCCGGGCGGATTTACCGGTAAAAAGGGTTAGATCGGCAATATTTCCTTTCCCGGCATAAAGGCGGACCGGTTCTGGATCGTTGGCGTGCAACAGTCGGCTGCCATGAAGAAGTTGCTTGGTCTGGCTCACACCAAAAGTTCCTTCCGTAGATCCGGACTCACCCAAGAGGGTTTCAAGGAAATTGAGAACCTGAGAAACGGTGGTATTCGCACCTTGGCCGGTCGTGGCAAACGGCGTAGCAACGCCGTAAATCAGTTCCGAATCGGCATCCGACAGATTGACCCGCGCCGAATCCCAGATGCGCACGGTTTCGCCTCCCACCGTGGTCGTTCCGTTGACCTGAAGGCCATTGACGCTGCCACCGGCTAACAACTCAACGGTTCCCGTCGGCGAAGGTGCCATCGAGAAAGAACCAGTCACATTGATATCGCCGGAAAACGCGGAGGCACGAAGCGTCGCGGGCATGAGCGAAAAAGCCGATGAGAATTCGCTAACGCTGCTCTCGGACAAACGCAACCAAGGCTGGAAAAAAGATACGGAATTATTCCCGAAAAGCAGAACCTGGCTCATCCAAGCCTGCAGGACGGGTTCTGCGATACCCACCGATCCGTTCGCGGGCAAAGTCACCGATTCCCGAAGGCTCACCGAACCCCCCAACGAGGTGACATTGACTTCATTTTCCGTGGTATAAGTTGAGAAATAGGTCTTGTAGCGGAAGGTGTTGCTGAAGCCTTGCGGAAGGAGGAAAGGGTTGGCGACCGGCCCCAAGAGTAGGTCTCCCCGCGCATTCACATCAAAACTGCCTTTGCCCAGAAACAGGGTGGTCGGCAGCCAGCTTTCTTCAGCCAGAAAGGCTCCAGGAGAAGTCAGGTTCTGGAGCGAGGGGGAACGGGCGGAATTCGTCTTGATTTCACCGCCCGCATTCAGGGTGCCCGAACCCCGTTCCACGTAATAAACGCCGCCATCGATATTATTTCCCGCTTGGACGACGAGGTTCCCTCCCCCAAGTTCGACTAGATTAGCAGCAGCCGGGGCTATGGCGTTCCCACTAGTATCTTTACCCGGCATGCGAGCGTTGGTCGGAACCAAGCCGTCGACGTTGATGATGTTTTGCCCTGCCGTCAGGGTCACGTTACCGCCGCCCAAAGCGCCGACTCCTTCAAAGAAGTTGCTAAAATCCACCCACCAGGTCGTGGAGGCAATTTCAGGAAAGATAGGATTGTTTCTGAAGTTGGAAACTCCAAAATTGCCGGTGGTGGGATCTACATACCCGCGTCGATAAAGCCAGTTGTTGGGCAACTGTTTCTGCGAATCCAAAATCAGATTACCGTTGATGTCCCTTGTCAGCCGCGCAATGTCCCCCTGCGCAAAAAGCATCACATCCCCGCCCGCCAAGGAGTATTGTGGCTGCGGGGTCAATTGCTGGTTAGATCCCAGACCTAAGGTGCTCACCGATTGGAGATTGGTTCGGGGCAGATCAAATGTTCCGCCCAGCGTGGGATCCGAAACTTGAGTTCCCGCCGTATAAATATTCGCGAACTGGTTTCGAAGTTCCACATTGCGTCCAGCGGAAATTTTAATGTCCCCGGAACCCGTGCGTATGACCTGAAAGCGGGGTTCCACGGCGCTGCGGGTTCTGGCATTGGCACCCGAGGTCGGAGGCAAGTTCAGTCCGCCGTTCTTTCCGAGGAGAAGCGAACCCGTATCATCAGATGGGTCAGGGGTTATGTCACCCAGCTCCAGCAGAGAAAGAACGCGGCTGGAGTCGGCAGCGGTAAAGTCAGCACCTGAGGTCAAGTGATAGGACCAAGATTGGGCGTTGGCAGGAAGAGCCGCGTTTGGACTCAACAGAAAGGCGTCATAGGCACTCGTAACAAATCCATCACTCAGAGCATTTAGGAACACGAGATTACCGGCGGCGCGGAGGGTCAGCACTCCAGGTGCATTCTTGGGCCCGAACCGGAAGTTGGCTAAGTTCCAATCCGATGTCGACGTGGAACTAACCGTACCAAGGGTGAGATTCCCGCTTTGGTTGATAATTTCCGCTCCCGTGAGAACACTGAATATGGGTTCGACCGCGGGGTTCCCTGCAAGCAGCCGCGCGGTGATCGCCGCCGAGTTCCCTCCAAAGGTCGCGCCGTTGGCGGAGACGCCGTTACGAATCGCGGTGGTGATCGTTCCCCCACTAGAAGTCAGATCATATATTCTATATCCTTCCACGGAGATACTGGAACCCCCTCTAATCGTGCCCGCAATGGCGTCAACCTGCAGGTCCGTGCCTCCGGCATTCTGGGGTGCCCTCAGATGGAGCTTACCGGTAAATAACCCCATGGCCTGAGCCTGCACCAACGCTTGGGCATGGAGCAAAGGATCCGTGATGCCATCCACAGCTGCCACCGTAAGATCGATGATAGAGCCAACCTGAAGATCGATGGTGCCGCCATTCAATCCCCGTGTTTCGAGAACGACCGATCCTCCTTTGCCGGCGTTACTAAATTCAGTCGCGGCGACAGAGAGCTCGGACCCCGGAAGAAGAGTGAGATCCCCACCCGCGATCAGGTCAATTTTCCCGCCAGTCAATCCTGAGGCATCGATCTTCCCGCTTACCGTGATGCTGCCTTGGTCCGCCGAAAGGCTGAACGATCCCACTGAAGTAGTGCCATCTACAAGAATATTGCCTGCTCGAACGCGGAAAGCCTGTTCCTGGGTAAAACCTGCCTGCCCCAAGGTCGAAGCAAGACCGCCAAAATCCGCAAGGCTCTGGGTATCTAAGGAGAACGTTCCCCCTGACCCGTTGGCGCCGGCGGAGCCAAGGATCTCGCCTCCGAGAGAGAAACTTCCTCCCGGGGTCCGGATTGCAAGCTCTCCTGCATTCCCGCCTTCCGCGGCTGCCGCCACGGAAATCACCCCACCGGACAGCAGCCGCACCGAGCCGGTATCAGACGTCAGGCTGACCTGCCCTGCGTTCGTGTAACGGGTGACGTCAAACAAGGTTTGGGAAGTGCCCCCAACATCCAACCGACTCCCTATCTCAATATCCCCACTGGTGGCATGAACCGAAAGCAGACCGCTGGGAAGACGGACATCACTGTTGATCGAAACTTGGGCTCCCTCAAGCTTAAGGCTAGCACCAAGACCGGCGTCCAGGGAACTATCACCGGAAGAGCCCTGAATACTCAGCCTACCCCCTGCGGTGATAGCTTGAGTCGCAGAAGCAGTGGCGGAGATGGAAGGCGTGATCGTGGCCAAGTTTTCTTGGGCACGAAGTTCACCCGAACCATCCACTCGGATGCCCCTGGAAGCATTGAGTGCAACATCCGTGTATTGGTCGATGTCCATCCGGTTGACTCCGAGGTTGATCTGGCCCGCATTAAACTCGAGGGTTCCGGCAAGCGTTCCGTTTGCACCCGGCCGCGAACCGTTTGGACTGTTATCTAGGTTGATGACGTCTGCGTTGAAACTGGCGACGCCGCCCCCATTGTCAAAACCGCGGATCTCCGCTGTATGCAAGGCCAGATTTTCAAGTGTGCTCAGGCTACCAATGGAACCCGCCCCGTAGATATCGATGGCGGAATAACTGAGCAGCGAAAGAGATTGGGTAACGTTCTCAATACCCTGGAAAAAGGAACCGGAAAGGACCAATCCCGCATCGGCAGGCAATGCGCCTCCGCTTCCCATGTTTATACTGATTCTTCCACTGCCCAGCGAAAGGGCTTGGCCGTTCAGAACCGCGCCGGGATCCAGTGTGAAACCTGCGCTTGAATCGAGGGTTATACTGCTCCCGGAAACCCGCGCACCCGACGCGATTTCCAGAAGGGTGGATCCTGAACCCAGACCTTCCCGGGCGATCACCGCAGCCGGATCACTATTCACCCGGACAACCAATCCGTCCCCGCTCCCAGGGATATCCGAATCGCCAAAAAGCATGGTGTCGGCTGAACCTAAAAGGGAGCCTGCCTGGCTGAGCTCTGCCCCTGAGGCAAGGGTGAGATTCTCTTTAGCTACCAGAATGACTTCCGGGGAACTTAGCGCCGAGCCGGCATTGTCCAGCGTCAGCGCGCCGCTTGTAACAGTTACTGAGGTACCCTTGCTGCCAAAACTGCGAATTCCTCCCACAAGGAGGCTATCCGCGCCAAAAGAACTAAGGGCCGAAGCATCCAAAGTAAGGACACCTGAAATATTCTTCACCCCGGAACCTCCGATAAGAATATCGGACGAACTGGCGATATCGACCAAACCACCGCGAGATTGGGGATCCCCGCTCCGTGCCGCAACCCGCCCGTTCAGTACCATCGACTCAGAGGCCTCCAGGACTAGGTGACCAGCATCGTTAGGCAGGCGGGGTGCAACTAAGCCCAATGCCACTGCTCGATCTTTGAGAAAGTTGTTGGCAGAAAAATCCTCATACTTGGCGCGCTCTCGAACATCTTTTCCGGATAGCAATTCAAAACTCGTATAAAGAGGCGAGACCTGTCTCTCCTGATTAAGGGAGTTAAAGCGATAGCCCGACACAAGTTCGGATCCATCAGCCAACATAAAGTTTCCGAGCGCTGCACCACTGGCTTGAGGAGTAACCAACACGGATCCAGGCAGCAACGCATAACGGGCCGGCAATAGAGTGTAGAACCCTGCGGCCAGATCGCCACTGGCCTCCAATCGGACCCGGTCTCCCACCTCCAGGCCCTGATGAACATATCCCGGATCCGTGCCAAGATTGAAGGGCGCATAGGGTGAAAACTCAGCCTGATACCCGGGAATCACCGCAAAACTTTCAAAAACCTGCTTCCACAAGGAACCAGCGACGGGCGCGTCGGAATTAGCATCTGCGTCGATATTAGTGCGTGCGTACCAAAATTTTCCCTGATAGCTGACAATCTCGGATTCTTGCTGGGACGATCCGGCCCTCCAAGAACCCTTCAGGTTCCAATTTAATATATCGGTGCTTCCACCATTTCCTTTTACAAATTGATAAGCATAGAGATCACCGCCGCCACTAATATCGAGAGTTGCGCCTTGATCCACTTCAACATTTTTTCCGGCGACATTAATTTTTTTGGAGGGTACGTTCCCACTGGAAATGTCATTCCCGGCGGGATCAATCCAATTGGAGCCATTGGAACTGATTCCATAAGGAATGAGGATTCCCTGACCCGTCACCGGATCCACAGCCGAAACCGAAGTCATACTTCCCTGACCAAATACAACCTGTTGCGTGACCGGAGCGTTAAGTCCCGAGAGAAGATTCCGGGGGGCAGTCGCGGCATCCTCCCATCCTATCTCAATGGTTCCCAAGGGAGCCCGCAACGTGCCCTCTTGACGTATGATTGATCCCTGGATACTTAATTTTCCACCTGCAGAAAGAGGAAGGGCCCGGAGACCTGAGGCAGCCACCGTCACGGAGCCGAAGCGATCCAATCCATCTTTTTGATAGTCATAGGCCGCGATGGAAAACCGGGAGGCGGAAGGAGGATAAATCTGGGCCGCGCGAAGGTAAATATCTCCGGCAACCACTAGGGATCCGTCCCCCCGGATATCACCCTGATCTGCAATGAATCCGGCTCGACCGACATTTTGAAGAGTCAAGTTTCCAATATCGATCAATGGTGCTTCGACCGTCAGGATTCCTGGACCAAACGTTGGGGGGATATAGAAATTATTTCCATTAGAATCCAGGAACGGCGCGACCAACTGACCGTCGGACACCGGCAACTGAAAATTTCTTCCCAGGGACACGCGCGCGGCTTTCAAGTCCAAATTAGAATCAGCGAAGAGAACACCCCCTCCGGCCACAGAAAGGGTCTGACGGGCCTGAATCGCAACCGGCCCGGTAAACTGAATATTTCCGCCTAGCGTCAAAGAATCGAACCCTCCCGCCGAAAATCGATCCACTCCAAAGTGACCTTGGGGCGTAAGCGAAACGCCACTTCTTGCCAGAGTCGGTTTGCCGATGCCTGTTTCCCCAAGCCCTGGGGATACCGGAACCCAGCCTTCGGTTTCCTGCGTCACCTCCAACGTATAATCGGACGGAGTCGAAAATATTCCCGGCGCATAAAATCGGCCCGAGGACACGTTCAGGCTGCCACCCAATGCCGTCACTCCCCCTGCTTTGCCAAGAAGAGTTGATCCGACAAACAACTGCTGCCCACCAGTCAAAGCAACGCTTCCGCCATCACTTTCCACCAGGGTGGGTAAGACTACGCGTTTGACGGGTCCCGTAAATTTTCCTCCTGAATCCCCCCGGACCTGCGCGGGCAAAAGATCGAGAACGCCACTTGAACCCGAAACATCAATCAATCCTCCCACGTCCGCGAGAATATTTCCCGAAACGCTGACACTTCCCCCCGGCAGTACGACTCCTGTGCGAAAGCCATAATTGCTCGGCGTCAACAAAGTCGCCCCCGCCGTCGAAAGGAGGCTCTCAGAGCCCAGATAAACGGTGGAAAATGCATTGGTCGGAACGGAATCTAAGGACGGAAGTCGAGCGGCCCCAGTCACACTTATGTCTCCCCCGGGAGACAAAACCGCTCCCAATATAGAAACAGTTTGTCCTTGGATAGTGACCCTCCCTTTCGCTCCGGCTTGAACGACGGCGCGTTCACCAATGGACAAATCCCCACGAACTAGGAGAACGCCCTGGGGATCAGTCACTCCCGGAGCCTTGAAGGTAAGCGATACAGGGTTTCTCAGACCTTCCGGTTTTACTACCGGAGAAAGCGCTAATGCTTCGCTCCCCACACTACTCGGACGAATGGTCCAGCTTTCGACCAAAGGCTCGATACTTGTACCCGGGGCAATCACAACGCCTGGAATATATTCTTCAGGCTGGGCCGCTTGCGCCCCCAATCCCGTCAAAGAGAAGCTGGCAAATCCTCCCGTACTAAAAAATTTGGGGTCAAGCATCAGGGTATTCGGAAGGGAAGACTGCCCTCCTATCTGGACTAAGGAGGCTTGCATTGAGAGAGAACCTCCTTTGTTTCCTGAATAACCATTAAGCGTCGATCCCAGAACCAAGTCTCCTCCAAAAATAGAAGCCACCCGGGGGTCTTGACCTGCCCGAACCGAGATGTTTCCTCCGTTTCCGAACGTGCGCACTCCGTTGCCCCCGACGACGAATCCCCCGGAAACATCCACCACGCTTCCACTAGAAAGCTCGGCATTGAAACTTCGAATGGAAATGTTACCGCCCTCCAAGGCTAGGATCGTGTCGCGCGGTCCAGAGCCGCGCTCATCCACGATCACTCCAGCGGTGCTTAAAACCGCCCCCGACCCCAAAGTGAACTTCCCCCGCCCCGTGTCAGCAATCGGAACGTCTGACTGCGGAACTGCTTCATAGGGCGAAAAATTGTAAACTGTAAAGTTTAGGTTGCCACTAGGGGCGGTCACTTGGCCTTGGATATCGACATTGCCTGCGCCCAGAACTACGGAACCGTAGGCGGGTGCCGCAAGTTTCACATCTTGTGGCACAAGAATATCCCCGTCACCATTGTTAATAGTCAGCTTTCCAAAGCCATCCGGACCTAGGAGGTTCGGCGACATAACGACAAGATCCTGCCGGTCCTCACGCAAGGCTAAAGGGTTTCCAGAAGCATCCAATGCAAATGGTTCCGCAGGGGACTGGGAGACACCTGTCTCAAACGTTATCTTGGGGGGAACCGGTGAAATCGACATGTAGGGAAAAGTGGTATCCTGCGCCTCGAAATTCAAGGATAGTTCGCTGAGTCGCAGAGCACCGTCTCTCTGTCGCGGTCCCCTCAGGGTCTGGCCTAATAACACGCCGTCCAAAGCCATGGTCGGAGCAAAAATTTCAATACTTCCGCCGTCGGCTCCCTGAATATATCCTTTTTCAAACCGTTCCCGTCCCGCCAAAGTTTCGCCCCAATTTTCGGTTACTCCCCATTTGGGGTGCTCAGTGGAAGAGCCGTTGTCAATCCCATCGTAAACGCGATTCGGAGTGGCACTGGAAATATCCAAGCTGCGGCCACGGTAAAGAACTCTGGTGGTCTGAACCATCCCTCCTTCGAAATTGATCGCCCCCCCGGAAACATCCACCTTGGAACCAGGACGCATCACGACAGAATCGCCTGCTTTCATACTCACGGTTCCTCCGGCAATAGTGAGTTCTCCTACTGAACGTTGGGTAATTCCCACAAATCCGGAAGCATCACCCAAGGGTGTTCCTATCCAAGCCATGCCGTTGGTGGTTCCCTGATTTCGAATATCCACGGTAATAGTTTCTCCACGTATCACACCCGACCGTTGGAGTGGATAGTCTGCCAGTTCCGCCCCTCTCAATTGTAGTGTCAGCAAATTCCGAGAGACCGGCACTGAAACATCAACGCTCCCCGCCACATCAATGCTGGCCCCTTCATCCAGATAAATCTGGCCGCCAGAATAGACAAACTGGCTCAGAGGCGAATCGGAGGCCGGAGCCCAGATACCCGCGTTCAAACCAACCTGCGCGTTGGGGGCCAAAATCGCGGAGCCGGGAGCCATCTGAACTGTTAGACCCCGCAAGTTGATCTGCGATTGCAGCGAGAGTTCCGTTCCCACCACTTTCTCGTCGCTCGCCCACTCCGGCAGGATCCGGGTCTGGCTGTTGGGACCAAAGAAAACCGATCCGGTCGTCTGGGGAAAAAAAAGTTCGCTTCCCACAAGGGTAGCATCGTAATCCGCATTAGCCACGGTGCCGTAGCTTGCCGATAAATCAAACCGGCCATTCAAAGCAACTGAGGTAGAACTTTCGAGGACACCGAGTTGATTGACATTTTTACCCACTACGGTGACCCCTCCCCGCGGTGCATCGATCAAGCCGGAGTTGGTCACGTTGCCGCTGCCGGGGTCAACCGTTCCGACCACAACATCCAAACCCCGAAGGGTGGGATCCGAAGTGTTATGTGCCACAAATCCAACCTCGTTTCCCGCGGCAAGAATGGTTTGTCCATCCGGTGTCGAAATAGTTCCACCATTGGTCACGTTAGGGCCGATCAAAGCGATACGCCCCCCAACCTTGGCCGACGAAGTGGGACTGCTCAACTGAGCCCCTGGTTGGACGGTAACATCACCGCTCGGAACGGGTCCTGCGGAAAATAAAAATTGAACATCTTTACTCTGTTGGTTCAGAAGTCCGCGAGCGATCAGATTATCATTGATCGGCAGGGAAGAAGCGACCAGCGCGTGAGTGTTGACTTGGGAGTTCCCGCCAAAAATAATTCCGTTCTGGTTGATGACATAGACCTGCCCCTGGGCTTTAATCGTCCCAAGAATTTGCGAAGGCACTCCGCTTGGATCGTTAATTTTGTTGAAAGCTATCCACTGGGTGGCATCTACGCCTCCCGCACTCTGGTCGAAATTGAGCGTGGTGTCTTTGCCGATATTAAATTTTTGCCAAGTCAGCAACGCCTGAGCCGCGTTTTGTTGGATATTGACCAAAGTTTGGCCTCCGCTGGAAGACTGCACCGGGAGATTGGCGCCGGTCCACACTCCCCCGGAATAAGGCACCAAGCCCCCGGGCTGAAGTCCGTTGGGAACATCGGGCAGCGCCTGTCCGGGTTCATTGGGATTCACCCCCAGATTGTTGGCCCCCGAAGCGGCCAGCGCCCTGGCCGAAGCCTGTGCAGCCTGCATAGCCTGCAGGGATTGCGTGGTCCGATTGATCGTCTCTTTCATCTGTCGCTGACGCTGCTCTTGAGCGGCAGTTACGGAGGGACTAGCCGCAGTAACCGCAGGCGTCGGTGGTCTTATACGCGAAGGTGCTATCTCGCCAGCCCTCGCAGACGGCAACAGCACCAGGACCAGAGATAACTCTAACCAACCCAAATGAGCGGTAAAGTTACGGTTAGACTTCATGGTTTGGCTGGCGCGCCTGCAATTTGCGGCGCCCCCTCTCCCGATTTGATTTTTTGGTCGACCAATTTGTCGCGATAGTCCTGCACCAGTTCCTGTAGCCGGGCCCGAGCAATTCCCGTGAAGGGTTCCTTGGCAGCGAGTGCATCTCCAATACTGTATTTTTGGTATCGCGTCAGGATTTCGTTCCCCACTTTGAAGAGTTCCAAATTTTTGCGCTCACGATCCTCCACTTTCCGCTGCAGCAAAATCAATTCCCTGGCCCCTTTGGCCCGTTCATTTTCCTTGGCCTCAGCAAAGTTAACCGCCAATTGATAGCCCTCTTTCCATTTGGCGAGAGCTTCGTTCAAGCGAGCGATTTCAGTGTCTTTAGCTGAAACCTGCGTTTGAAGAGCCGCGGCCATTTTTTCAGCGGCATCCTTCTCAACGGCGCTTTTCGTGACAAGTTCGTCCATCTTTGCGTTAAGGGCATCGAACTGATTTTTCAGAGCAGTTTTTTCATTTTCAATTTCGGTCAACTTGGACTGCGCCGTCGCCGTTTCTTGCTGCGCTGAACGAAGCTGGAGCATGGAGTTGCGTAAGGCTTCACGAAGGCGAGCCTCCGCCGCAGCCGCGGGATCGGGTGTTTGAGCTCTCAACGGGAAAGAAAACACCGGGGTCACCGCCAGCAACACAATAATTTTCCAGTTCATAATCGGGTTAAAATTTGGCGTTTAAATCGATCTGAAAGACATCTGCCTTAAAATTGGGTCCGGCAATATTGTCCGCGCTCAGCCATCGCACCCCGGCGAAAACATATTTGGAGAAAGCGACATTGGCCCCAAGGGTGAATCCCTCCAGGTTCGTCCCCCCTCCTCCGAAATCCGAGTCGGCTAAACCGTCGACCACAGCATCGGATTCTACGTAGCGATAACCAAAGCTGGCGTTCCAATCCCAGAGTTTTTCCAGCACCACTTTCCCCACATTCAACCGCACAGTCCAACCCATATCTCCCCCGTCGAAAACACCGTTCTCAAGGTTGTTCACGGGACCACGCAGGGTGGTGGGACCGTTGCGATTGATATCATTTTCGTTAAAGGCGGTGTTTACCACCGTTTCTCCCACCAGCCAGATATGGACGGGATCGAAATGATTCAGATCCAGTCGGGTGGTAAAGGCCGCGAGCCGATAAGGCGTGGCCAGTCCAAAATATTGCCATTGATTGGTGGTTCCAAATCCGTTGCTCGGATCCGGTTCAATTTCGCGCAAGGCAATGTAAGAGTTTCCCTTCTGGGCAAAAGAGGGACGGGTGTTGTCTGTGTCACCCGCATCGGATGCCGTCAAGGGCACATACGGGGTGGAAACCTTGCCTTCAATATTTTCAAAATCATAAAATGCTCCAGCCACCTTGAGGGTGATTTGATCATTGATCTTCAAATCCGTTCCAATCTGAACCGCATACATCCACTTGTCCTGGCTTTTGAATTTATTGGGTTGGTTCGAAGAAAAATTGAAATCGGAATTGAAAACCGGGAAAGCCCCCACGGTGGCGAAAGGCACCACGCCCTCAGTCGCCTGATACTTCCCGCTGACGGCTACCCCGTCAAAACCCAGGTCATCGTCATAGATCATATCGGTAGAGAAAAACGGGTTTTCGAAACGGCCGAAAGAGAAAGACATTTTTTTGTCTGGCTTGTTCCCTAGTTCATATTTGATGTAACTGCGATCAAGCCAGACGGCGTATTTGCTGAAGTTTCCGCCCTGCCCGTTATTGGCCGCGCCCAGTGATTGGTTGGGAGAAACAGGAGAATTGCTTTCTCCGGTGGCCAGACGTATGCCCGCACTGAAACCGCGGGTCAGATCCACTTCCGTTCCAAAGCGGACACGAAGCCGGGCTCGGTTTCTGTCCTGGTCGACATTATTATAGGGAGGGAGCGCTAGCCCGGTAAAGTCGTAAGGCGTGCTCGAGGTGTTGATGGAATTATAATTGAAAAAGTTGCTGCCCAGACCAGTAGCGTTTCCTGAGGGGAAGAAATTCCCTTCGTATCGGACCCGGACATCGCCAAACAGAGTAAACCTTGAAACCCACTCCGGAACGCTATTGGGAGCGGCCCAGTTCTCTTCCCTAGCCTGTGCCATCACGTCCTGACGGATTTCTTCGCTCATCTGGTTTTTGACACTCTGGGGCACGTAGGTTACGCGAACGGCATTGGATGCAATTTCCCCCGTTCCACTCGCAACCGTTTTTTCCGCTGCTTGAGCTTTTGCCGTTTCGGCGTCAGCCTCGGCCTGTTTAATCAAGTCATTGGCGTCTTCCTGCGGCAGGACACCGCGCTGGACGAGGCGATTGATCAGATTAATGGTTACATTTTGGGAGGGTGATACTTTGCCATCTTTGCTTCCAGCAAGATTCGCAGTGGATTCCACCAACATGGTCGATCCGGTGAGATATCCGGGTTGGTCGCCGGCTGCCAAAATTTTTTCCGCGGTGGTTGAACCGGGAGGAAGTGTTTCCGTCAGCGCCTTTTTCGGCGGAGGATTGGGTCTGCCCTGGAGAATGCGTCTCTCGAACATTTGGCTGCGGAGTATTTCAATTTCCCTTGCCTTCGCCTCCTCAGCGGCCTTGTCATCCGGCGTGACAGTCTGGGTCGGAGGGGTATCGGAAGGTGCAGCATGCAATCCACAGGTCATGATGGGTGCCAGAAGCCAAACCCAAAGCACCGGTTTTAGATCTAAATTGAACTTGAATGTTTTCATGGACGGATAATTGGAATGGTTGATCAATTAGGTCGCCGGGCCGTGATTCGCATGACAATCGGCATGGGCATGTCGGTTGGAGGCACCTCCGAAAGGCGGAGCCCCACTAAAACTTCGTTTTGAATGGCCTGGTCCACAGCGGAATCGCCAGAAGTGCCGACAAGATTCACCTTTTCGATCCTTCCGGAAGCATCTGACCAAACCCGCAATTTTACCTGCAGGTCTACGGAACGTGTTTTGTTGTGTTTACGCAGGGCATCGCCAATCTGGGATTGCACAATTCCTGCATACCAGCCCCAGCGGCTGCCGCCTGCGCTGCCCTTGCCAGTTCCACCCACACCGGTTCCTCCGTTTCCGTTTCCACCGCCCAGGCCAAAGCCATCCGCAGGTCCGTCACCTTTCAAATTGGTGCCAAGTTCGGGAGGCGCATCCGGAGCCTTAACAGGCTCGGGTTTCTCATCCGGTTTGGGCTCAGGTTCATTAATCGGCTCCTGCTCCATCATCTTTTCTTTGGGAGGTTCCACTTGGGGCGGAGGTGGAGGCGGGGGCGGCGGAGGCGGCGGCGGAGGTGGGGGCGGGGGAAGTGAGACCATCATGACCTGTCGTTCCTTTTGCACCGGCATCTCCTTACCCGAAAACATCGCGACTACACAACCCACCACGATCAACAAGACCACGCCCGCTCCTATCATGAAACGATGGCGTTTCCAGAAGTTCTCTTCGATGTCTTGATCGTTGGAGTTCATGTAATTTAGGAAAGGCGACTATTTGCCCGGCCCTTTTGTAGCTAGCCCTACTTGGGTAATTCCGACACGGCCCAACACATCCAGCACATCCATGACGCCCTGGTATTGGGTTAGACTGTCCCCCTTCACCACCACTGAAAAATCGGGATTCTGCGCCTTGAACTGGGTCAGGCGCTGTTCCAGTTCGGGAAGCGTGACGGGAATCGTATCCAGAAACGTTTTACCCTGGTTATTGACCGTCACGGCCTTCATTTTGGTTTTGGCCAGCGAAGGGGTTTTACTCGCCTTGGGCAGATTGACTTTCACTCCCTGCACTCCGGCCGTGGTCATAATGATGAAAATCAAAAGCAACACGAGGTAGAGATCCACCATCGGCGTGACGTTGATGTCATCGTAGGCTTTATTGTCGTCGGCATTCATCGCAGCGCAGACTCCTCTTTCTCAAAATCCGCCCGCCACGCCCTCAATCCCCCATCCGCTGGGGTCGGATAAAATTCGGCCATCTTGGAAATGAACTCATTAATGAACAACTGCATCTCACTAATGGCGTCTTTTATCTTGCTGTTCAGAAAGCTGTAAAGAAATAGGGCAGGAATCGCCACCAAAAGCCCCGCCACAGTCGCCAGCAGCGCACTGGCTATCCCCGGAGCGATCGAGTTCACCTCGACCTCACCGGTTTTTGCGATCACAGCAAAAGTAATCATCACACCCATAACGGTTCCTAGGAGTCCAACATACGGTCCGCCTGCAATGCTGATGGTCAGAAAAATTAGCCCCTTGTTGAGACGGTGGACCTCCCGGGTAAGACTGGAATGGAGACTGGCTTTGATTGCCTCAATGGAACGCGCTGATAGACCGCTGAATCCCATCGGGTCCATCAGACGATGTCGGATTTCTTCAGACCCGATATGATAAATATGATAGACCGGCGACTGGTGCATCAGGCGTTGCTCCTTGGCATTCGCCGTCCCCCCCAGGCTTTTCAAACTCTCGGCATCCGAATGATCCAGTGCCGTCAAGTCAGCGGCCATATTTTTCCATTGGCGGAGAAATTCCTCGGTCCCCTTTTGAATTTGATTCAGATACAAAAATTTCTGGATGGCGACAGCCCAGGAAACCACAGCCATAATGGCGCAGAAAAATACCACGGCCCAACCGTCAAACATCATGTCCTTGGCAATGTCTCCAAAGAGCATCACATGCTCCACTGCGTGACTGGCAAATCCTCCTTGTTCGCGCGCTTCATCCAAATCGAACTGGATCAGCTTTGAGGACTTCTCTCCGCCCTGACCGACGGCTGCAATTTTGATAAAACCTGGGGAACGGGCCGTTTTGGAGATTTCCAATTCGTCAATTTCCCCGTTAAATCCCGTTCCCTCGCCCTGCAGCACGCCGATCGTGGCAGCACTTTTCAAGGCAGGGATTCCTTGATTTAGTTTGGCATAGGATTCACCGTCAACATAAAGGGTGATCTCCGCTCCGTTTGCAACCATGGCAAGGTGCTTCCAACTATTGACGGCAAGAGCCTCTCCGCCTGTTGTCTTTTGCTCCCCGATTTCGCTCTTCACCTCAACATAAGGAATCCCATTATCCAGGCCGATGGTCAGGGCATCGGACCCGCTGCGGCGGCTGTAGATGATGGCATTAGGCTGAAGAGCCGAGGGCTTGATCCATGCGGACCAAGTAATATTCGATCCCGCCGACCATTCCAGCGAAGGGGACCCAGGAATGGTGAGCGCACTTTTCCCGTCCATGCGCAGTCCTGTTCCAATCATCGAACCGTCCGAAGCCACGCCCGTGCTTTCCGCATGATTACCAAAGCTAGTTGAATCCGAAGCCGGGGCCCCGTGTTCCGCAAAATGATAGACCAAGAGGGTATCGGAATCATAGGTGCCTTTCACGTCATCCGTTCGGACAGCCTTTCCTCCTCGATTTCCATAATAAAGCCAGAAATGGGTTAACCCTCCGGCCTGCAAGTCGGGAATTTTAACCCAAACAAAACCTTCACTTAGCAGGGAATCCCATTTCTCAACATGATGAACCAAAAGTGTCTTGTCATCTTCGGCAACAAAACGCAGGTCGCTTCCGTCTTCGGACCCAGAAGAGAATTGAAAGTTTCCATCGTGCAGCCGGATCAAGACAACCCCGCTTCCAATCGGACCAGAAATGTCGGCTCCCTTGTCTCCAGTATCTAGAGTGATCTTTTTCCGGAGGGTCCACTCATTGTCCCACCAAGCCTGTGCTGGCTGCACCCAAACCAAAAGCAGCAGGAAAAAGCTGAGAAATTTTACCGGCGTGCCGATTGTTTTTTTGATCAAATAATTCATCATATGTTTCGGGTCCAATCTCCTCAGAAATCCGCCGCCATCTGGAACGTGAGCAGAAGATCTCCGGTTTGGGTCGGACTTTGATCGATAAGAGGAAAGCCTAGGTTCAGGGATCCATCGAGATGATCCAAGACCCGGATGCGCGTACCGATTCCGTAGCTGGCTAAATCAAACCGGTCCTGCTGCTCGGGGAGAGCGTCGTTCAAAGTCACCATTCCTGCATCGCCAAAAACATAAAACCGCCAGTCATTCACTTTTTTCCCAAGCCAAGTGGAGAGAGAGGGACTGCGAAGTTCCAGAGTGCCAAGGATTGCATTGTCCCCCAGAACCTCGGACTCCAAGTAGCCGCGCACCGTGGTGAGACCTCCCCCGCTGAATTGTTCACTATCGATCAGCGGATCATTGGCCGCCTGCCCTTGAATCCTGCCGAAAATCTGCATTTTTCCAGGCAGCTCATGCGTATGGGAAACTTCACCGCGGAGATAGACATAGTTTCCATCCGCGTTGAAACGTTTGGAATCAAACTCATCCGGACTGCTGCCCATACCACGAAGATGAAAATTAAGCCCGAGGTTTAAAACCGTAGAGTAACCTCGGCCCAACCAAGTCCCGTTATAATCAATGCTGAAGGGATAGTAGGTTATTGGGGTGCTGATGGTCGAAGCCCCGATATTTAGACCCTGGTCAAAGTCCTTATAGTCCACTCCCAATGTTACAGAATGATACAATTCCGTTCCTTTGGGGGTCGGAAGATTCATGATCGTTCGCAACCCCACGGAGTTCCCCTGTCCTGCCACCGCACTGCCTCCTAAAGTGGAAACGCTGCTGTTCTGAATGGTTCCCTGCAGCATGATACTCAACCAATCCACGCGAGGTATGGGAGCCAGATAGTAGCCGGAGAAAACCTGAACCTCGCTGATTTCTTGGGGAGAAATCTGGAAACTTAATCCCACGGTGTGCCCCATCTGCCAAAGATTATTGTAGCTGGCTGAACCGTTTAAGCGAAGCGGTGAAGTTCCCGCGCTGTAGCGATTGTTAATCTCAACGCTTCCATGCAGCGGAAGATTGTCCTGCACCGTAAGATCGACATCCACCGTTCCCGGTTCAGCTCCCGCTTGAAGAGAAGGCGTGACCCGCCGATCCGCTTGCTGGTTAAGTCTCATCAAATCGAGAGTCAGGTCGTTAAAATTGACCGTTTGCCCTTCAGCAACCGAAGGCGCAGCAGCTTTAATGGCATCGGGCGAATAGTATTTTGCCCCCCTTACCCTCAGACGGGCCACTTGCCCCTCATAAACTTGTAAAATGACCACTCCATCTTGGGGCTTTTGCGGCGGAACCTGCACAGAAACCGCCTGATATCCCGCGTCGCGGTAGGCCTTCTCCAGCGCGTTGCGCGCCTGTTCTACATCCTCCTTAGTTCGGTCGGGTCCGAGAAAAGGATAAACAGATTCTTCCACCTTGAGCCCCGAAAGTTTGTTTGTGCCAAGAACTCGATATTCCAAAATATCAAACCGCGCTTCGGCGGGAGGCATTGCACTTTTTTCATCCTCCGCATGCGTCCATGAAAGACCCGGCCACGCCAGCAAAATAACTGCCACGAGTCCCGCCTTTGAAAGGATCCGCCCTTCCACCATACATTTGATTGGAAAATCCATTTGCTGCTGATTTTCAGGGATGTTAAGTGCCTGCGTACCTGCCAGACTCATACGCCAAATATCTCGACGGCCCGCATTTGTTATTCCCTGTTACTAAGTAAAATTTTGCCACAAGCCCGAATCATGTCAGGAACTATATTGTCACGTTATTGTGTCGCTTGAGCGACGACGCTATGTCAACTTTGACATCAGTTTGTCACATCCGCTTTTTAAAACTTTTTGGCGAAAAAGTTATTGGCAAGATGATTGTGAACGCCTCGAATCCTGCGGGCATCAACTTTTAATCAATCCGCACCCCGTGAAGAAACCGCCACTTCCAGATTAAAAATCCGCACCTAATGGAAAGTAAGGTTTTTAAATTGTGATAGATACTTAACACAATTATCATCGGCCTAAGATTTCGATCTCTAATAAATGTATCCACCTGAGGAAGGCGGAGTTGAACAACTTTTTTGCGCCTATTGTGTCAGGGTTAAAAGAGTGTGCGTGCAACGGAAACAAAGCTTACCGTAGAAATCCTGATCCTTTGCTTTCCGTCCTAGGGATCAACCGCGAATGGCGTTAAGATAGAGATAGATAAGCGGTAATAATTGTAAAAAAGAAGCGACAGCTACTCACTCCATGAGGGCAAAACAATTTAATTCCGTCCCCCCGATGAGAAGCCTTCCCTTATAAAATCCGTGCGGAAGGGAAGAAGGCTATTCGTTGGCCTTCAATTTCGCCACCACGCTAAAATCTTCCAGGGTAGTCACGTCGCCCTTGATTTCCCCGCCTGCGGCGATTTCTTTCAAAACCCGGCGCATGATTTTACCACTACGAGTTTTGGGCAAAGCTTCGGCAAAACGGATTTCGTCCGGACGCGCAATGGCCCCAATTTCCTTGGCCACGTGTTTTCGGAGTTGTTCTTTCAATTCGTTAGTCGCGGCAATTCCGGCCTTAACCGTCACAAAAGCGACAATCCCCTGTCCTTTAATTTCGTCCGGCTTGCCCACCACGGCGGCTTCCGCCACCGAAGGATGGCTGACGAGGGAGCTTTCCACTTCGGCCGTGCCCAGGCGATGCCCCGCGACGTTGAGCACATCGTCGATACGGCCCACGATCCAGAAATAACCGTCCTCATCCCGCCGGGCGCCGTCGCCGGTGAAATAACAGCCCTTTACCTCACTCCAGTATTGTTTTTTGTACCGGGCATTATCGCCGTAAATCGTTCGCAACATGGAAGGCCAGGGTTTTCTAATAACCAGTTTGCCCCCTTCGTTTGGACTGACTTCTTTGCCTTCATCATCGACGATGGCTGCATCAACGCCAAAAAACGGAAGTCCCGCGGAGCCCGGCTTCATCGGACAG
>Ga0136635_10000053_pt1 | contig 23917 bp, 26 predicted proteins | sample AntDrymeUQ852106_2_FD_105495 | JGI IMG/M metagenome (GOLD analysis project Ga0136635, IMG submission 105495) | Polar desert sand microbial communities from Dry Valleys, Antarctica - metaG UQ85 (21.06) | ecosystem: Environmental > Terrestrial > Soil > Desert | place: Antarctica: Dry Valley... | reverse complement strand
CGCTACCGCGCCGACAGCGACTTCACCTTCCCCGACCCTGAGGCAGCCGAGAGCGGCTTCATCGTCGATCCCGAGGGCAATGCCCACCAGGCCGAGTTCTCGCTCGACAACCGCCACATCGTGGGCGCCGACGAGGACTTCAGCCCCTATAGCGTCGAGGCTTTGAACACCACCGACGGGACGGAGTTCGACGCCACCCAGGGCAGTGGCACTCCCCCCATCGACGCCGATACGAGCTTGGTCGGCCAGACGGTTTACGTCGGCCTTGCCTGCAACACCAGCCCGGCGGTACCGGCCGCCGGCGACGCCACCATCGCCCTAGTGGAACGGGGTGTGTGCACCTTTACTGAGAAGGTGGCCAACGTGGAGGCGGCCGGAGGCTATCAGGGCGTGATCGTGTTCAACCGTGAGGGCTCCGACGCCTGCTCCGACCTGCTCAACATGTCGGTCGAGGGTGGCATCCCGGCCTTGTTCGTAGGACGGGATGTCGGCTTCGACTTCTTGAACATTGCTTACGACGAGGACGCCTGTCGAGCCGGTGATGGCACGGTCACAGCCCCGGTCGACATCGGCACATTGGGCGATTCCGTCAGTGTCTCCGCTTTCTTCGATGGTTGGGGTTATGTCCACCTCTTCACTAACAATGCCGGCAAGCTGGTCGAACTTGACACCTACGCCATTCCCGAAGCGCACGACCCGGCTTTCGCCAGCGGATTCGGAGACCTGACTGTGCATGAGGTGGCCATGTCCCTAGAGGACACCGGCCTGGCCTATTTCGCCTACTACGCCGGTGGTTTCCGGGTGGCCCGGATCCAGGACAGCGAACTCGTCGAGACCGGACACTTCATCGACGAAGGCGGCAACAACTTCTGGGGCGTTCAGGTATTCGAAAGGGACGGCAAGGAGTACGTCGCCGCTAGCGACCGCGACTTCGGGCTTTACATCTTCGAGTACACCGGTCCATGAGTTAGCCGGATCACAGCCCAGGCCGAATGTCGTATCGACGATCAAGGGCGAAGCCCGACAAGGACTTCGCCCTTGATGACTCAGGTCGCTTCAGAACAACCTCCACCGAACATGGCGGGCAGGCTGAGATTCGAAGAACCCCTGGGAGCCACGCCGAGGTCAAGCCGGAAGTTGCGTCGACACTTCATCACTGCCCGAATGCCGATCGGTTGATCGTCTTCGATGTCGGACACGATGAGAAGGTCTACCCCCTCGAGCACCGTTCCTACGTCATCGGCAACTGAGGCTCGGGCAAGGACCGCGCCGCGCTCGGTTCGAAAGAGAGACATCCCAGCAAGCTTCCGTATGACCTGCCGCTGCGCGAAACGCCGCATCGATATTCCACCAGCTCGGTAGGCTGCGGCTCGGACCGTAGGACCAGCTGAGCGAGGCGACATCGCATTTCAGCGTCGTTCGGGAACCCGGCAATTGGGAAGCCGGACCTTGCCAGGGCGGTTTGATTCTCGAGAAACTCCCGCTCCTCGGTAGCTAGCTCCAAGTGCCGGAAGAATTCGAATCGGCTCATTTCTGTTGTAGCCGCTCCACCGGGCTGAGACGACGATGCGCTTCTCGTGCTCGCTCGTCTGCCGCATATGCGGCATACCTCGAGACCATGGTGCGAGATCTCCAACCTGCCAACCTCATGAGGTCAGTCTCCTGGCCGCCGGCTAGGAGAAAGCTCGAGGCGAAGGTGTGGCGAAGCTGATGCGGGTGGATCGGCGCAATGCCTGCCTGCCGACAGCGTCGCTGGAGCATCTGGGCGATACCTGAGTCGGTCAGCCGGCCCTTCGATCCCAACCAGAGCCAAGGCGACTCCCAACCCTCTCGCTTGGCACGCGCCCGCAGGTAGCGCTCGATGGCCGCCATCGTGGTTGGGCCGATCGGCAGGGAGCGCTCCCGTTGTCCCTTGCCCATCACAACCGCCACCTCGAGAGCGGCATTGACATGGCTCACATCGAGTCCGGCGACTTCAGAGAGGCGGGCGCCGGTGTCGAGAAAGAACAAGATCAGGGCGGTGTCACGCCGGTCCTCGAAGGTCTTGCCGCTGCAGGCGGCGAGAAGCTTGCGAAGGTCGGACTCGGAAACGATTGCGATCTCTTTCTCGTCGAGCTGGGGCGGATTCATGCGGGACATAGGTGAGATCGGGATCTCGCCTTCATCCTCGAGCCAGCGAAAGAACGCCTTCAGGGCTCGGTAGCGGTTGTTCGCAGTGGCCGGCGATCGCCTCTCGAGGAGGGAGGTGATGAAACTCTCGACATGCTCCCGCTTGATCAAGGTAGCTCGGGTGGGCATGCCGGATTGCTCAAGGTGCTCCGCGAGCTGGGTGGCGGCTTCCATGTAGGTGGATATCGTTGCCGGTGACTTCCGAGATGCGCGAAGATGGCGCTTCCACGAGGAAGCCAGATTGCCGATGGATGTAATCGTGGAGGTATCGAATCGGATCTTGGAAAAACTTGGGGACGTAGCTCAGCCCGGCAGAGCGCCTGCTTTGCAAGCAGGAAGTCGTGGGTTCAAGTCCCATCGTCTCCACGTGGTCGTTCCTCTATCCCTTAGGAGGTATCGGTGAACAATGCAGTGATCGTCGACGCAGTCCGGACCCCCACCGCCCGGCGCAACGGCAAGTACAAGGACATCCATTCCGTCGACCTGGCTTCGATCCCGCTCAAGGCGCTGCTCGAACGCAACAGCCTCGACCCATCACTGATTGAAGACGTGATCATGGGTTGTGTCTCCCAGGTCGGAGAGCAGGCCTACAACATCGGGCGCAATGCCGCATTGGCCGCTGGCTACCCCGAAGAAGTGGTGGGCACCACGATCGACCGCCAATGCGGGTCCTCCCAACAGTCGGCTCACTTCGCCGCTCAGGGGGTGATGGCCGGCGCCTATGACGTGGTCGTCGCCGCCGGGATTGAGTCGATGACGCGGATCCCGATGGGCGTCACCGCCCAGCAGGGGCCGGGGATGCCATTCGGGCCCCTCATGCTCGAGCGCTACAGCCATGGCCTCATTCCCCAAGGACTCTCCGCCGAGATGATCAATGAGAAATGGGGGATTGACCGAGCGACCCTCGACCAGATCGGAATGGATTCGCATCAGCGCGCCGCCCGGGCCACCGAGGAAGGGCGCTTTGAGAGCCAGATCGCTGGAGTTTCGGTGTCGGGCGAGGCCGGAATCGAGGTGGTGACCCGCGACGAGGGCATCCGGTGGGACACCACCTTGGAGAAACTCGCCTCCCTGCAGCCGGCGTTCAAGATCGACGGTCTCGTCACGGCCGGCAACTCGTCGCAAATCTCCGATGGCGCCGCCGCGGTCCTGATCATGAGCGAGGAGAAGGCCCGCGCTCTCGGCCTCAAGCCCAAGGCTCGGTTCGTGGCCTTTGCGTTGGCCGGTGTCGACCCGGTCATCATGCTCACCGGCCCCATCCCGGCGACAAGCAAAGTGCTCGGTCGCGCCAATCTCGCCATCGACGACATCGGGTTGTTCGAGGTGAACGAAGCGTTCGCCTCCGTTATCGCTGCTTGGCGGATGGAACATGGCGGCACTGATCCGGATGCTCTGTGGGCGCGCACCAATGTCAACGGGGGAGCGATCGCCCTTGGACATCCGTTGGGGGCGTCGGGCGCTCGCCTGACCACGACCCTCGTCCATGAGATGGAACGGACCGGCACTCGCTACGGACTGCAGGCGATGTGCGAAGGTGGCGGTATGGCCAACGGCATGATTCTCGAGCTGATCGACTGAATGGGCGGATTGCTTCGTGTGGTCCTGGCCATCGGCTTGGGAGTAGTGATTTGGCGAGTTTCGATGTACATGATCCGGATGCTGGCCACACCACCACCCGAAGTCGACCCGGGTGATGTGGTTCCGGCCGATCAGGACTACCGATGTTCGGTGTGCGGCACCGAGCTCACCGTTCGCATAGCCAACAACACTCAACCAGCCCCTCCCAAGCACTGCCGGGAGGAGATGGTGGCGGTCTGGCGCCCATATTGAAACGACCGCTAGCGTCTCGCCGGCATGCCTGAGTCCAAGCGGCGCAAGCCCAAGCGCACCACGAGCACACTGACCAAGACCGCGGGCGCCGAGGCCAAAGCGAAGGGACCGAGCCCTACCTGGTATGTCTGGTTGATGGCGGGCCTTCTCGGCCTCGGGCTGTTGGCGGTCCTAGCCCGATTTATCTTCCAATGGCCGCAGTATTTCCTGTTCGGCGGATTTCTCATGATCGCGGCCGGTTTCATCATGGCCACCAATTACCGGTGAGCGGACCATCGGCTGGGCGAGTCTTGATTCTCGACAACTACGACTCCTTCACCTACAACCTGGTCCAGTACCTAGGCGAGCTCGGAGCCGATCCGGTCGTGATCCGCAATGATGTCCTGAAGCCATCAGAGGTCGTAGACGAGATTTCTTTCGATCGGCTGGTCATCTCCCCGGGCCCGGGCGTCCCGGAGGCGGCCGGTTACTCCGTCGAATACGTGCGGACCTTCGGACCGACCATCCCCACTCTCGGCGTTTGTCTTGGGCACCAAGCGATCGCGGTCGCCTATGGCGGCCGGGTGGATCTCGCCCCCGAGCCCCGCCACGGGAAAACGAGTTCCGTCCACCACGACGGCACGGGGATCTTCGACGGCCTTGACAATCCCTTCACCGCCACCCGCTACCACTCACTGGCCGTCGTTGAGCTTCCCGACGAGCTCGCGCCCTGCGCGTGGAGCGAGGACGGCGTCATCCAGGGGATGCATCATGTGACCGACCCGGTCGCGGGGGTTCAGTTCCATCCCGAATCGATCATGACGACTGACGGCAAGAAGCTGCTGGGCAACTTTTTGCGTTCTGTGGGCTGGTATCCGTGTCCAACACGGCTACGAACCCAGGGTTCGCAGAGTTAGGGAGGGGGAGGGGGAGGAGAGGTCGTGGTGGGGGGACCGGTGGTGGGCGGTGGTTCTTGGAAGTCACCCAGGGTCACTTGGACGGTGGAGCCTTCGTCGACCTCTGCCCCGGCGTCGGGGCTTTGGTCGATAACCCGCCCGTCCAGGCTCGGGTCGTTGGTGGGGGCGATGGGCGCATTGTCTGAGATCCCGAGGCCGGCGTTCTCCAACTCCCGGCGGGCTTCGTCATAGGTCATCCCGAACAGGTCGGGGACGATCACCGTCGTGCGACCTGCTGAGATGACGACGGTGATGACGTCGCCCGCCTTCACCAAGGCCCCGGCCTCCGGCTGGGTGCGGATGACGATCCCTTCTGGCTCCGATGACTCCTCGCGGATGGTGTCCCAATCGAGGTCGAGACTGTTCAGCTCAGCGAACGCCTCCCCGTCTTCCATGCCTACGAGGTTGGGAAGCTCGAATTCCTCAGGCCCTTCGGAGACGACGATATTGACCGGGTCCCCGGGCGGGATCTCGAGGCCGGCCACCGGGCTCTGCTCGATCACCATCCCGGCCTCGGTTTCGGCGTCGGGACGCAACGTCACGCTGCCCAGGGTGAGGCCGGCATCAGTGAGCAACTGCTCCGCCTCGGGCTGGGTGCGACCGATCAGCGCCGGCACCGTCACCGGGTCCTCACCCGCCGACACATAGACGAACACCGAGCTCCCCAGCGGCACCGAGGCCCCTTCCCCGGGCTCGGTGCGGATCACGATCCCGCTCTCGACATCGCTCGATGCCTCCGGGCGGATTTGGTCGTCGAGGCCGAGGCGGGTGAGTTCAGCCGATGCCTGCTGCTCGGTCATCCCGGCAAAGTTGGGGAGGACGATCAGCGGGACGGTGGTTGTCGTCGTGACCGGGGTGTCCCCCGAGGCGGCACGGAAAACAAGAAAGACCATCGTCCCCAAAAGCGCCAAAAGGGCAAAGGCCGTGAGAATGAAGGGAACCTGACTGCCGCGCCGATCCTCCAAAACGGGAATCGTTTGGGTGGCTGGCCCAGCGGGGCGAGGCGGGGCCTGGATCACCCGAGTACGGGTGGGATCGGCGACGACGGTCCCAGTTTGCGTTGTCATCGGAACCGGGACGGCCGCCGGGGCCACCGGGCTTTGGCCGGCAAGGACCCGGAGCAGATCGGCCCGCATCTCGTCGGCGGTCTGATAGCGAAACGCCGGGTCCTTTTCCAGAGCGCGGGTCACGATGACGTCGAGCTCATGGGGAACGTCGGCGTTGACAGCCGACGGTGGTGGAGCGCTGGCGGAAACGTGCTGATAGGCGACCGCCACCGGGCTCTCCCCCGCAAACGGCGGGCGTCCGCTCAACATTTCGTAGAGCACAACTCCCAGCGAGTAGACATCGGAGCGTTCGTCAGCGGGAGCGCCCTGCGCCTGTTCGGGGCTGAAGTAGGAGGCGGTCCCGATCACCGCGCCGGTGCGCGTCAACTCTTGGGAGTCATCCCAGGCCCGAGCGATGCCGAAGTCGGTGACCTTCACCGTGCCGTCAGTGGCAAGGAGGATGTTGCCGGGCTTGACATCGCGGTGGACCAACCCGCCTCGATGCGCCGCGGATAGCGCCGAGGCGGCTTCGGCCGCGATCTCTGCCGCTCGGCGGGAGAGCAACGCACCGTCGGAACGGAGCACGTCGCGCAGGCTTCGGCCTTCGACCAGCTCCATCACGATGAAGTAGGTGTCGTTGGCTTGACCCCAGTCGTAGATGCCGACGATGTTGGGATGGGTGAGGTTGGCGGCGGCCTGCGCCTCCCGGCGGAACCGCTTGACGAACGCCTCGTCATTCGAGAACTGGGCGTGGAGAATCTTGATCGCCACTTTGCGGCCGAGCAGGGTGTCGGTACCCAGATAGACGTCGGCCATCCCTCCCCGAGCCAGGTGCGACGCGAGGTGATAACGATCAGTGAGGGGGTGAGGAAAGTTCATCGAGAACGATGGCTAATTCTAGAGATCAACGGTTTAACCAACCGCTGATCACCTGACTGGCGATGGGCGCCGCCACTGCTCCACCGCTGGCACTTTCGCCGGCGCTGCCCCCAGCCTCGACAAAAACCGCGACGGCGATCGTCGGCGCCTCGACGGGGGCGAAGCCAATGAACCAAGCGTGCGGACGGCCTTCGACCCCGGTTGCGGTCCCGGTCTTTCCTGCCACCCTCACCCCTGGAACCGCCGCCTGCCGGCCAGTGCCTTCGGTGACGACTCGCTCCATCATCTGGGTCAGCAACGCCGCGGTCTCGGGGGTGAAGGCCGTGCCGAAGATCGCCAACTCGGAGGTGTCGACCTCAGCGCCATCGGCATCGAAAGTTCGTCCCACCAGGTAGGGGGACATCACGACCCCTTGGTTGGCGACCGCTCCTGCCACCAGCGCCATCTGCAACGGCGTGGCCCGCACGTCCCGCTCACCGATGCCGCTCTGACCGAGCGCGGCGAGGTCGGCCGACAGCTCGTCGGTGAGAAACGCGCTTTCGGCCACGGTCCAGGTGAACGGCAGCTCTTGGTTGAATCCGAGCCCCTCGGCGACCTGGCCGATCGGCTCGGCCCCGACCGCGATCGCCAGCCGGGCGAAGGTCGCATTGCAGGAGCGGACGAAGGCGTTGAGCAGGCTGGTGGTCACCCCGTTGCTGCAGTTGGTTCCGCCGGCGTTGTCGACGGTGGCCGTCGACCCCGGAAGCTGAAACGAGGCTTCGTCGGGAAAGGTCGACTCGGGATTGGCAAGGCCGGTTTCGAAAGCGGCGGCCGACACCACCGTCTTGAAGGTCGAACCCGGCGGATAGAGCTCGCGGGTTGCGCGGTCGGCGAGCGGCCGGCCCGGGTCGGCCAAGAGTGTCTGCCAGTGGGCGGCTGCGTCGACCCCAACCAGCAGGTTGGGGTCATAGCTCGGAGTGGAAACCATCGCCAGGATCGCGCCGGTGGTGGGGTCAAGGGCGACGACCGATCCGGCCTGGCCGCCGAGCGCCTCGAAGGCGATTCGCTGGAGCGAGTCGGTGAGCGTCAGTTGCAGGTTGAGCGGGCGGAGGTCGCGTCCCAGGATCACTGAGAGCAAGTCGGAGATGGTGAGGTCCCGGCGCGAGCGGAGGTCGTCGGAGTAGGCGCGTTCCAGGCCCTGCTCGCCAAACAACAACGACGAATAGCCAACCACGTTGGCAAAGACAGGCCCGGTCGGATAGGAGCGGATGAACGACCCGGTGGTGGCGGGATCGGGGTCGCTTTGAGCCAGAACCACGCTGTCGGCGGAGACGATGAGGCCGCGTTCCTTGCCGATCTGGGTGAGGTTGAACCGGGCATTGCGGGGATCGAGGCGGTAGGTGTCGGCCGCGACGACCTGCACCCAGGTGGTCATCAGGCCGAGCAGCGCAAATCCGATCAGGACCGCGGCGGCCAAGCGACGGGTCGGTCGATTCACGCCGGCTCCTCGTGGCTGATCCGAGCCAAGAGCCCAAGCAGAAGGAAGTTGCCGACAAGCGACGAGCCGCCGTACGACATGAAGGGGAGGGTGATACCAGTGAGCGGGACAAGGCGCAGCACCCCTCCAATAATGAGAAAAGCCTGCAGCCCGAGCACCCAGGTAAGCCCGGCGGCGGTGAGCTTGCGGAAGCGATCCCGGCAACGCAAGGCAATTCCGAAGCCAACCCCGATCAGCAACGCAAATCCGGCCAGGATCGCGAGCGAGCCGGCGAAGCCGAGTTCTTCGGCCACCGCGGCATAGATGAAGTCGGTGGCTGCATTGGGGATGAGGTCGGGCCGGCCGAGACCGATCCCGGACCCCGCCAAGCTTCCGGTACCCATCCCGAACCAGGCCTGGGCAACCTGATAGCCGGCGTCCTCGAAGTTCTGGAAGGGTTGGATCCAGGCGAGGAATCGGCGCTCGACGTGATCAAAAAGGCGATAGGCCCCGTAACCGGCCGAGGCGGTAAGCACCGCTCCGATCAGCAGATAGGTGGGCCGCCCGGTGGCGGCGTAGATCATCCCGATGAACGCTCCGAAGAGAAGGGCGGAGGCGCCGAGGTCGCGTTGGACCACAAGCACGACCAGGCTGACGGCCCAAACGGCGACCACCGGAAAGAGCTGGCGAGGCTCGGGAAACTTGAAGGGGCCGAGTTGGCGAGGTCGTTCAGCGAGGGCCGACTGGCGTTCGGCCAGGTAGCCGGCCAGGAAGAGGACCATCAACAGCTTGACGATCTCGCCCGGTTGGAAGCGGATCTCGGTGATACCGAGATCGACCACAAGCCATAGACGGGAGCCATTGACTTCGAGCCCGCGCACCGGAAGAGGGCCGGTGCTGGGGAGCAGCGGGAGCAGCAGGAGGATCAGCCCGGTTAGTAGATAGAGGTAGCGGTAGCGACGAATGGTCGCGGTCCCCCGACGATGGAGGAAGAAGAGCAACGCCACCGTCATGCCGGCGGCAATCAGCAGCCACCATTGTTGGAGCCCGGCCCGGACGGGGTCGAGGCGGTGGATCTCGGCCAGACTGATCGCGGTGAGCAGAGCGGCGGGCGGGAGAATCACAGTCGAGGCCGAAGGCGCCCACCGCCTGATTGCCATGTGGACAGTGCCGAACGCGGCGACCATTACGGCAAAGGTCAGGCCAATGCGGGAGTCGATGGTTTGACCGCCGGCGAGGATCACCAGGGTCACACCGAAGGCGGCCACTCCGGCGGCCGCGACCAGCATGCCGCTTTCGGCGGTTCTGGTCATGGTTCGACTGCTACTACCAGCACGGTGATGTTGTCGTGGCCGCCGGCGCGGTTGGCGGCCTCCACCAAGTTCCAAGCCGCCTCCTCGGGAGGGCCGTGGCTGAGGAGATGGGCGATGGCCGGATCGTCGAGCATGTTGGTGAGACCGTCCGAGCACACCAGCAGCCGGTCGCCAGCCTCCAAATGAAGGTCGCTCCGGTCAACATCGATCTCCGGGGTGAGGCCGAGGACTCGGGTCAGCATGCTCCGTTGGGGATGGTTGGCGATGTCGGCTTCGGTGATGTGTCCGGCAGCGAGCTGTTCGGCGACCACCGTGTGGTCCTCAGTCAATTGGGCAAGCTTGCCGGAATGCCAGAGGTAGGCGCGACTGTCGCCGACATGAGCAAGGTGAGCGGCGCCTTCGCTCATGAGCTCAACCATGGTCAGGGTCGTGCCCATGCCGGCCAGCGACGGTTCTGCAAGCGAGCGCTCATAGATCCCGGAATTCGCCCGGTCGAACCTTTCCGCCACACTGCCCTCGCCGCTGCTGGCGGTGTCGATCGCGACATTCGAGGCGACCTCTCCGCCCACGGCGCCGCCCATCCCGTCGGCGACCATCACCACGAGCGGCCCGCTGCTGCGGCCCGAGGTAGTGGGCCAGTGCGAGTCTTCGTTGTTGTTCCGCATGCGGCCGCGATGGGTGGCGGCGGCATATAGGTAGTTCACCTGACCTCCATGACCGTCTTGCCCACCTGGAGGGCATCGCCTCGCCGCAGATTGGTCGGGGTGGTGATGCGCCGGCCGTTGACATAGGTGCCGTTGGTGCTGCCGAGGTCGGACACCGTCAGGCTGCCGTCCTGGTTGACCAAACGAAAATGGAACTCAGAAGCGTAAGGATCGTCGATTTGGACGTCCGATTGATCACTGCGCCCTACGACCGTTGCCCCGTTGACGGCGAAGGTCATGCCCGCCTGGGAATCGGAGCGAACCACCGCGATCTGCTTTCCGGTCTTGCGGCTGCCCCGGTTCTGCCCGAAGCCGAGGTGCCGGCTGATTGCTCGTGCCACCTGCCAGATGAAGAGATAGATGAGCGCCAAGAAGATCAGGCGAAGAATGGTGAGGATCAGTTCCGGCATGGAGTCAAACGCAATGAGTGGCTGCCCAGATTCAGAGTGGCAAGAGTATTTGCCGGCACCGGGGTCGTCCCCAGCCGCTGGCCGTCGATCCAGGTGCCGTTTGAGGACCCGAGGTCGGCCACGTATGTCTGGCCGTCCTGGCGAAAGACCAGGGCATGGGTCCGGCTCACCTCCGGATAGTCGATCACCACGTCCGCCTCGAGCGAGCGTCCGATGATGGCGCGGTTGTGGTTGATCAGCGCTACCCGCCCCTCTTCGTCAGTTAGTTGAGCCCAACATGGAATAGTTCCCACCTCGACGGTTGCGGCGCTGCTCACCGCCCCGATCGTCACGGCTGCGTCGGTGCGGAGCTCGATGATCACTGGTCCCTGCAGTCGCCAACCCCGTTCAGCGGCTAGCTCGGAAAACGCCAGTTGGAGCCGGCGGGCGAGGGGCTCGGGGTCGCCATCGAGGTTGTCGGGGTTGATGAGCAGGCTGTAACGGTTGGCCGTGGCCGGCCCGGCCGGGGTGTTGAACTCGGCGAGCTCGGCTTCGCGGGCGACGCGGGCGGCCAGCTCCGAGACATGGAGCCCACCGCGAAAGATCTTGCCGGCGAGATGGTCGAGGGCGTCCTCCAACCGCCGCTCCAACTGGCGGGCGAGTTTCATAGCCAACAAACGCTACATGCGAACCCTGGGTTCGCAGCGTTGTACAACAGCGATACCAGCCCACAGAACGGAGCAACGACAGCCGATTAGCCTTCAGCCCCCACTTGGGCGAGTGGCGGAATTGGCAGACGCGCAGGATTCAGGTTCCTGTGTCCGCAAGGACGTGGGGGTTCAAGTCCCCCTTCGCCCACCCCCCATGACTCGTTTTTATCACCGAATCGCCCCCTCTAGGGGCCGATTCGGTAGCGAAAACGGAATCCGTAGCATCCGAAGGTGACCGTAAGACCAGCCGGACTGATGCTCGAGCGCCCCACCAGCCGGCGCCGCTGGCGTTGGTGGGCGGTGGGTTTGACCTTCGTGATCCTTGCGGCGTTGGCTTTGGCCCGAATCAACGCCCAAGCATCGGCGGCTGTCAACTACCTGGATGGAATGCGACGATCGGCCGAAGGCCTGGTCACCGCTTCCTCGACATTCTCCGGTCTCGACCAGAACGTCGTCGACTTGGACCGGATCGAGTTCGAGACCGCCACCACGGCTGTGCTCGAAGCATTGGCCGAAGGCTCCGAGGCGGTCGACGAGCCACCGGAAACGAGCTCGCTCATCGGGGCCGCGTCCCTTTTGCGTCTGGCCCTGGCGACTTGGGAGAGCGGAGTGGCGACCTTCCGCGAGGGACTGCTTGGCCTTGCCGACCAGGCGGAGTCGGGGGAGGAGCAGATCTACGCCGGTTTGCAGTTGGTCTCGGCCGGCGACAAGATCTATGCCGAGGTTCTCAAGGAACTCGACCGCGAGGATGTCCCCGATCCCATCACCTCGATGCCGGTCTTGAGTTTTCAGTCGTCGACTCGAACCCCGGTCGCCGCCGCTCGCATCTTCGCCTCGGCGGCGAGTGCTGACAATTCCCTCTTCGTGCTTCGGGCCGATTTGGCGGTGAGCCAGGTGAGCTCGCAGCCGGTTTGGGTCACGGACCCCGATGGCGATTTGGTCATCGCGGCGGTGGAATCGATTGTGATTGATGTAGTGGTCGCCAACCTCGGCAACACCCAAGCTCCCGCGCAAATGCTCTTTCTGAACATGGCGCCCGCCGAAGGCGAGGAGATTGCCGAAACGATCGAAGTGCCCCCCCTCGAGGCTGGCGGCGAAACCACCGTTTCGTTCCCCGGGTTGGCCGTCGCCCCAGGCTTCTCCTACGACCTTTCGGTCGCTCTTCAGCTGATCAGCCCCGACGGGAATGCCGACAACGACGGTGTGGCCGTGTCCTTCTTCGTAAACGAGCCGACTGGTTAGCCGACCGGCTTTACCATTTCGAATCGATGATCGACCACAGCATTCTACGCGCGGACCCCGACCGGCTCCGAATCTCGCTGCGCCGACGTGGCGTCGAGGTGGACGTCGACCATCTGATCGGTCTCGACCAGAACCTACGGCAAGTTCGCCAGCAGGCTGAAGAGACCCGAGCCGCCCAGAAGGATGCGGGGCGAGAGATTGCCCGCCTCACCGGCCCCGAGAAAGAAGCCGCTATCGCCCGCACCGGCGACCTGGCAGATCAGTACAAGAAGCTCGAAGCTGAAGCGGAAGACCTCCGCCAGAGCTTCGACGAGCTTTGGGCGACCGTGCCGAACCTGGTGGCCGAAAGCGCCGCTGACGGTTTCACCGACGCCGAGAACTTCGAAATGAAGCGGGTTGGCGAGCCCCCCGTCGTCGGCTTCTCCCAACTCGACTTCACCACCCTCGGGCGCAAGCTCGACATCATTGACATGGACCGGGGGGCGAAGGTTTCGGGGAGCCGCTTCGGCTATCTCAAAGGTCGAGGGGTGCTGCTCGAGTTTGCGTTAGTCGGCTATGTCATGGAGAAACTGGTGGCTGCCGGCCTCACGCCGATGGTGCCGCCAGTCCTCGTGCGCGAGCAAGCCCTCTACGGAACCGGGTTTTTTCCCGGCGATCGCGAACAGGTCTATTCGATCCCCGAGGACGAGCTCTTCCTGGTGGGCACGTCCGAGGTTTCACTGGCGGCCTACCACCTCGATGAGATTTTCGAAGCCGACGATCTCCCCGCTCGCTACGCCGGCTTCTCGACCTGCTTTCGGCGGGAGGCTGGCACCTACGGCAAGGACACCCAGGGGCTTTTCCGAGTCCACCAATTCGACAAAGTAGAGATGTTCGTCTTCTGTCTTCCGGAGGATTCCCCCGCCGAGCACGAGCGCCTGCTCGCGATTGAAGAGGACATCGTCGGTGGTCTGGGAATTCCCTATCGGGTGGTCAATGTCGCCGCCGGCGATCTTGGCTCGTCGGCCGCCAAGAAGTACGACATCGAAGCCTGGTTCCCCTCTCAACAGGCGTACCGAGAGGTGACGTCCTGTTCGAACACCACCGACTACCAGGCCAGACGGCTGAAGGTCCGCGTGCGGACCGATGAGGGAAACCAGATCGTTCACACCCTGAACGGCACGGCCGTAGCAATTGGCCGGATGATCCTCGCCATCCTGGAGAACTTTCAAGACGCCGAAGCGACGGTCGCTATGCCGGAGCCGCTTGTGCCCCTGCTCGGCTTCTCTGCGATTGGCTAGGGCGTGAGCAAGAAAAGCGACGCCATCTTCGGGCGAATTGCCCGTCGCTACGACCTGCTCAACACCTTGCTGTCGGCGGGCCGTGATCAGTCTTGGCGCCGTCAAGCGGTCGCCCACCTCCCGATGGGGAGAGTGCTCGACCTCGGGAGCGGCACCGGAGCCGCGGCTCCGATCTTCGGAAGCCGGGAAGTGGTTGCGCTCGATCCCGTGCGTCAAATGCTGAGCCTGAGCTCCCATGCTCTGCGAGTGGCGGCGGTGGGGGAGGCGTTGCCTTTTCCCGACCAGTCCTTCGATGGCGTGTTCTCGGCCTACGTCTTTCGCAACCTGACCTCTGTCGACCAAACCCTGGCCGAGGTTCGCCGGGTCCTTCGTCCCGGTGGGGTCGCCGCCATCGTCGACCTGGGCCGTCCCCGGCATCGGCTTGCCCGCTTGCTTCATCGTGTTGGGACCGCCATCACCCTTCCGTTGACGGGGCTCATCGCCTTCGCTCCGACCGAGTATTGGTATCTGCATCGCTCCCTCGACAAGCTCCCCCCACCGGAGCTGCTTCTGGCCGGGTCCGGGATGCGGCTGGGCCCGATCTGGCGGATGGGAATTTTCGGCTTTGTTTACGGTGCTGTCCTTTCCAAGGACTAATGCTCGACACCTCGATTTTCGTTCCCTTCGTACTTGCCTGGCCTTGCTGGTCCTGATTCCGGGGCCGGCAGTGATGTACATCGTCTCGACTGGGATCGGCCGCGGCCGCCGGGCGGCATTGGCGTCGGTGTTGGGGATCGAAACCGGAGCGATAGTGCACGTCGGTTCGGCCGCGTTGGGGCGTCGGCTGTCGTTGCGTCCTCGGCTATCGCGTTTTCCATCCTGAAATACGCCGGCGCCATATATCTCTTCTACCTGGGTTGGAAAACATTTCGCTCGCCCGAGTCTTCACTCCAGGCCGAGGCCGTCGTCGAGCCCTCGGCCTGGCGGTCATTCGCCCGCGGAGTTCTGGTCAACGCCCTGAACCCGAAAGTGGCGCTGTTCTTCCTGGCTTTCATCCCCCAATTCGTGCGACCCGCTGAGGGCAGTGTCGGGCTCCAGTTCCTGGCCTGGGAGCGATCTTCATCAGCATCGCCTTCGTCATCGACCTCGCTTACGCGTTCGCGTCAGGCGCACTTGGAAGACTCGTCAGCAGGAGCCAACGGTTTGCGACCTTGCAGAAACGGTTTGCTGGATTCGCCTACGTCGCCTTGGGGGCGAGCGCTGCGCTCACCGGCAACGAAGGCGATTGAGCGAGGGGGCGCCGGGACATCAGGCGGGACTGCGGCGCCCAGGAAGGCCCGCTTAGAGCTGCTTCCTTCCGGACCTGACTCGGTTCGCGGTTTCCCGCCGCGCAGGGCCCGATGAACAAACGCCCCCTCGCTCCGAAGGGTAATTCAGCGCTGGGAGGCGAAGAACTCGGTTAGCAGTTGGGCGGCCTCGGCGGCCCTGACCCCGTGGCGAAGCTCACAGCGATGGTTGAGGCGGGCGTCCTGGGGAATGTTGTACAGAGTGAAGGCGGCTCCAGCTTTGGGATCGTCGGCGCCGTAAACGATTGCTCCCAGCCGGGCGTTGACCGCTGCGCCGGCACACATTGGACATGGCTCCAACGTCACATACATCGTGAGGTCGTTTAGACGCCAACTGTGCCGGAGACGGCTCGCTGAGGCGATCGCAAGCATCTCAGCGTGCGCGGTGGCGTCCGCGTTCTGTTCCCGGCGATTGTGATCGCGAGCGACGACGACTCCTCGAGGGTCCACAAGTACGGCACCGATGGGCACCTCACCTTCGCTCGCCGCCTGACGGGCTTCGTCGAGGGCGAGCTCCATGAATTCTTCGTCAGTCAGTTCGTTCCGCCCATGCTGCTCGCCACTCGGGAGCCTCGAACGGCTGGGTCCAGTACGCAGTTTCCTTGGCGATCTTCCCGTCGCGGAACTCGAAGATGAACACCGCTCGCCAATCGACCTCGTCGCCGTAGTCGAGGCGGGCTTCAAGTACACCAAGGTCGCCGCTTATCCTCAACTGCTGCGGAGACACCTTGGGGAGGGATGGAAACGCGGCGTAGAGCGAGCGACGGTTGCTCTCGCCGACGATTCGCTCACCGGATTGTGCATAATCCATAATCGAGTCGGCTTGAAACTGCTCATGGAAAAGCTCCAGGTTCCCCTCGCTCAGTGCCTGCCCGAGTCGCTCGATTGTCCTGCGGTTTTCTAGTTCGTTCACTTTTCCTCCTCGAGGAGGGAAATTACCGGAACCAAACCTCGGTCGCACCGCCCCTCCTAGAATTCCGATGTTCCTCTGGAGGGATCGCATAGTCCGGTCTAGTGCGCGGCACTGGAAATGCCGTTGGGGGCAACCCCTCGGGGGTTCAAATCCCCCTCCCTCCGCGAAGCGTCCACAATTGAATATTCGGCGAACCCTGGGTTCGGGTCCGTGTACAGCACGGATACCAGCCCACAGAACGTCGAAACTTGGAGGGATCGCATAGGCCGGTCTAGTGCGCGGCACTCGAAATGCCGTAGGGGGAAACTCCTCGAGGGTTCGAATCCCTCTCCCTCCGCTTTTCTACTGCAAACATCTAATGTTTAAGGCGACGCATTCTCAGGTACAAAGAGGGGATCCATGGCGTACAACGAAGATTTCGAGCTAGTCGAGGCCCTTGAGCCGACCGTCCGCAAGCTCATGGCAGAGCATCGAGATCGCCGTAAGCATTGGTATTTCCACGACTTGATTCCCTGGGAAGAAGGTCGCAGCTTTGTCAAGGAGCCGTGGGAGGAGTCACAGGCCACGATCAATGAGCGAGCCCGTACGTCGCTCGTCTTGAATCTTCTCACCGAGGACAACCTCCCCTACTACCACGCTCTGCTGAACCGTTACATGCCGGAGGGATCGGCGTGGGACGAGTGGACCCGGCTGTGGACCGCCGAGGAGGGTCAGCACGCGATTGCTATTCGCTCGTACTTGTTGACGAGCCGCAACTGCGATCCGGTCGAGCTCGAGGACGACCGGATGGCGACCATGACCACCGGCTATTTCCCCGACTATTCCCGACCGGCGGAGTTGTTCGCGTACACCTCCGCGCAAGAGTTGGCCACCAGGGTTTCGCACCGCAATGCTGGCAAGATCACGGAGGATGAGACCGCTTTCGAGCTGATGCGCAACATCGCCGCCGACGAGAACCACCACTTCATGTTCTACAAGGGAGTCATGCAGGCGATGATCGACCTGCATCCCGCGATGGCGCTCGAGGGAATCCTCAACACCATGCGCAACTTCCAAATGCCGGGCGTCGGCATACCTGGATTCGTCCGCCGATCGATCGAGATTGCCAAGGCAGGGGTTTACAACTTGCGGGTACATCACGACAACGTGTTGATGCCGTTGTTGAAGCAGTGGGGCATCGGCGAGCTTAAGGGCCTTGACGCCAAAGCCTCAGAGTTGCAAGCAGCCTTGATGGCGTTGCCCGCCGAGATCATGGGCAAAGCCGAGCGCTTCGAAGCACGGTTCGGGACCGCGGCCACCGCGTCCGTTTAGCCTTCCGGGCTCGGAGGGATGGCCGAGCGGTCGAAGGCGGCAGTCTTGAAAATTGCTAGACCTCGCAAGGGGTCTCATGGGTTCGAATCCCATTCCCTCCGCTGCGACCTGCATCTCGAGCAGCGCAGCGCTGGCTTTATCTCAGCTCAGCAGACTGGCATGGGCAACGATCAAGCCAGGGAACGACGAATCTTCGTTACAACCGAGCCAGAGACGTCGACTGACGGGTTAGGCCGAATCTGCCAACCAGCGCTCCGTACTTTCGATGTCTGTGAGTTGTGAGTTCCAGAGTGGTGCCCGCTCGGCATGGAACCGCGACCCGATGGGAATCGAGAACTCACCGCTTTCGTCGTAGACGCGATCCCGCCTTAGGAGCTTCGCGAAAGCGGCAAGCGCGCGGTCGCGGTCGAGGACCGGCATCCCGTCGTAGATCCGTCCGGCGAACATGTCGAGCACCGCGTGGCGAAACTTGTCGTGCACCATCACTGCAAAGGCAAGCGGGTTCTCCCAGAAGGTGTCGATCACATCTTCGAGCATGTCGATCGCCCGTTCGGTATGAAGCATGTAGGCATGGAATGGGTTGTCAGCGTCGCGCCCCTCACCATTCAGCCACCGCTCCACCTCAGGCACCACCAGGCCGGCCTCCTTCACGGCTACGTAGAGACCGAACGAGAAGATCGGATCGACGAAGCGGTGGGAATCACCGACGCAGATGTATCCGGGGCCGGCGAACTTGCGGACCTGGAATGAGTAGTTGGGAACGACGTGGGGCTTTTCAACCAGCTCGGGCACCGGAATCCGATCCGCGAGCCCTGGGTTGAGTTCTCGCAGCTCTTGGCATATGAAGTCGTGCTGGCTGAGTCCAGAGTCTCTGAAGGTCTTGGCTGGGACGACGATGCCCACGCTGGTGATCTCGTCGTCGAGGGGGATGGCCCAAGCCCAGTGATACTTCTTCTTGTAGAAGATGTGGGTGTTGCCAGGCGCGAATTCGCGATCCGGACCTTCGTCACGTCGGTAGTTCGTTACCTGGGAGAAGAGGGCGATCTGCTTGTCGTACGACCCGAGATACTTGGGACCGGTGGCCTTCTTGTTGGCGAGGAACGTGGCCTGGCCCGAACAATCAAGTGTGATCTCGGCAGCGATATCGATCTCGCGGTCCTCAGCCACTTGGACTCGGGCGCCGGCGACGGTCTTGCCGTCGTCAGCCAAGAGTGGCTCGATCGCTCGCCCATGGATGAGCTCCGCTCCCCGGCGGACGGCTTCGTTGAGCATGATCTGATCAAACACGCTCCGTCGGACCGAGTAGGTAAAGACCTCGTGAAGTTCCTTGTCGGGGGTGCGCTGCATTACCGGCACCCACCAGTCGGGGTTTCCCCGTGAGCCGAAGACTCGGACTCCGTGCTTGATTGTGTGGTGATCGTGAGGGAGCTGATCGGCGATTCCCAGCTCGCGGACAATTGCTCCCAGCTCGCCTGTCATCGCCTCTCCGATGTGGAAGCGGGGGAACTCCTCCCGCTCGACGATCACCGGCTTGATGCCGCGTTCCAGCAGCCTCATGGCCGAGGTTGCTCCGGCCGGACCCCCACCCACGATCAAGACATCGCTCTTCATGTCCGCCACGCCCACTCCTCCTTGCCGAAAACGCCAATTGTCCTCCGCACCAAGCTATCAAAGGACACTGGGTCGTGGAATGGGCGTCTCGACCTAGGAGACGGACTCGCGGCTTACGTCGTCTATCCATTCAAAGGGAGAGGTGATGGAATCCGCTCGACTCGAACCAGATGATTGCGTTCGTGCTGTTGGACGTTGCCTTGATTCTTGGGGTCGCGCGTCTGGTCGGCGGCCTATTTCTCCGGCTTGGCCAGCCTCGGGTCGTCGGAGAAATAGTGGCGGGAATTCTGCTCGGCCCGACCCTGCTGGGTCGCCTCGTCGTGGCCAGATTTCGTTGCAGCCGACCTGGCCCACACAGGCAACCAGGCCGGACCCAACCGATCGTCGGTGCGGCGGAATCACGGGCGGCGTATTGCGAGTCAGGCCAACGCAGTAAGCGCCGATGCCCACCGAGAGGCCTTGAGCGGACAGCGAAGTAATCACTCGTGCTCCGCCGCAAACACACCACGGAGCATCCATGAAACCCCCGGGGGGGGTCAGCTTCGGGCCACGTGAGCGACAACGACCGAGGTCGAGGTGGTTTAGGGAGCGAGGAGGACGGGCTTCTACCGGACTCAGCTTCGAGTCATGAATTCGCTGAGCAGGTGAGCGAACCGTGATGGCTCGGTCAAGTGTGGAAAATGGCCGGCGCCCTCAAACAGCTCAACCCGGCTTCCCGGGATCGCCTGTTGGGCGGTGGTGGCATGCCAGGTTGGAATCACTCGATCACGAGTGCCCCAGACGATCAGGGTCGGGATCTCGACGGCCAAGGGCAGGTGATCGTGGGCGGTGACCGTCTGTCCGCCCGGATCAATGACTGACCTGGCCGTGGCAAGGAAGGCGCGGCGGCTGTCGGCGTCGGCGAGGGATGCAAATCCGTTCCAGGCTTCGGAAACGTCGGCGCTTGCCCGCCATCCCAGCCGATTCAGGCCTCGGCCCAAAGCCTCCGCGCGTTCGCGCACCCAGGTGGATGCGATCAATGGCAGAACCCACTCGGCACCGGGGAGGGTCGCCGACCGGAGGACCGGACTCACCGACCGTCCGAGCCCGCCGCTAGATACGAGCACCAGACGTTCGACACGTTGCGGGAACAGGTAACAGAACTGCAACGCTATGCCACCCCCGAGGGAGTGGCCCACCAACGTGGCCTTTTCGATGCCGAGCCGATCGAGCAGGTCCCGCAACGTGGCGGCGTGGGCGCCCAACGAGTAGTCGCCCATCGGTTTGGCCGATGCGCCGTGGCCGAATAGGTCGGGTGCCAACACGCGGAAGTCCGTCCTCAACGTTTCAACCAGCTTGCCCCAATTTCGGCGCGATCCCAACAACCCGTGAATGAACAGGACGACGGGACCGGCGCCGGTGTCGAGATACGAGAACTCGTGTCCATGCAATACCTCGGTGCGGGCGCTGGTTTCTGTCAATCTGCCTCCTGATTGCTCGTTGCCAAGGTAGCTCGGCAAGACCGAGGCCAAGTAAATCGCGAACACCGCACCGCAGCCCGCGGTACGGCAGGCCAGTCAGAAAGCACGCCCCTCAGCCGGCCCCGCATTACCACCAACGGCATTGAGCCGTCAGGTGATCAGGCGGACGTAGTTCCCAGGCGTTGCCCCTTAGTAACAAATCGACCATTAGATCCGATCAGCGATCGATCCTTGTACCCCCTGCCGAGGGTTCGAACGTCGCCCCATTAGGGCCGCCGTGATTCATCGGAGATCTGTATTTTTGAGCTTCGCGAGCATCATTGAAGACTGACGACGTCCTGGTGCCGGTAGCCGGCGCACGCCCGGGTGCACTGAAAAGTCAGCCTCGCCGGAAACGGCGCGACCAGAGCAAGGTGCGAACCACCGTCAAGCCAAGCAGGATAACGCTCGACACGATCGCCAGCAGCACGATGTCGGGCACCGACTGTCGTACGACCGTCAAAGGAGCCTGGGCGCTATCGACCAGCAACCACCACAGTGCCGCCACTAGAGCCAAATCGATCAGCGCCGGAACGATTACGTGTTGTAAGAAGCTCGGTCTGGTTCTCCGGTTCCGTTGCCACCGCGACCACGAGAAGATTGCCCGAAGTGCAAATAGGACGATGACCACACCCAGGATCGGACGGGCGTAACGCTCAAGGGTGCCCTCGAACTGCACAGTCGGCGGTGCTTCATTGCCGAGGAGAAAATTGGCGATCCCAACGTGCATCTGATGGAAGCGCGAAGGTGCCGATTCGTCGTTGATGTTCATAAGCACCACGACCCCAACGCCTGCCGCGGGAACCAGCAGGATCGAAGAGGCATACGACTCGCTGTCTCCGCCATGCTCGAGGATCATCGGCACTTCGTAAATGCGAGGCTCGCCATCACCAGCAACCTCTCCTGAACCCCACAGTGGCCAGAACTCAAAACCGCGGGCATAGCCAGCCGTCGAGTCATAGCGGAAGAAGGGTTGATGCAACGCAGTGATGCCCGCCGGCGAAAGGACCTGCGTCTCGCCGTAACGACCCTGGTTGAGATGGGCTGACCGCGGAGCCGTCCAGGCGATTCTTTAGGCGATTTTGGTGGCTATGCCACCACCCAAACCTTAGGTTTGGTTAGTGGCTGTCGATTGGCCAGGCTTACCCCGTTGAGAAGGTTGCCGTCACCGTCTTCGCCTGGGTCATCGTGACGGTGCAGCTGCCGGTTCCGGTACAGGCACCACTCCATCCGCCTGGTCCCCCGACGGCCCCGAGCCGACATGTGTCAACATCCCATCGGTGGCACGCTCATACACGAGCACTTCGTTGTTGCTCGCGGCATTGGTCATCGTGAACAGAGCACCGCTGCCATCGGCGGCTGCGGCAGATTGTGCTTGATCGGGGTCGTGGCCCTGAGGCTGTTGATGGGTCCCCCTGTGTGGGAACCTTGCTTGGTAGGTACCCGTTCGGGCCCCAAGAGGAAAGAAACAAACGATTAACGACGCGCGGGGCTGTCGAAGAAGCCACCGTTAATCACGGCCTCGATCGCATGGCTGGCGACCACTTCGACCGGGTCCTCGCCACCCACGGTCACTCCGCGTTCGCTCGCCTCAAGCGGCTCCAAGGCGGACAATTGGGAATCGAGGAGCGCTGGGGGCATGAAGTGGCCGGATCGATCCTCTAGGCGCTCCTGCAAAATTCGGCGGGGCACGTTCAGATGGACGTAGAGCACTCGTGGGGCATGTTCTGAGATGGCTTCCCGATACGAACGCTTCAGCGCCGAGCATGCCACCACCATTCCCAAACCGTCGCTCCGGGCGAGAGTCTTCCCAACCGCGACGAGCCACGGCCAACGGTCGTCATCGCTCAACGGATTGCCGGCCGCCATCTTGGCGACATTGCTCGCCGGGTGCAGTGAGTCGCCGTCGATGAATGGAACCTCGAGGTGAGAGGCGATCAGCTCGCCGATCGTCGATTTTCCCGACCCGGCCACACCCATAACGACGAGGAGAGGCTTCATTCGACGAGTTGGTCAAACGTGCACTCAGCCGGGGCCTTGTCCTCGCGGAACCCTTTGAAGGAGGGAACCCGAAGACGGCCGGCCGCGGTCACCTGCCGATACTCGATAGCAGCGACGAGCCGCGGCTCCACCCAATGTGCCTTCCGCAGCTCCGGGCGCTCGCGCAAGAGCGCGGCATCAAACGGTGATTCCGCATCTGGCACTCCTTGCAAGAGCATCAACGCATTCTGCAAGCTGGCTGCGTTGAAGCCGGTGCCAACGCTGCCGACATAGCGCAACTGGCCCTCGTCGTACATCGCCAAGAGCATCGAACCCAGAGTTCCTTCTCGGTTCCCACCGCCCTCGGTCCATCCCACGACGATTGTGTCGGCGTCGAAAACCGTTTTGATCTTGAGCCAAGCCGGCGACCGCTCCCCTGGGAGGTAGAGCGAATCGGCCTTCTTGGCGAGGATCCCTTCGAGTTTCTGCTCTGCCGCCGCCTCGAACAAAGCCTGACCTTCGCCAGCGATCGCCGGGGAGATCTGCAGGCGATCAGAGGCAACCACCGTCCCTTCGAGCAGCCGGCGGCGCTCGGTCAGGGGAAAGCCGACAAGCGAACGGCCGTCGAGGTAGAGCAGATCAAAAGCCATGTAGGTCACCGGCGCTGTCCGCGCCGCCTTCTCGACCTTCGCTGAATCGCGCAGATGCATTCGCCCTTGCAGTTTTTGAAAGGAAGGAATTCCGTCGTCCAGAGCCACAATCTCGCCATCGACCATGGCGTCGATTGCGACTAGGCGGTTGTTGATTGCAGCCAGCTCGGGATAGGCGACGGTGACGTCATGTTGATTGCGCGAAACCAGTTTCGTGGCCTCGTCACAGATCGCGATCGCCCGAATGCCATCCCATTTGGGTTCGAACATCCACGCAGGATCGTCGAAGGGCTCGCTACCGCTGGTGGCCAGCATCGGAGTGGCTGGAGGGCGAGTTTCGATCTCGGTGCGGAAATCTTCGCTTTGCAGCGCCAGCCACTCCTGTTTGCCGCCTTTCTCGCGGGTGCGGATCAAGTGATAGAGGCCGTGGATGCGGTTGCCGTTGAGCTCGATGCTGATCTTCTTTCCGTCGCGCTCGACCGCTCGATACTCGCCCGTATCAAAAATCCTTACTTGTCCTCCGCCGTATTCGCCTTCCGGAATCGAACCCGTGAAGGTGGCGTACTCGTAAGGATGGTCCTCCGTGCGTACCGCGAGGTGACGCTGGCCGTGACGCCGCGGGAGCAGCTTCGGAATCGCCCATGACACGAGGACCGGGGTTGACCCGTTGAACAT
>Ga0136635_10000052_pt1 | contig 24074 bp, 25 predicted proteins | sample AntDrymeUQ852106_2_FD_105495 | JGI IMG/M metagenome (GOLD analysis project Ga0136635, IMG submission 105495) | Polar desert sand microbial communities from Dry Valleys, Antarctica - metaG UQ85 (21.06) | ecosystem: Environmental > Terrestrial > Soil > Desert | place: Antarctica: Dry Valley... | reverse complement strand
GAGAAATGGAACTCGGAAAGCCGGATGCGGGAAAACCGCCTGTCCGGTTTGATGAGGGGCGGGAGTCAGGCGGTCATTGGGCGCATGCCCTCTCAATCCGCCGACTCCTGCCTACTCTACACATCATTTGAGTTGTGCGCATCGAGTGGCTGATGGCCAGGAAGATTCGAATATGCTATCCGGGGGCGATTTATCATGTGGTGGCTCGGGGCATTGAACGGCCCAGCATCTTTCATAACGCAACAGATTACGAGTTGTTTTTTAAGACATTGGAAGACGGATTAAAGCAGTTTAAAGTCAAGTTGCACGGCTACTGTCTCATAACTAATCATTTTCATCTTATTTTGGAAACGCCGAGGGGCAATCTGCCCAGATTCATGGCTTGGCTCCAGACCACATACACCATCCGCTACAATCATCCGCACCGCCGGGTCGGACATCTTTTCCAAGGCCGCTACCGAGCTGAGTCGGTGGAGGATGCAGCCTATAGGAAATGGTTGCTTCTTTATGTTCATTTCAATCCCCTTCGAAGCCGGAGCGGTGGAATAATGAGCGAAAGAAAATTCGATCCTCAAAACGCTTCAAAGATGTCAAGTGTCGACGACCGACCCAAACAGTCACGGAGCCGTCAGGCTCCAGGCGTCCGTGCGGGCAAGCGGTTGATGACCACATGACCAGGTGGCCGGCGTTCGTCGCAACATCCACGACTAAGGAACAAAGAGTGTTAGAAGGCATCTCCGCCCAAAGGCTTTCCAGTGTGGGCGTCGATCCAGACACCGATCCCGCCTTTTTTCCGGGCATCGCTCGGATCGTTCTTGCTCCACTCGAACCAGATGACCCACGCTAAGCGGGCGTTTAGGTCAATGACTTTGGAAGTAGGCAACTCGGAAAGATCAGCCAGATGATTCGGTTTGACAATTTCCAGTTTGGCGCTTGCCGGCTTCACGATAATTTGCCCCCCCCTAAACATTCCCGCCACGGGGCCCCGCTTCCTAAGTTCCTGTGCGTAATCCAACGCTATTTTCATCACCTGTTCTTGATTGAGAGGCTCGCCCTCCTCTTGTTCATATCGGGAGGACATTTTTACAAAAAGTGATATTGGCCCAGCGTTCTCATAAATCTGAATTTCAAGGTATTCCATTTGGAACTCGTAGCCTTTGGAATCAATCCGCGGAAATTGGACTCTCCAGTAAGGAACTCGATATCTTTTAGTTTTTGTTTTTTGACTGTAAGTTGAATAACGATCAAACTCATATTTAGCTGGACCAAACGATTCGGACAAACGGCCCAAAACTTCTAATGCAAAGTTTGATGCGATATCCGTAGCTTTTTCCGAAGTCCATCTTTGCTCTTGAGGCTCATCAAACTCACGAAAAGTTTTGTTGTCGATCATGGTTAGCTCGGTTTCAAGTTTAGAGTTTCCACACTCGACAAGATTTCCGCTCGACGGCTCAAACTTCATGGAGAAGTCCTTTCCTCTAATCCAAAATAAATCACCTTCTAAATCCGTTCCTTTATATACTAGCTCTTGAACATTTTCGGTATTAACGTCCCAAATTTTAAATCCGTTTGCAGTGCAAAAAGCATTGATGCGCTTCAATATTATTTCTGATTTTCCTTTAAGCCCTTCCTGAGGAGGTTTGACACCACGTTGTATTTCTCCACCAGCACGGAAAGTCAAAAGCAACACTAAGCAGGCTAACAAAACTTGGATTCTGAAGATGTATTTTTTCACTGGTTTATGGATTTGCGGGATCAGGTGTCAGATCAATGATGACTTCATCGTCTCTAGTTACTTGCTTCAGTGCCGTTTGGCCCAATCCGCCTACCGGCATGTTACCCATTCCCGCGCTCGATCGCGCGGCTTGGACCGTTTTTGTCGCTTCAGAAACGTTTGCACCGTTATCTAACCTCGCAAAAAACTGTTCAGCAGCACCTCTTGCTGATGTGATCGTCACCGGGAAATTCCAGCTCACATAATTTTTTGACTTAAAGGCCGTAGCGTATTCCGTGGCTACTCCGGCGCTGTCGTTGCCTCCACCGCAGGCATTGATGAAGACCAGATTGTATTCATTCTCTCCGATATTGTCTGTAATTTCCTGACCCGTGACCTTGTGATCGCGTGTGTCAAAACCGAGTTTCTCCTTCCAAACCGCGATCCCTTCAAATCTTACATCCGATTCCAAGATCGCGTTTTCAGCATAGCCATGCGCCATAATGTAGAAGATGGAATGCTTCGGCAACGCTGCGTGCAGATCGGTGTCAGTGACTTCCTTGTCCACGGTGGAGTTGGGATACCCCAGCTTCGGGGGTGTCGACCAAAACATCCAATTGCTGGTGTTTCGTCCGATGATCCGGTCCAAAATATCCCAGTGATCCCCGGTGGTCTGCGATACGGCCGCAAAATCTTTCCCGTCCAAGGCGGCACCCAGGAACGCAGGCAAAATGCCTTTAACCTTGGAAATGGCCTGACCATAAATTTTGGTTTCCAACGAGCTGACTTCGCCATCCGCTGCAGCAAGCACTTTCAACCCGGAATAAGTTCCTCCGCCATCCGCCAGCAAAAGAGGCTCGGAGATCATCATGCTCGCATCGGTCGGGTCAGTCGTCATTGCCACTTCCACTTCCGTTTCGTTATTGACCTTGAGCTTGATGGAGGCAAGGCGGTATCGCTTCCCATTTTGCCCATGCGGATATAAAACACACCGTCATGGCTCTGCGCCGGATTCACGGGAGTAATGTTGGTGGACGATTGGGTGAAGTTGGCAAAGGCCTTGGCGTCATTGGCTTTTTCTTCGAGAACGTAGGTAACTTCCGATGGAAGATCCGCGCCGGACAGGGTTGCCATCACTTTATCCTTGGCTGAGGTGTTCAGGGTGCCTAGGTTCGGCAAGGCAACCGTCAGGCCGGAAGCCGCGTTGACAAAAACCTTCGTGCTGTTGCCGGTTTCCACCAAGTCAATCTGATGGCTGCGTTCGGAGGTGATCGTGGCCTTGATTTTGTCGATTGCGCCGGAGTTCAGATTGCTCGCCAGTTCAATCGTCACATCCAATTCCGGCTGCTTGAAGATTTTCAACGCTACGGTGGTTTCTCGCAGGGTCACGACGGCATTGCTCAAATGAATGGTCGGCGCGGTGATGGTGAAGCGTAAATTCTCGACGGTTAGGCCGGTGGTTTGGGTCAACGGGCTGAGGATTGCCGTGACCGTGCTGTCCGCACTCTGGAAGATTCCCGTGGCCGCGCCGGTCTCGGTCAGGGTGCCGGAATAGGTGCCATTCAAATTCGCCAAACTTACGGTCAGAACGTCCACCGCGTCGCTCGAAAGATCAGACGCAGTCTGCACCGTGTAAACGTCCTTCGATGCGGTGTAGCTAACACCCCGTCCAACGCCAGTATCGGGAACAAAAACCGGGGCATTGGCAAGACGTTCATATTTGCCGCTGCCTTTCTCGGTCTCACTCGCTAAGTCAAACGGGATTAGAAGAGCTGCAAATGAAGTCTGTAGTGCGGAAGGGATGGGGTTGCCTTGGGAGTCGATGGTTTTCCTGCTTGTGGTGCCCATGATGCCGCTAGAATTGATGAAGGACCCGGCATGTGAGACCTTTTGAAGGGTCCAATTGGATTGGGCGTCTCTGGAGAGAACAAATGCTCCATATTCGACATCGTCCGAGTTATACCAGCGGGCCACTCCGGGTTTGGGTAAATGGCTGAAAGAGCAAAGAATTTTGCTCCCGTCGGCACTCATCGCGATGGGGCGCTGTTGGGGAGTATTTTGATATGGATCGTAAGAGTTTTGTTCTAATAATGGATTGTAAACCTGCTTTTTCCAAGGCGTGGGGATGAGGTCGCCCCATTTGTGAAAGCTAGGCGCTTGGGATCCAGCCGCTTTGACAAATGCAAATAGCCTACCCACGGCTTCCCCACTATCGGACACCGCCACGGTCCAGTAATCTTGCCGAGTCCGACCTTGAGGCAACGGATCAATAATAGCTTTTACGGCTCCGTTTACCTGCCAAATCACATTATGCCCTCCTGCATAGATACCTGAGGTTGACAAAACCGGACGCTCCCATCTCTGCCAAGTTCTGCTAAAATTGGGATCAAAGCCTTTGGTAACGCTATAAATACTATTGTATGGTGGTTGACCTGAACCATAGACACTTAAATCTAGTACCCCCATAAGAACTGACGCATAAATCAAAAACCTTTCCGGTGTTGCTGCCCCATAAAACTCCAAGTAATTATTTGAAGGCCAAGCGCGATCAAAATACTGAATTAGTTGGTTATTCTTCCACATTACTGGCGAGGCTCGGCCCCAATAGCTCGAAATGTATCCAAAGCCAAAGGCGGTACCATCTGAGTTTACCCGCCAATTGTAGAAAAAGACCTGTTGTGGGGTGGTGGAGACACCTTGTCCGTTACTCTGAAGCACAGGAAACGTGCCCTCCTGCGGCAGGGCCCCTTTGTCCACCACTCCCGTGGAGGCGTTCCACGTGAAGGCGTGAGGACCATCCGCTTTCTGCATGATGCCGCCCGCGTTACCCTCGTCGGAAAGGGAGTGCAGATAGCTTTCTGTCACCCCTGCTGGCATGCCGAGAGCCACCACGGCGTAGTTCTGCACGGGCACCTGTAACCAGCGGTATTTATCTAATGGAAAATCGTCTTCTGCGTTGAGATGGCCATCGCCATCCAGATCCTCGGGGGTGGGAGGCACTCCCCCGTCTGGCTGTCCATCGCCATCTCTGTCCGTGGCACTGCCCGTTGTGTTACCCACACCTGATCCGTGGGTAATGGGGGTGCCGATTCTGAACCATCGCGCGGTGGTTCCGCGCACCTCGGTTTCGCTCGCGCGAAGCGGGTATTGCCATGCGCTTAGGACCATGAGCGTCACGATGACGTGTGGGAGCGAACTTCTCGTGGGGCTTTGAAATACGCCCGAACCAGGCCTTGGGCATCGGAAAGGATCACCATGGAACTCGTGGGCGGTCCGCCGCGCGTGAGCGAAACTTTGCCCGTTCCGGAGCCGATATCCACGGTCACGGGAGCATTGACCAACGGAGTTTCCGTTGCGGCATTAACAATCTTGAAGACGATGGGATTGGTGGAATATTCACCCGCCTCTACCCGGGCGCCCCCGCCGCTGTAGATGAAGATGCGCGGGGTGATCGGCGTGCGGCCCTGGCTGAAATACGGGGCACAGGGGGTCAGTCGTCGACACTTGACACCATTTGAGTTGTGCGCATCGAGTGGCTGATGGCCAGGAACATTCGAATATGCTATCCGGAGGAGATTTATCATGTGATGGCTCGGGGCATTGAACGGCTCAGCATCTTTCATAATGCAACAGTAGCAATGAAAGTCTCCTGCCGGATCGACATTCTACAAAATCTTCGGAGGATACGGCGTTATTTCCCGATGTTAACCACAAGATGATTAATGCCAGTGGCGATGTCAGGCTTTGCAACTTGGGCATAGCGATCACGGTTTCGTTTGCGTAAGTTTACTCAAAATGCCTTCTTTGAACAAAAAAGCACCGGTGCATTCGCCGTTATTGTTATAAAATATCTCAAGCTCTATATTTTGTTCTTCATCTTGGAAGAGATTTTTATAAGCCTTTTTCAAAACTATTTCTCGACCAGACAGTTTCAAAATACAGCAATCTTGTTTAATATTGACTTTAATGCCCTTGAGATTTGAGTTTTCTAATAAAAACTCACCCCGATTTAGATCGATAATCGGATCTAAAACATCCAGCCCTCCGCCAGCAGTTATCCTTAACAAATGATTAGAAAAGGACCTGCCCACATTGGATAAATAAACCACTGCGGATCTGTCCCGGGGCCGTATACCCACGTAACTGTAAAACCCGGGGTGATATCCATCATGAAAATTAATCCATTCACCGCCCACCCTGACTATATTCCAGCCTAAGCCCATCCATTTGTAAGGTGACTCCAATTGTAGCCACTTCTTGGAGACTAAATTAAAAGATGCATCGCTTTGCAGTAAGTTCCTAAGTTTATCAGTAAATCCAAGTATTGCTTTTGTGCTGATTTTACAACCCCCGGCACCCGACAAAACTAAATTTTGGACCGAACTTTTTGGTGCACCGAATCGGTCATATCCTTGAATTGTATTATGTGTGGACCCTAATTTTACGCAAAGCTCTCTTTCTTGAATCGCTTCCCTCAAAATCTCCTCAAGAGAAGCATTTAGCTTTCGCTCCAGTAGAAGCCCTAAAACCCCAAAACCAAGATTCGAATAGGAAAATCTGGGCGCACCGTTCCTTTTCCAGTTTCTGAAGTAATTAAATAAGAGATCCGTTGTGTATCCCGAATAAATTTCCTCTATTCGACTCCAGGGGGGAAGATTTGAGGGTAATGTTGGTAGACCAGAACTATGTGTGGCTAGCATTTGAGCGGTAATACCGCCCACTTCAGGATAATTGCTAAGCTCAGCAACTCCTTCTCCTAACGAAAAATCTAGACCAAATCTATTGTCTACAACCGCCTTGGCCAAGGCTTGGGCACAAAATACCTTAGTGATTGAAGCCACATCCCAATAGAAGTCGGGTAAAGAATACTGCTTTTCTGATCCACCTGATGATATTTTCGTGCAGGAAATCCCATCATCTCGGAGAACATACAAGTGGCCGATATGAGCGTCTTTTGCAACGGCCGTAAATTTAGAAGCAATTGCAGTTTCCACCCTTAACTTTTATCATCCTGCGACCGAGGGTCAACCTGACATTTGAACGACGAATATCTACCCAGGGGCCACCTTCAGACTAAATCAAATCCTCTTTTGTTTAGTGAAAGTTTCAAGAAATCGAACCCCTAATCAAACCACGGGGTCAGTCGTCGACACTTGACACCTTTTGAGTTGTGCGCATTGCTCTAATTTCAATCCTCCGTCGCTGTTTAACGGGAGATGGATTGTTCCATGGAGAACGATCAACAAATTCATATTGTGTTATCGCACCCTGTAGGCCGATCAACGCCTGATTGATCGCCTCTGGCTTTTCATATGCTAAAGCAGATTTCAGTGCCCCAACCTCATTAGTCACACCTTGAGAAAAAGCTGACATAGTTAACCCCAGTAAAGCTACAAGGAAACATCTCATGGCACACTGATTTCCAAAGGTGTTCCGGCTGTGACTTGCTCGATATTGAACAAAGATAACACCGCGCGATCAGTGGCCGGTATCCTTTGATAAAGCGGCATGTTGTCTCCATTTGATTTCTTGACGTAAACTTCGTATGCAGGAAATCCTCTTCTTGTTCCTGACATCAAGACACGTCCAACGACTGGATTGCTTACATCAAAGCCAAATGCAAAATTCCAGACGATTGGCTCAGAGATATTCGCACCAAGAACTCCCTCCCATGCAGCCAGAATCAGCCAATTAAATAAAACCAGAGTGGTGCTGTCGGATCCGAATCTATATTTCATCTTGCGTAGCGCGAAACTCGATTCTTCATAACCTACTGTGTTGTTCAAGTTATAGGAAGCATCAGCGGGCACTTTAGTCACATTCCCGTGAAGGGAGGTAAATCTTTTCCTGCCCGTTGTATCACCGCTGTTGTATCTTTAGTTGAAAGCGTCCGAGACTATAAATGACCGACTCCTTTTCCCGGTGGCGCGGATCGGCGTTGCTCGGACTATTTACGTATAAGTTTGAAGACGACTCCGCCAGCAACGGCTGGGAGAAGGATTGCGGCGATGATCCACGGGCTGTGACGCTGTTGGAGTGGAAGTCGCTCCTTTTGCCGCCAACTCCTTTTCGAAATTCGCCTGCTCGGCCAAGGTTTCCTTGAAGGCGTCGCGTCATCCGCCCGAGTCCTCAGCGGAATTTCGACCCAGCCCTTGCGTGTATTGGTAGAAGCAGAAGTCCACAGCGGCCACATACCGTCACCGTTGCGAGTAATCCAATCCCAACGGTATCGAGCAACACATTCCCCACGGTAACATAAGTATCGCTGTGTGCGGCGCGGCGCTCAACCAAAAATCCAGATTCAATCGGCGAACGGTCGCTCCAACGCACGAGAGCTCCGCTGGGGAAGAGCAACTGCGCGGTGACTTCTGCGGGAGGTTCCAGTAAGTCGGTGGGTTGACGAACCATGCGTAACCGGGCAAAACGGCGGCTAATGGAAAAGCGCCGTTTTACTGGAACGTCCAGGCTTAAGCAGCCGATGAAAGTAAGAATAACTCCTAAAAAAATGGAATCATTTTTTCATCTCCATGATGATGTGCTGAGCTCGGCCGTAAAGAGCGAGGCGGACATTACGCAGGTAACCGGGAAGCGCTTCCGGGCGCTTGGCAGAACAAGCAGGCTTTAAGCCGTCCGGAACAGGGCTTTGCTCAAAACGTCCAACCGTATCCAAAGAAACTTCAAAAGTACATGACACCTCTCAAGAGAAATCCTATCCTGCATGGCCAACTATGACCCTCGCACTCTCTTCATGAAACAAGAGGCCAAGCAGATTCAAACCCTATTTTCCCGGATCTCCAAGCCCTATGACATGCTGAATCATGTCTTTAGTTTCGGAATCGATATTTGGTGGCGAAAAATATTAGTTAGACACGTAGCTTCGTGCAAACCCGCTCTTGTCCTGGACCTTGCCACCGGCAGCGGAGACGTGGCTCTCATGATGCGCAAGGCCGGGCTCAAGGTGGTGGGAGCCGACTTTTGCGTTCCCATGCTGGAAGAAGCTCGCCGCAAAGGTTTTTCCCCAGTCATCGCCGCGGACGCCCTTCAGCTTCCTTTCACGGATGGAAGTTTCAATGCCGTAACCGTAGCTTATGGCCTAAGAAATTTTGTGGATCGTCCGTCCGCCATGGGAGAAGTGCTGCGCGTTCTCCGGCCAGGCGGGCATTTCTTTATCCTCGAATTTTCCCGCCCCTGGAAATTTCTGAGGCCTTTCTATAATTTTTATCTGGAAACGCTCATGCCCTGGGTCACCCAGAAAGCAGCGGGTGAAAAAGATGCTTACAATTATCTGGCGAGCAGTATTCAGGCTTTTCCCGCTCAGAAAGAGCTGGCCGATCTATTGGAAGCCAATGGGTTTAAGAACGTTTCCTTCCAGAACTTAACCATGGGCATTTCCGCGCTGCACATGGGTGAAAAGCCGTTGGGATGATTGATAGGCGGCGTGCGGCCCAACGCGGAATGGCTTCATCGAGTAGCTCGCACGGCCTCCAAGGGCACCAAAGCACAGAAAAAAATCCAGAAAATTAGGGGCCGTTATAGCCTAGAAAAAGAGAGGTTGCTTCAACCTACTTTTTCGGAGGAACAAAGCCGGGAGGAGCTGAAAATGGTTGCTCAGCTGAACCCATCACTTTACCGCCTTGATCGTCTGAAAGACTCGGGCGTTGTTGCAGCTCTTTTTGGTTCACCCCACCGGTAAATTGAACCGAACCATCCGGCATGCTGGCCATGGTGGGAATGGTAGCGCCTGCCACGCGATCTTCCTGAAAAACTATTTTCCCGCCTTCGCTAATCTTGGAATAGCGATACGTCCGCGCGGCCAAACTTTGCAGGAGGTGCAACTCCCCGTTAGCATCAAAAAGAGTTGTCGGAGCGCTATTTGCCAACAGAGAACCGGTGCGAGTGGTGCATAGAACAAGATTTTCTTCCGGTTCCTCTACCCGGATATAGCAACTGGTTTCATCCTCCAAAAACCGAATGATGGAATAAGTGGTTCTTTTGCCATCCACCATCCGGTCTCGTTGCCAGATATTCTCGCCTTTGCTCACGTTGAAGGTCAGCTTGGAGGTAATGAAAGAATTCATTCCATCCGGTTTGACCACGGCTTGGATTGTATACTGCCCCGTCTCACGCAGGCTGTAGTAAGGAGTAATGTTCACTCTTATGCTGAAGCTCTCACCCTGCTGCAACGAGCGATCTTTGGTCGAGAAAGTTGATTCCGCGCGAATTTTCGAGCCATCCACGCGCAAAATAATAAACGCCAGCCAGGAATGTCCCGTCTTCGGATCGCTGCTAAAATTCAGCGGCTCTCCCGACTCATTCGTGACCTCCACAGTAAAGGGGGAATTTTCAAAAAGAAGATAGTTCGATCTTTCGGAAGAAAGGGAAATACGAACCTGAGCCTGAGTGGTCCATGACACCATGAACAGCAGAACTACGGCGAGGGCCGTTCTGAAAAATATCATAATTGTCATCGTAGACCAAAATGAAGACTGGGGCAAGCTAACGCACTGCAGAGAAGTAATCCAAAAAAAAGGCGCCCCTAAGAAGGCGCGCTTTTTTCAAACAGAGAAGCTTAAGCGGGAACAGCCACGCGGTCCTTTTGAGCAGCCTCGACAGCCTTCGACCAGCAACCAAAGAAGCGGGGTTTGCAGGCTGCGGCGAAGAGAGCGGGAGCTTCCTTACGCACATCATTACTTTGCAAACGGACCCCTTTTTCACGGAGCTCGCGGATACCGTCAACAATCATTTCGCGGGTCCAGCGGCGGCGACGACGGACTTCGCTGTAGTCAATGCCCGCACGTTCGACCGCAGCACCCCAATTTCCGAAACGGCGTCGGGCTGTGGCAATGAGGGGATTTGCTGTTTCATCCATGGTTTTGGAACTCAAATCAGCACCTAAGGACTTCAGTTTGCGAATCTCTTCCAATATAGCGCTCTCGTCCCAAGACCGATAGCGGTAGATGGTTTCGGGCTCGAGACCGGCGGAGGAAAGAGCGTTCTTCCAAGAACCAAAATGGTTCGGACGAATGGCTGCGTAAACCATCGCGTTATATTTAGAAAGCATCATCGCGCGGAAGGAAAGGTCAAAGCCTTTAGCGTTAAGTTCCTGGATCTTTGCGACGATCAAGTCCTTCGACCAGTTCTGGTAGCGTCGGATGGAATCGTATTCGATCCCGGCGGATTGGACGGCCACCTACCACGTTTTAAAGTAGCGGATACCGGCAGCTAAAAGTTCCTGAAAATTTTTCCGCACATAGTGGGAGAAGAGAGGCTTGCCTTCTGCGTGCCATTCTCTGATGTATTGGATGACCAATTCCCGCGACCACTTTCTGTTCTTTCGTTGTCTCATAATATTTAGTCGATTTCATTCGACGCCCTCAGCTTAGCCGACGAAACTTAAAAGTCAAAGGATGCAATTAAGATGCCATGTTAGAGTAAACTTTTATAAAGTATTGGTGCGCAGTTAGATCCCATTGGATATACGCTTGGCGCATAAAAATAAAATTATTTGTTAAGACCATGATTGTCGTTATTTGATCAAGTTTTGCCACGTTCTAGAAACATCATGCACCGATAACCTCATTAAGCATTCCATGCGTGATTCGATTCGGCAACGTCTCCTCAGACAAGGTTGGCAGCCGATCCCGGTAAAAAGAATACTCGAGTTCCGGCCACGTGGCGCGGTCCTCTGAGGATCGGTCGCGCCAAAAAGGCAGATGACGGGGCACCCCAAGACCGCTGCCACATGGGCCGGGCCCGAATCTGTGCTGATTAAAGCCCTCGCTTGGCCCAAGAGGGAAAGAAGACTTTCCAGGCTAGGCGTTTCGTTTCGTAAGTCCACGACGTTGGAGCCAACGATAGGAAATAATTCGCCCTGCCCCATGACCACAAATGTTTCCTCGGGATGAGCCTCCGCCAAACTGGAATAGTTCGCCCAAGGCCAAAGCTTGGTTTCCCATTTGGAATAAGGATGAAGAACCGTATATTTTTCAGGAACTAATCCCGCAGGCAGAGAACCCTGCGGTTTCCTGAGGTGCGGCCCGGCTTCGGACAAACTTATTCCCACCAGCTTTTCACAGGCTGCGCGGTATCTGTCGATCGCATGGATTCGACGATCATCAACTTCTTCGGTATAAAACAAACCCGCTCCTTCTCGGGCGGAGCGCAAGCCGACCCTTCGGGGCGCGCGGGTCGACCACGTCATCCAGGCGCTTCGAGCCAAGCCTTGCAAATCAAGAACCGCATCAAATTGCTTCGCCTTTAAATCACGGCTCCAACGCCATAACTCCCGTGGACAAAAACGGGAAGTCCAACGGCGCCGGGGAAAAAGAATGATTTCGTCCACCTCCGGACAGAGCCGAAGCAAGGGAGCGTAATCCTCATCGACCACCCATGCCAGGTGCGTGACTTTCCCTTCCGATTTGAGCAGGGGCACGACCTGCATAGCCTGCGCTACATCTCCCAGGGCGGTCGGTTTGACGATTAGAAGTTTCATGCGGCAAATTCCCGACGAACCTCAGTGTTCGTATCCGAAAAAAGGAGAATGGCGCTTCCGCCTAGACCGCGTTAGCCAGCCGTTCTGCCAACCGTTCCGGCAACCCGGCCTTCAGAATTTTTTGCTGAGTCTTCGCTATGTCGTAAGGAACACGACGCAACTCGATTATGTTTTCATCCGAGTCAAATATCGCATAGGCCGAACGCCAGTCTCCGTCTCGCGGTTGTCCAACAGATCCCACATTTACAAAATAACGTTTGCTTGGTTTAAGCTCGATCTTGCGATAGAAAAATTCGTGCACCTTGGTATCCCGGATAAAGACATGCGGCACGTGGGTATGCCCAAAAAAGCAGATCGGTGTGCGCTGGTAGGTGAAGCTGCTTTCCGCTTCCAACGCGCTAAAGACATACCCCCATCGGGCCGGGCCATCCAGAGTTGCGTGAACGATGGTAAATTGACCCACCGGCCGTTGCATCGGAAGAGTTCTTAAAAAAGTTTTCTGTTCCTCGGAAAGCTGGGTCCGGCAGTAGTGCATCGACTTGTAAGCCAGCTCGTTGAAATGTGAGATTTCGCGGTCTTCCGAAGCTTCCTCATCATGGTTGCCTTTAACAATAGGGCAACCTAGCGCACGAACAATTTCCAGGCACTCGGAGGGATTGGAATTATAGCCGACGATGTCGCCGATACAGATGGTATGAGTGACATTTTGGTCCTGCATGTCCTCCAAAACAGCTTCCAGGCCCTCGAGGTTGCTATGTATATCTCCAAATATGCCGTATTTCACAAAACTCTTCCTTACCACGAACCCTAGTTCATAAGAATCCTATCTTGTCTAGGAAGGTTCAGCTTTTCTTCCAGCTTTTTTATTTCCTGCCTGACCCGGCCCCACTGGGACGATGATCTTTCCTGCGCGCTTAACTTGGGCCATATTTTCTTCCAATACTCATAAGCCTGCTGGTCGTCGCCGGCTTTCAACAGCATATACCCGGCAAATCGGGGAAGATATTTTGCCCCGTCCGGACATTCGGCCGCCAATTCATAATAATGCGCCGCCTTCCGATAATCTCCCAAACGTTGCTGATAGAGTTCCGCTAGGCGCTCATAGAGAATGCCCTTTTCGGGATTGGCCTGAATCCCGCGCTGCAACATCTTGATACCTTCATCGACCCAGCGCCGGGACTCCTTCCTTCGTTCATCCGGAGTCAGGTCCTTCGCGTCGTTCTGCATTCCGATGCTGGCGTTATAAGCCAGATGCCAGGATGCATTCTCCCAAAAGTAAGTATCGCGCGGTTGCAGGAGCACCCCCAGTTCAGCATAGGTTCGCAGCCAGGCCCAGTCGCCATCTTCCCAGGCATTGTGCAAAAGGAGCCAGACCGCCGTGGCAGCCAGGCCCCGAAAACCGCCCAGGGCCGCCAAGGTCAATCCCTGACCGAGTTTGTCCCGCATCTCCATGGTCACTTGGCCGGTTGCGCCCAGGGTCAATTTCCGTTGTTCGGCATCCAGTGCACTTTCCCACGGCATTTTGATAAAACCCCAGACTAGCAAAACCCCCAACGCCAAAAGCCGGAATTTCATCAAAGCTCCCGATCTTCGAAAATCAGGGCGGAGATGCCCAATAAAACGAGAGAATAAATGCCGGTGTACAACAGGGTTTGGCTGACGTATTCCCAAGGCACTTTATTGCCGCCCAGGATTTCATCCACGATATTGAAAGCGCCAAAGTCGGGGACTAACGTGGACAGCAATCCGAGGGCGTCCGCGCGCCAACCGGTGAACGTTTTGGATGCCATCCAGAAATCTCGGGCCGTCCCCTGCAAATGACCCACGAGATAAACCAACATGGTTGTCGCCACGATAAAAATAGTGGAGGTGGCCAGTGTAGAAAAAAACAGGGCAATCACCGCCACCAAAGCAAGTTTAGCCCAGATCAGGAGCAGCACTTGGATTAAGTGGGGATCGTGAATTTGCTGCTGCACCGCTTGGATTTCCCGCATTTGCCGCTCGGTCAGCGTGGAGGCACCGTGGCTGATTTCATAAATCCAAGAAGGTTCCTTCACCAAAAGCAAAAGATAGAACAGACCGGACATCACCAAAACCATCAAGGTCAACAGGGCCAGTAATCCAAAATATTTTCCCGCGATAAATTCAAATCTCCGCACTGCTTTACTCAGAACGGTGTAGATCGTCCTGCGCTCGATCTCCGCCGGAATCAACTGCGCCGTGCCCATAAGCGCGACCAGCAATCCCGTGAGACTAATGGCGGCGTATCCGAGATTGAGTAGGAACTTGATCTCGTCCTGTTCCTTAATGGAGAACTGGGTGAAAAATGTGGACCCTCCCAAAAGGATCAGGCCAAAAAGAAAGATCACATTTAAAACCCGCTGCCGCAAAACCTCCGTCAACGTGTTGCGCGCAATGGTCCAGATTCGAAGCAGGGAAGCACTCATAATTTTTGCGAACGGTTGACCACCGAAATGAAAAATTCTTCCAGGGAACGTTGTGGGCGAGTGATCTCTGGAGCTGCAAATCCCTGCGCGCGCAAAATCTCCCGTACCTTTGCCTCTTGTTCAGGACTTACTTCCTTCAGGCGGATTTCTACCTGATCGGGAACGGTCAGCAAATCAGCCAGCGTACCCTCGCTTATTTTTTGGCCCAAATTCAAAATCGCCACACGATCCGAAACCTCTTGCACCTGCTCTAACAAATGAGAGGAAAAGACTACGGTCTTTCCCCTTTCTTTCAGGCCCATGATGATGTCCCGGATCTGACGCGATCCTACCGGATCGACTCCCGCTGTCGGCTCATCCAAGAAAAGTAAATCCGGGTCATGCAATAGGGCCTGGGCGAGGCCGATCCTTTGCAGCATTCCCTTTGAGTAGGTTTTCAGGGGCCGGAGCGCTCCGCTTTCCAGATCCACCAGCTTGAGTAATTCCTGAATTCTGTCTTGCAAGGCTGAGCCTCTCAAATTGCAAAGCCCTCCGTAATATCGCAGTGCTTCGCGTCCGTTCAAAAAAGAAGGGAAATAGGGATTTTCGGGAAGAAAACCCACCTTGCGGCGCGCTTCCATCGTGCCCGCTGGATGTCCAAAAATTTCGATCCGCCCCCGGCTCGGCTTTATCAGGCCAAGCAATAATTTCATGGTCGTGCTTTTTCCCGATCCATTGGGTCCCAGTAAACCAAAAACCTCTCCACGTTTCACCTGCAAATTCAATCCATCCAGAGCCATCAAACGCCCCCGGCGCCACTGCAGCTTGAAGCTCTTGGTCAGATCTTCCGCGAAAACCGCCTCATCTGTTTTTAAAACATCATGCACCATAATAAAAACGGTCTTCTAACTTAAACTTTTCCCCTCGCTGCATCAACCACGACTGCAGAAATACCCCTATTTTGAAATATCAAATCCTTTGAGGAACAGATCCACTTTCTCTTCCTTACCTTCCGTCTCGCGGATAAATCCCTTCAGATGACTTTCCAAAATCGCGCACTCCATGGCGTCCACTTCCTCCACACGGCCTTGCAGCCAAAGTTGAACCCGGCCGTCCGGAAGATTACGAATCCAACCCAGAATATCATAACCGGAGGCCAACTGTTTCACGGAATATCTGAATCCCACCCCCTGAACCTTTCCTCCATAAAACAAACAACGCGCGACCATAAACCTCTTCCAATCTTCCTCCTGCGTCCACTTCTGACAAGCCTGCTTTTCTATACGATCCCACCCCATTTTCAGCGTCGTGGAAATGCTTTCCCCTTGGCTAGGCAGAAATACCTTTGGTTTATTTTCCAATGCTTTCTTTTTTCCGGAGGCTGAAATATAATTGAAAGATGGATATTGTTTTCACGGATGTTTGCCGCATGACGCTCTTTCGCGGTTTTGACGACGACTTGATTCGTTTGCTGGATCTTTTTTTTCTGTCGAAAGATTATCCTCCTGAAACCCTCCTGATCGAACAGGGCAAGTTGCAGACAAATTTCTTTCTTGTCATTGCCGGAGAAATGGAAGTCTTTGACGCCTCTCAGAATAAAGCTCTGATTTTAGGACATGTTTCCGCCGGGCAATTTGTCGGTGAAATGAATCTCTTCGATCCCGGAATCGCCACAGCGAGCGTCCGCACGCTGACCCCGGTTACAACGCTAGAAATTTCTAACGACCAGTTCCGTTATTTCATGAGCGCCAAACCGGCCCAAGCTTCGGATTTCCTATTTCAATTAGGTCAAACCATCGTAAAACGCTACCGCGCTTCCAAGGATACTTGGATCGAGGAAATGCTTACCCCTGAAACGATCCGCAAAGCTGATTTCATCGACGCAAAAAAAATGCTCGCCTGATGATTTTCCCCTAAAACCCCTCTTCCCAAGCAGTCTTCCCTATCGCTAGCGTAACGGCATGTCCGGTTCTGTCCCCTTGGGGTGTAATATTGTCGTTCGCAGCCCCAATTGGCTGGGTGATGCCATCATGACCCTGCCAGCACTTTCCTATCTGCGGCAAGCCACTCCAGCCGGAGCAAAAATATCCATTCTTTCTCCGCCAAATCTTGTGCCTTTTTGGAAAACCTTTCCGGGAATGGCCGAAGTTCTTTCTCTTCCCTCCAATCTAAGGATCGCGGCAGAACTTTTAAAATCCCGCCACTTTTCGAGCGCGTTTATTTTTCCGAATTCGTTTCGCACGGGAATCGAAATGTTTCTGGCCCGCATTCCCATTCGGATCGGTTACCCAGGTCATTCTCGCAAAGCCCTTTTCAGCCATCTTTTTCAAAAACCAAAATCCTATTTGCCTGAACATCAACTGAAGCACTACCTCCATCTGATTGGCCAAGCCCTCGCCGAAGAAAATCCAGTCGTTCCGGCCATTCCCCGTCTTCAAATTCCTCTTTTACCCTTGCCGCTTAAACCTTTCCTGGCCCTCTGTCCCGGCGCAGAATACGGACCAGCCAAACGCTGGCCCGCCGATCGCTTCGCGGAAGCCGCGAGCCTTCTTGCAGATCGGCACAATCTTGAAATCGTAATACTCGGAGGCCCGCGCGATGAAGAAACCTCAGCGCAGGTGGCGCAGATGATTTCCAGTCCCATTAAAAATTTAACCGGTCAGACGTCGCTCGACCAATTTATCTCCCTCCTCGCCCAAGCCCGTTTGGTCTTGTGCAATGACAGCGGTGCCATGCATCTTTCCGCCATTCTCCGCACACCTGCGGTCGCCATTTTCGGATCCACTGAACCCCGCCTCACTGGCCCCCTCACCGAATCTGTTTCCGTCCTCCGCCATCACGTTCCTTGCAGTCCCTGTTTTTTGCGGGAATGTCCCATCGACTTCCGCTGCATGAACTCAATAGCGGTAGCCGATGTCTTGCAAGCAGCCCAGAATCTTCTAACGAGTGAGGTCTTCCAAAACCCATCCCCCTGAAATGTCCGTTCCTTCGCGTTCCACTGGAAAATCCGCTTTCGTCATCATGGTGGCCATTCTTGGCTCCCGTGTCCTGGGCCTCGTTCGTGAAATGGTGCTCAACTCCGTTTTCGGCCTGAGCCGCGAATTGGACGCGTTTTATTCTGCCTTCCGTATTCCCAACCTCCTTCGCGATCTTTTTGCGGAAGGCGCTCTTTCCACCGCCTTCGTCACCACTTTCTCCAAGAAACTGGCCACGGACGGCCAAGCAGCAGCTTTCCGCCTGGCCAATCTCGTGCTTAGTACTCTTAGCGTTTTCATGCTGGGTATTTGCATTCTCGGCATCGTCTTCAGCGAGCACCTGGTTCTTCTCCTCAGCCCCGGCTTCGCCAATATTCCTGGCCAGATCCAATTAACTACGGAACTGACGCAAATTCTTTTCCCCTTCATTGGGCTCGTTTCGCTCGCCGCTCTTTACATGGGTCTGCTCAACAGCCTGGGCAGTTTCGGTCTTCCTGCCTCCGCCTCCACCGTTTTTAATTTTGTATCCATCTTGACCGGCCTGGCCTGCGGTTACCTTTTCGATCCGCAACTCGGCCCTCACGCTATTTACGGTTTCGCTTTCGGCACAGTCATCGGCGGCCTTTTCCAATTACTCATGCAGATGCCCAAGGCCTCCAACCTTGGTTTCCGGCCCACTTGGATTTGGAATTTGCGGGATCCCGATCTTCAGCGTGTCTTTAAATTGATGGCCCCGGCTGTGATCGGCGGAGCTGCCGTGCAGGTCAACGTAATGGTAAACGGCTTCTTTGCTTCCTATCTGGCTGAGGGTTCCGTCACCGCGCTAAACAATGCCTTTCGACTCATGCAACTGCCCATCGGCCTTTTCGGTGTCGCCATTGCCACCGTGACTTTGCCCTCGGTTTCCCAGTTTGCGGCGCGGTCCGATTTTAATGCTTTCCGGGAACAACTCGGCCGTTCGCTTCGCCAAGCTTTTTTCCTGACCCTGCCGGCATCCATTGGCCTGGCACTGTTGGCTGTGCCGATCATTCGCCTCATTTTTGAGCGGGGCCGCTTTACCGCTGCGGACACCTTAGTCACCGCTTCTGTGCTGCAAGCCTATGCGGGCGGACTGGCCTTTTACGCCGCCATTAAAGTATTGGCTCCGGTCTTTTACGCTTTGGACAAACCGCAGATTCCTTTCCGCGTCAGCGTGCTCGGCATTCTCCTCAATCTCGGTCTCAACCTTCTTTTCCTGAGGGGCATGCATCTCGGCCTGATCAGTCTTCCCGTCACGACCTCCCTCATCGCGCTACTCAATTTCTTGCAACTCTACTTCATGATCAACCGCGAAGTTGGCCGGGTCTTCACCCGTGAAGATTTGGGCGCTCTATTTCGTATCGTTCTCTCTTGCGCAGCTATGGCAGCGGCCCTTATTGCCTGCCATCATGAACTCAGTTTCTTACAGCGCGGTTTTTTCCCTGGCCCTGTGGTTCTCTTTCTCGAAATAATCATCGGCGTTATGACCTATTTTGCAGCCGCCTGGCTTTTTCGCGTGGATGAGATCCGCACCGTCATGGGCCGGATTCTCAAAAAACTCCGCCGAAGCCCCTCATGAACACGGAGGAAGTAAACTCTTCTAGCCCTTCGGATCCTCTCCGGCCTGGGCTCGCCTATCTCATTTATTCCGCTCTCTTCTGCCTCTATCTCTTCTGGGCCGGCTCTCCATGGCCGCATGTCGACGACCCCTTTTTCGCCGGCGGAGCGGTTCGCCTGGCTCAAACCGGGGTTCTTACTAATCCATGGGTTATGGATTCTTTCCCGGACTTTAACCCGCATCATTTTTATCTCCATTGGCCCGTGTATTTTTTTCTTTTGGCGGGTTGGCTTAAAATGACGGGCATACATACCACTTCCATCTGCATCTTTTACCTGCTTTCCAATTTTATTCTTTGTGTCAGCTCCGCTACGGTTTTCCTGAGACTGGGACTGCCTCGAATCATCCTCTGGCCGCTCCCCATTCTCTGCTTGGGCTATGCCGCGGTCCTCGGCTTCCGACCAGATTCGGTTGCGCTCTCCACCTTCTTTGCCGGTCTCGCCCTGTGGTGCGGACGCTCCGCTATCTCCTGGTTCTTCGGTGCTCTTTTGGTGGGAAACGGGGTTGCCATGCATTCTGTTTTATGTCCCTACGCCCTGGGTCTGGGGGGACTTTTATGCTTCTTGCCCCATCGACTTTCATTTCTGGAAATTCGCAATCGTCTTCTCATCTGTATCGCTGCCGCCAGCACGATGCTTCTGCTAATCACCTGGATGATTCAGGGCGATTGGTTCGCATTCCTGGCCGACTATGCGAAATGCGTCAATTTGCGGCGCGCGCATTCCTGGAACCAGATCACCTATCCCATCATGCTACTCTTGGCCAGGCAAGATCCCGGATTTTTAATCGCCCTGACTTTTCTTCTACTCTGGAGTTCCCTGCGAATTTCACGTTACCCGCACTATCTTCCCCCCAGTCTTAAATCTCTCACCCTGACCCTCTGGCTCTCCACACTTGCCGCGGCTTTAGTTTATTACAGTGCCACCCGTCTCTTCCTCTTTTTCATGACAGTGTGGGCCCTTATTTGGATTGCCTCGGAATGGCCTAGAGCCCGCCAACCCACGAAGTATATCTACGTTTTACTGGCAATGCTCACTTTCGTGGAAATCAAAACCGCTTTTCAAGCTTTTCGCCCCATCCACATCGTGCTTCCTTCCGGGCCCGATTTTTCACCGACCAAAAGAATCGTCTTCGACGAATTTTCCTTTCGTTACCTGATGGATTGCCAGCCACCGGAAACAGCCAGGGCTTGGTTATACTTAAATCCACAAACTTTCGGCACGGAAATCGGAGATAAGAAACCCGAGGACGTTTGGATTGTTGATGCGCAAAAAATTCAAAATGCGGAATCCCATCCGCCCCGTGCAGAAATCCTTATCTTCCCCTAAAATCTCCTACTACCCCGAAATAAACGCTCCGATAAACAAAAATTTCATTCGCCTTGCAAGGGCCTTTCTGCTACCGTCCTCGGTTCATCGATCAATTTAGGAGATATTCACTGTGGCAGGAGATTCAATCGAAGTAGAAGGCACCGTTAAGAGCGTGATGAAAGGAACCATGTTCCGCGTCGAACTCGATAATAAGCATGAGGTCCTTGCCCACATCTCTGGGAAAATGCGCAAACACTTTATCCGCCTGAGCATAGGTGATCGCGTTAAAATGGAAATGTCTCCCTACGACTTAAGTAAGGCCCGCATCACCTTCCGTTGCCACAATGCCAATTCTCAGCCCGGCGGCTATCAACGTCGCTAAGGGTTCCTATCATAAACGCGCTTTCTTCGGTTTAATCCCGCTTAGCCCTGCAGCGCGCACCAGCCAGCCTTTAGGCTTTCTTTCTTTCCTCTCCCACAAATTTCCGGTACACCTCCACCGCCAGACCAGGTCTTCGGGTCAAATCCGCCGATTCCAAATCGACGTGATATAATCCAAATCGCGGCGCGTAGCTTCCCCACTCGTAGTTATCCGTCAGCGACCAGTGAAAATAGCCCATCAAACGCGAGCCTTCCCGTCGCAATTTCATCACTTCTTCCAAATGCCGGCTCAAATACTCCGCCCGTTTGAGACGGTCTTTACGCCATGATTGCTCCCACGCCGGCAACCGAAGCCGGGCGAAGCCATTCTCCGCGATCAGCACGGGAATGCCCGGGAAATCTTCCTCGTAGGTTCTGACAAAAAATCCCAACCCCTGGGGTAAGGCCGGCCAATCCCATTGTTTGGAAGTTACACTATTGACCATCCATCCCCGCAGGGTTGTGCTCGCAATTCCAAACTCTTCGAAGCGTGGAAACCGAAAGATATTCCCCACAAACGGATCGTAGTAGTCAATGGCCACAAAATCCAGGGCTTGCTCTCCAGGCCGCTCGTAAACCAGATCAAGAAGCGGATCTAACAAACGCTCCCTCAAAATGGTTCGGCCCTTCCGGAAAAGCCACCACTTGAAAATCATGCCCGCCCAGTAGGGAATCCTTTTTTTCAAAGGCAAACGCGCCCGTTTCAACTTCTTTTCAAACGCTTCAGCCTGATGCTCCAGCCAGATAGGTGCCTCTTTCCGGCTGATTCCCCGGCTCGGCACGGCCAAAAGATCGACAAATAATTTATCCAGCCAATAGAGGTCGCTGGCGTAGTTATTGAAGCTGATCCTCACCATTCCCCACGTCGGATTTCTCTCGTAAAGTTCGTGCAAAGCCCGAAAGCCCAATACATGCGCTCGCACCATATTTTGGTAGGCCAAAAGAGCTTTCCTGTAGCTATGCGGGGAAGCCGAAGGGAAAAAACCTGTCAGATAGGAATTGATCGCCAACATATTCGGTTCGTTGATGGTGATCAACCAACGCAACGGTTCCGCTCCCTTGGCTAACAGTGCTTTATTCAATCCCTCCACCGTATGAACAGAAAACTTCACAAACTGGGTGATGGTTGTCTCGTCCAACCACGGGTCCAGCCCAAGCCAGACCGGATGCGCAAAATGGAAAAGTGTCAGTAACGGTTCCAAGCCCTTTCGCCGGGCCGAAACTAAAATTTCTGCATAATGGTCCAAAGCCGCCTCGCAAAAAGGGGGAATTTCTCCCTCCTTGATCCCAGGCTGGATTCTGGCCCAATCCACGCCCAGGCGGAATGCATTCAATCCCAATTCGGAGGCCAGCGAAAAATCTTCTTCGTAACGGTTCCAAAAATCCACGGCCCGCCCGGTCTTTTCCACCCTTCCGGAACGCTCCCAATCGCCCCAGTTATTCTGCGGATGACCTTCACCGTTAAAACCGCCTTCGTGCTGATAGGTGGAGGTGGAAACTCCCCAAAGAAATAATTCTGTTTGCATTCCATCCGTGCCGGTTTTTTTTCGTAAATCGGTCATCTTACTGGAGGGCGTCACGGTGGAAAGACTGCGTTGGAAAGTTGTCGCCCCGTGAGGGTTTACAATTATTTCCACTGTCGAAATTTAAACCTTCACGAAGTTGAGTTAAAATTCTCACTTTTTGCGCGCTTTGTCTTTCATATTCAGCCGGTCGGCCTGATCTACGGTGATTGGTAGTAGATGAAATTGATTCAGCAACGTGTTGACCACATCCCGGGCCGCATCCGGTTTGGCCAGAGCCAGAGCCGCGCTTCGCATTGATTCCATGCGTTTCGGGTTTCCCAACAACTCGTCGATCTTATAAGCCATGGTGGTTAATTCATTGCATTTGATCGCGATTCCTTTCTCCAAAAGATGATCGCTATTGCGCTCTTCCTGTCCGGGAATAGGAGAAAAAATTGCCATGGGTAATCCTTTCACCAAAGCTTCCGCCGTCGTCAAACCACCCGGCTTGCCAATAAACAAATCCGCCATCGTCATCCAGTCGTGCATCTCATTCGTATAACCCAGCACGGTGTAGGAAAGATGACCCGGTACGTCTTTAACTTGGTCTAAAACTTTTATCCGCAGATCTTCGTTTCTTCCGCAGACCACCGCAATCTGCGCGGGGGCCTTTAAAAAGGTCAAAACCTCGGATACCCGTTCCGCGGCACCCACGCCCAAAGCGCCGGCCGAAACCAGAAGCAAGGGTCGATTTTTTTTAAGTCCATACTTTTCTCGCAACGCCACCCGATCCACTTTCGCGGCAAACTTGGCATCAGTGGGAATGCCCGATACGGTAATTCTGTCTTCAGGAAGACCTAGCATAGTGAGGTGAACCTTTGTTTCCGGCAAAGCTACAAAGTAATGGTGAAAAGCGCGCGACAACCACATGGCGTGAATGTCAAAATCGGTCACCACAATCGCCAACCGCGCCTGCAGCACGCCCTGGCTGATCAGATGGGAGATGATCTCCGCCGGAAGAAAATGGGTGCAGATGGTCACGTCCGGCCGAAAATCCCGGATCATTTTGACGAGGGGCCTGGTGTTGATCCGGTCCAGCATCAAACGCATCTTGTCTGTCCTCCAAGGTTCGTCGCTTTTGTCATACCACCAGCCCACAAAGTTTGGCGCACTTTGCACCAACTGCATGTAGAGCTTGGAATAAAAATCGCGGAAAATTTTGTTGGTGAAGGTCAGCGCATCGACATTCTTGACCTCGCCGACATCAGGATGGAGTCGGCAAACTTTTTCCAACGCATCCGCCGCCTTCAGATGCCCGGTTCCCGCACTGGCCGAAAGGATCAATACCCTTCGCTTGTTGATTGTGCCATCAGCCATCATTCAGTCCTAAAGGATGACACCGTAGTGTCAACCCGGCGGCCTCTGCCTTTTAGTATTTCGCCAGGAACTGCTTGAACATTTCCACGTCCGGTAATCCCGCCAAAAATCGCCAAGGCTAGAAACGGCATGATGTTTGCGAGCATCCTCATCTCTATTTGTTACGCAAATCACTCCTGTTTGTAAAACTCAAAAGCGCAGGCGGCTAATTTACCAGAT
>Ga0136635_10000051_pt1 | contig 24076 bp, 22 predicted proteins | sample AntDrymeUQ852106_2_FD_105495 | JGI IMG/M metagenome (GOLD analysis project Ga0136635, IMG submission 105495) | Polar desert sand microbial communities from Dry Valleys, Antarctica - metaG UQ85 (21.06) | ecosystem: Environmental > Terrestrial > Soil > Desert | place: Antarctica: Dry Valley... | reverse complement strand
GCGGTCGGCGCATACGGGATTTTATATAACCTGCTTGCTAATCCTCAATTACAAATTACCAATAGCCAATCGAAAATCGTAAATCGAAAATCGTCAATCGTTAGCCCTCTCCTCGCTCCTCTCTTCCTGCTCCTCCTCTCCAACGCTGAAGGTTTCCTGGAAGTATTGCATCGCAAAGGACTTTTCTGGACATTCAATTCGGATGGCACTGCTGCATCCCGCTTCTGGACATGGCTCGACATCCCAGATCTGAGAGATGTCCCTGCACAACCATTTCAATGGATCCCCGACCGATTCTGGTGGTGGTGGCGCGCCTCGCGTGTAGTGCAGGATTACGACCTGAACGGCACATTCCGTGAAGCCATTGACGAATTCCCTTTCTTTTCATATCTGCTTGGAGATTTACATCCGCACGTGCTGGCAATGCCGTTTACTCTGCTGGCTATTGCCGTTGCATTGAATCTCTTCCTCGGCGGCTGGCGCGGAAACATGGATCTATACTTCGGTCAACTGCATATCAATAAAACAGGCTTCTTCACGCTTGCACTTGTTTTGGGCGGGCTGGCTTTCCTCAACACGTGGGATATCCTCATTGCCGCGGCGCTGATCGTTTTCGGCTACGCGTTGGTTCGAGTCCGGGAGGTAGGCTGGAGCTGGGAAAGAATCGAAGATATCCTGTTAGTGGGAATCCCTTTAGTGGCCACTGCCTTCGTGATGTATCTGCCGTTTTATAACGGCTTCGATTCGCAGGCAGGCGGGCTGACACCGAACTTCATGTACCCGACGCGCGGCGTGCAGTTGTGGGTAATGTGGGGCACGCTGTTCATTCCTCTGTTTGCATATTTGATCTATTTATGGCGGACCAAAACGCCCGCACATTGGCGCGCAGGAATTCTTACAACGCTCGGCATTTTGATTGTCCTTATCATGGCCATGTTTGTGCTTGGTTTTCTCGCATTGAGGTTAAAGCCTGAACTTGTGATGCCCATTTTGGAATCACAGGGACGCGATGCCGGGGCGTTCATTGCAGACAGCATGGCACGCAGGTTATCCTATATCGGCAGCTTGCTCACATTGCTTGCACTGTTAATCCCGGCGCTTGCATTGTTATTCAAATCTGAAACCAACTCGTCGTCATCCTTCGTTTTATTGATAATTGTTCTTGGAGCGCTGCTCATTCTTGGTCCTGATTTTCTCTATCTGCGCGACAACTTTGGATATCGCATCAATACTGTTTTCAAGTTTTACTATCAGGCATGGATTGTGTTAAGCCTCGCCTCCGCCTACGGGATCGTTGTCCTGCTTCAGAATTTGCGCGGCGCGGCGAATGTCCTTTTCAGCGTTATCTTCGCCCTCATGTTGGTTGTTGGCCTAACCTATCCCGCCATTGGCATCTTCAGCAAGACCAATAACTTCAGGCCTCCGTTCGGCTATACCCTCGATGACTTTGACCGCATCCAACGTGAGAATCCCGATGAAGCCGCGGCGATGCTCTGGCTACGCTCTGCGCCGGATGGAGTCGTGGCCGAAGCCATTGGCGGGTCGTATTCGCAGTATGGGCGTGTTTCGATTTATACAGGCCTGCCCACAGTGTTGGGCTGGCCCGGACACGAAGGTCAGTGGCGCGATAATGCTCTACAAGGCTCACGCGAACAGGATATTGAAACGTTGTATACGACCAATGATTGGGCCACTGCACAGGAGATCATCGATCGCTACAACATTCGTTATATTATCGTGGGCGACCTCGAGCGTACTACTTATCATGTGAACGAAGAGAAATTCAACCGCTTCTTGAAACCGGTCTTTCAACAGGGCAATGTAACTGTCTATGAAGTTCCTTAGTTTCATCGCGAGCCTTCGAGATTGCTTCGGTTGCTCCGCTCCCTCGCAATGACGTGCCATACAGAGTAAAATTACTTTATGAACTCATTCCGACTTAAAAATGAAGGCTGGCTGTATTGGCTGGCCTTTCTTCTCGCTCTCGGCTTCCGTCTCATTCAACTCGGTGCATCCCCATTGGCTGATTCTGAAGCGACTGTGGCACTCCAGGCCCTGGATGTTGCACAAGGCAACAGGCCATTGCTCGGACCTCAGCCTGGCTATATCTTATTTACAAGCATTTTGTTTGCAATCATCCAGGGCACAAACTTCATGGCGCGCTTTGTCCCGGCAATTGTGGGAAGCATACTTGTCTTTGTTCCTTATTTCTTCCGCGAAAAAATAAAACCGCGCCCCGCGCTGATATTGGCTTTTCTTTTTGCAGTTGACCCGGGACTTGTCGCGCTCTCCCGCCAGACAAGCGGAACGATATTAGCAGTCACATTTCTGCTCTTCGCCTGGGCGATGTGGATTAATCGGCGCGCAATCCTCGCTGGAATTTTTGCCGGCTTGGCGCTTCTCTCCGGACCTTCACTCTGGGCGGGCTTGCTTGCTCTCGGTCTTACCCGGGTCTTCTTTCAAGGAATGGAAGCAAAACCCACGAAAGGGGATGAAGAAGACATTGACACACTTGAACCTCAACGCAATGAAACCGCAGACCCATCTCCAATTACCAATTACCAATCACAAAGCCTCGAATATCGTTCAGCCGCGACAGCCCTCATCGTCACGCTCCTCCTGGGTGGCACGCTCTTCTTTCTCTCACCGAATGGACTAAGCGCATGGCTTTTGTCGCTGCCTGCATATCTCAATGGCTGGACATCTCCGTCTGCCTTGACGGCAGGGCGCACGTTATTGGCTTTTCTCGCTTATGAACCGCTGGGAGTCTTTCTTGCGATCCTTTCCATCCTGCGCGGCTATCGAACAAAAAACCAGCTTACCATTCGTCTAAGCTTATGGCTGGGCGTCTCGTTGCTCCTGGCAGTCTTTTATCGCCAGACAAGCGAACTTGCTTGGGTCATTGTCCCATTATTGACGCTTGCTGCGCTGGAACTTTCACGAAGCCTTAATGTTTTTTCCGAAGAACGTGTGGAGGTTGGCGTGGTCAGCGGCGCGCTTCTGCTCCTGCTTGTTTACATCTGGATCGACGTTGCCAAGATCGCCATTGACCCGTACAGTCAGTTTGGCACCACAACAGTGCTGCTCTTCGGCAGGCAGGTTCAGCTTCAAGCCGCGCCTTATTGGGTACTGGCCGGCGCGGCGCTTATTATCGTTCTATGTATTTTATTCGTTGCATTCGGGTGGTCCAGGCGCACGGCCTGGCTGGGGATGGTCTGGTCCTTTACAGTTTTCCTTGGCGCCTACAGCCTTGCCTCGGCCTGGGGTGCAAGCGGATTACGCATGCCGAACGGTGTCGAATTGTGGACACCCGACCCAAAGCCAATGCAAGCGGGCCTGCTGCTTGCGAGCGTAAATGATGTCTCTGAATTTAGCCTTGGTCATGCGCGCTCTCAGTCTGTTGCCATCATGGGAATCGATTCTCCTGCCCTTGAATGGACTCTGCGGAATCATGAAGTTGAACTTGTATCAACTCTCGACCTCCAAATTGCGCCGCCACTTGTGATCACACCCCTCATGGAAGATCTGGGTCTCCCATCGGCTTATCGCGGGCAGGATTTCATCTGGAGACAACCAGTGCAGTGGGAGGGAGTCCGCGGACCGGACTGGCTGCGCTGGCTGGTTTACCGTCAGCTTCCGAGAGAGAATGAAACCATCATCCTGTGGGTTCGTGATGATCTGTTCCCGGATGCGCGCGAGACCACGACTACACCCTGAACAAATTTTATTCTCGCGGGGTTGTAGCCCCGGCTTACTCAAGGAAAACATCACCGAAAGAGCAACTTTAAGCCAGAACATATGCCCTCTATTCCTCCTCCCGTCATTGCAATTGATGGTCCCGCCGCCTCTGGCAAATCCACGCTGGGTCTACGACTTGCCAACGCTCTTGGCTATCTCTTTTTTGATACAGGTATCATGTATCGTGCTGTCACATGGCTTGCCTTGCAACGTGGTATGGATGTGCGTGATGAAGCCGCGGTCACTGCATTGGCTGAGAAAACGCGAATCGAAGTCGCGCCAGCTTCAAGATCCGATGGACGCGCAGGCGACATCCTTGTTGAGGGAACAGATATCACATGGGAAACGCGTCTGCCTGAAGTGGAAGCAAACGTTTCCATCGTATCCGCCTATCGCGGTGTGCGCAGCGCATTAAGTCAACAGCAGAGACGAATCGGTCAACGCGGTCATATTGTCATGGTCGGTCGCGATATAGGAACTGTCGTTTTGCCTGAAGCAGATCTTAAAATTTATCTGGATGCCAGTGCTGAACAACGCGCCAGGAGACGTTATGATGAGATGATCGCGCGCGGCGCACAGGCGGATTACAATGAGATTCTCACAAAAGTAATCGAACGCGACCACATTGACTCGACCCGCGACGTGGCTCCGTTAAAAGCAGCGCAGGATGCCATTGTGCTTGACTCTGATAAACTGACTGCGGATGAGGTTTTTGAACAGGTCCTGGCTCTATGCAGGTGAACGACGCCTATCAAATACCCCTTCGATTCAGGATCTTACGACCACTCCTGAAGGGATTATTCCGAGTTATCTTTCATATGTTGGGCCGTGTGAAGATCGTTGGGAAAGAGAACATCCCTTATGGCAAGTCGTATGTAGTTGCGATGAACCATGTCTCTATCTTTGACCCGCCATTCGTGGCTGCGTTCTGGCCCGAAGAGTTGGAGATTATCGGTGCGGAAGATGTATTCGCGAAACCTGGCCAGGGGCAATTGTTGAAGTTATACGGGGTGATCCCTGTGCATCGTGGCGATTATGACCGTGCATTGCTTACCAGGATCATTCGTATTATTAAATCAGGTTTCCCCTTGCTCATCGCGCCTGAAGGCGGGCGTTCTCACGTTACTGCCATGCGACGCGCAAAACCTGGTGTTGCCTACATTATCGAACGAACAAACGTGCTGGTATTGCCCGTAGGCCTTATCGGAACAACTGCGGATTACTGGCAACGTGCCAGGCGCGGCGAAAGACCGCTGCTTGAAATGCGCATTGGCAAGCCAGTTCATCTGCCCGAGATCACATCCAAAGGAACAGAGAGACATGCAGCCCGGCAAAGAAATGCAGACCTGGTGATGTCTCATCTGGCTGGCCTTTTGCCAGAGGAATATCGCGGCGTGTATGCAGAATCAGCCATCTCTCCCACCTAAGCCTATCACTGATGTCTGGCGGCCGGACCTGGTCGCTCTGCCGCGTTTGACGTTTGCACGGCGAGCGTTTCGCGTCTTCATCCGGGCAGCCGCAAAACTGCTTGCGTTTTTTACGATGCGCGCCGCAGTCACCGGGCTTGAAAATTTCCCGAAACATGGACCGGCACTGGTCGTGATCAATCATCTTGGCGATGCGGATGCAGTTCTGATGATGGCATCGCTTCCAATTGAAATTGAGGCCATGGGGAAAATTGAGTTGAACGATCACTGGTTCGTCGGGCCGGTATTCCGTGCCTATGGGGTCATTTGGGTACATCGCGGCAGGCCAGACCGTAAAGCATTGCGTGCCGCATTGGATGGACTGGCCGAAGGACGGATGGTCGCGCTTGCGCCAGAAGGACGCCAATCTCTGATTGGTGGCTTGGAAGATGGAAATGAAGGCGCGGCGTTCCTGGCGCTTAAATCTCGCGCGCCAATCGTACCGATCGCACTGACAGGAACTGGGAATCAAAATATTTATGGTTATTTAAAAAGACTGAAGCGTGCGCCTGTAACGCTCTCGGTGGGGAAACCGTTTGTGTTATTTCCCGAGGAGAAGCAGTCCAAAAGCGAAGCCCTGAGCGTGCCGAAGGGTCGGGAAGTGATCCGAGAGGGGACGCTCCAGATCATGGAGACATTGGCTGCTCTGCTTCCTGAAGCCTACCGCGGAAAGTACAAGTCCACTCAAGCCGAATAACAGCTCGAATTTAACGCTATAATGACTCTATGCAATTTCTGGCAACGTTGCTGACCCATCTTGCCTATCTCAATCCAATTCCGCTTCCGGGCTGGCTTGTATGGCTGGGGTTGGCAGGCCTGCTGGGCTTTGCTCTTTTTAACTGGCGGAATTATCATCCTGAATGGAACGCACGCTTGTGGGGGATTTTGATCGTGCTGCTTATTGCTACACCTATTACAGCTTTGTTTCTGGGTCTGGAGTTCCCCACCGGCTCCGCCCTGCCTGTACCTGGCTTGCCTGAAGAACCCCCCGGTTCCACGATGATGGTCTTCTCCGCTGTACCGTGGACTCTGGCGGGCGGCTTGCTGGGTCCATTTGCCGCGGCTGCATTGGGCATGTTCAGCGGACTGCTTCGCGGAGTATGGGATACGCACAGTCTTTTCTCCATACTTGATTTGGGATTTATGGGGGCAATATTCGCAGTTATGACAAGGCAAAAATATCGTACATTCTTTTTCCGTTTATTGAGGCAGCCACTTGTCGGCGCGTTAAGTCTTACGCTGGTTCACTTAATGCTTTTTGTGGTGAGTGCCTTCTTTACTGTTTCCACCTCCGCTTCCATGACAGAAAGACTGGATTATGCGTTGAGCAACGCAGGCGTGGTAAGCATTGCATTTGGCGGCGAGATGTTGGTCGCCGGACTGGCTGCGCAAATTGTGGCAAGTGTTTTCCCGAACCGCTGGGGCAAGCTGGGGATGCTCCAGCCTTCTCCCTCAGAGAGAAGCATCGAAACGCGTTTCATCTCTGGCACCGGGACGATCATTTTCATCTTGCTGCTCACGCTCTTGATCGGGGACTGGATTGTTGCAGGTGCAGCGGCGCGAAATTTATTACGAGACCGTCTTGCAAGCATAGCGCAAACCTCCGCACGCAGTGTTCCGTTCTTTCTCGAAACGGGTCAGAACCTGGTTTCGCGCTTTGCTTCTGATCCGCAATTGGCTCAAACGGCAGATGCCGATTTGCCTGCATTTCTTGCAGAACGTACTCAATCCATCCCCTATTTCAACCAGCTTATTATTCTGGATGTGCAATCCAATTTTGTCGTTGCAAGTTATCCGGCTGACCAGGCGTTTCAATTGACACAACAGGAAGAAGCCGCCCTTTTGCTCGTCCCCCAAGGTGTGCCGAATCAAGTCTACGCGATTCCACCGGTTGCGCCCGGAGAAGCCGCGCGCATTTCGTTTGTGGCTGAGATTCCGGGCACACAAAGGGCGCTGGTTGGCCGCACAGATCTGCGGGTAAACCCGTACATGCGTTCCCTCATCGAAAATTTGAACAGCCTTAAGGAGTTAAATGGGGCCGGCTTGCTGGTGGATGATCAGGGAAACATCCTTTACCATCCGCAGACGGAACAGATCATGACCTTGTATAGCGGACAGCGCAGCGAACAGCCTGTTTTCTTCGATGAAACGGCATCCCTTGGAACCCGGCAACTGGTCTATTACCAGCCAGTGCCTGGCTACCCCTGGGCGGTTGTGCTTATGATCCCGGCACAGGAGACCCAACAGCTCGCGATTGATATCGCCTTACCGATCTCGTTGATGATTATCCTGCTTGGAATGATCGCGTTGTTCTCTTTGAGTGTCAATCTGCGCAGTGTTACCAGGTCGTTGCAAGGCCTTGCTGCAGAAGCAAAACACATCGCAACAGGCAGACTAGACCGTCCACTCAATACCGATGGCGCGGATGAAGTCGGTGAACTGCGTCGTGCTTTTGAGCAGATGCGTGTGAGCCTGCAAGGCCGCCTTCAGGAACTCAACCGCCTCCTGGTTGCCAGCCAGGGCGTTGCAGCGAGTCTATCGTTAGGCGATGCGCTGCGACCTATACTCGAAGCAGTCATAGCGAGCGGCGCGAGTTCGGCACGGATTATATTGGTGCGTGATATGTTCCCAACCCTTGTGGAAACGCCTCTCCGTCTTGCGGATGGTCTCGAACAGGATGTGTACATGCATCTGGATCAACAGATCCTCTCGCTCGCTGAAGAACAAGAGCGGCTCGTCATGGCGACTCTTTCACGGACCCGCGGCCTGATCCTGGATCCCAATCTGCCACACCCTGAATCGTTGATCGCGGTCGCTTTACGGCATGAAAACCGTTATTACGGTGTCTTGTGGTCAGCATACAGCAAACAACATGTCTTCTCAGAATCAGATATCCGTTTTATCAGCACCCTGGCGAGCCAGGCCGCGCTGGCGGTTGTAAACATCCGGTTATTCCTTACGGTCGAAGTGAGCCGCCGTCAGCTTGAAGCGATTCTTAATTCCACACCAGACCCGGTCCTGGTCACCGACGCCTCAAATCGTCTCATTTTGGCAAACCCGGCCGCGGGTCACGTATTTGGCGTGACGGTTCGCCGCGGAGAAAAACCGGATTTCCAGAAAGTGATTCAAGTGAAGGAATTGAACGAACTTCTGCAGGCACCCTCCATAGAACGACGTTCGGTGGAAATCCCCATGCCTGATGGAAGGACTTATCTTGCAATGGCTTCCGCGATGACAGCCGAAGGCAGGATGGTGGGTCGTGTCTGCATCCTGCGCGATGTGACCCAGCTCAAAGAGATTGATTCGCTGAAATCCGACTTCGTTGCAACGGTAAGCCATGACCTGCGCTCGCCGTTGACATTGATGCGTGGTTATGCCACGATGCTTGAAATGGCCGGCTCTTTGAATGACCAGCAAAAGAATTATGCAAAGATGATCGTGCATGGCGTGGATAATATGGCGAAACTCGTCAGCAACCTGCTGGATCTCGGGCGCATTGACTTCGGTGTTGGCTTGCAGGTGGAAAGCAGTCCTGTGCTCGATGTTCTCGAACGCGTGACGGGCTCCCTGCAAATGCAGGCAAAGGAAAAGCAGATCTCAATAGGCGTGGAAATTCCCAAGGACATGCCGCATGCCATCGAAGCAGACCAGGCTTTATTGCATCAGGCTCTTTATAATCTTGTAGAGAACGCACTCAAATACACACCTGAAGGGGGAGAGGTCACTGTTCATTTGGAAACCTTACCAACTTCATTGACTTTTGCAGTACAGGATAGCGGTATTGGCATCCCAAAGAATAATATGCCGCGCTTGTTCGAAAAATTCTATCGCGGTACGAACCGTGAAGCGCTGGCGGAACGCGGCACCGGGCTGGGGCTTGCCATCGTCAAATCCATTGCGGAGCGTCATGGCGGGAAAGTTTGGGCGGAGAGCGAATTGGGCAAGGGAAGTACCTTCTATTTGCAGATTCCATTGGTGCAACTCAAAGAATCCGAAAGCTCTCAATAAATGATGCAAGCCTACAGCCAAAATTCCCTGCACGCAAACAAAACCTTTTCATAAAATTATGATTAGCTGGTAATCAATCAGATGCATTGATTTCAGCGCGCTTTGAAGGGTCTATGTTCCCCACAGGGCCTCGAAGATTTTCTGACCCATGCCGAGGGCAGGATTAAGCGTGGAATGCTTGCCACTGTTGAGAAGGTGCAGGTACGTGTGTATCCCGGCGGAGAGACAATCGTTTTTGCTACGTAGATCGCACCTGCCAAGCAAATGCTTAGGACCTATCAATCGAAGTCTGTTACTCTGTCCATTTAGCTACGGGGGCAATACGTCCAACTGGTTTGATTTTGAAATTGTTGAAAGTCTTGTTCTGTCCAGGCTCTCTAATGCTTCCAATACTTCCACTGTTTCCTGTATGAGCAGTAGTGAAGCAGCATGGAACGTATTTTCGATGATCACGATTTTACCAGAGTCTCTATAAAAAGCCTGCGAACGTCCTTATATTTTTTTCTACATTAGCAATGACCCACAAATCTAGAATCTGGTACTCTGTCCATGAGGCTCCAAAAGCGTATGCATTTTAAATGAGCCTCTCTAGAAACTTTCAAATGGTGGGCTGGTCGGACGAAACGTTCATGGCGGCTCATAACTTCAACGACCGCATGCTCATCTTGGAAACCTGGGGAACGCCGCCAAATATCTGACCTGCTTTATCCTTGCTCCCTCAAATCCTTGACACGGCGGTTAATTATTGAATGACCCTGTAGCGGAGAGGGAAATCTTATGGATCCTACGGTACCGTATACCGATCGATCCACGTCAGCCATTGGTTACCATCACTATAAGATCCTACAGCCCAGACGTCGCTGGCGGACGCGGCTGCTATGCCATTGAATCTGCCACCAAGACCGGGATAGGGAGCGGCAACGCGGCTCCAGTCTGCTCCGTTCCAGTGCTGGGTCTGCCCATTATCGCCGACCGCCCAGGCATCGTTGGGAGCGATGGCAGTCACGGCATGCAGGAATTCGTCGATGCTTCCTGCATTCGGAATGAGATTCCAACGTGTCCCATCCCAATGATACGTCACTGGCGCATACCGGTAACCGGAGAAGTAACTCCATTGAGAATAACCCACCGCCCAGATATCGCTGGCAGAGACGGAATCTACGCCGTTAAGTACGACCCAGGTTTTCCCCGCCGGGTTGGGGCTGGGGACGACATTCCAACTGCTGCCATTCCAGTGCTCGATCAGGGTTTGCCTGATGTAGAGAGGCGTGCCGCTTGGATGAGGCGAGAACCCTACGGCCCACACATCATTCGCGGAGACCACCGTCACCGCGCTGAGTTGATTCCCGTACGTGCCTGTGCCCACATTCGGGCTGGAAACGATTTTCCAGGTTCCATTGACGGTGGTTGTGGGGCCTGGAGTAGGGGTAGAAAATGGCGCTGGTGTTTGGGTAGGCGTGGAGATGGGGGTTTGCGAAGGCGTAGCCGAAGCGGTTCGCGTTGGGGTCCGGGTTTTCTTGGGAGCGGCTTGCGCAGACTGAACGGAGGCGCCCGACACCATACCGAAGATAGCAGCCATAATAAGGAGAGTGCCCAACACCATTAGCGATCTTTTGAGATATTTCTGATTCATGTTCATTATTTTACTTCCTCAAGACTTAAGTAGTCTGGAAGAGGTGTGATCCCCCGATAAACAAGGAGTACCATCGGTATTACCTGCACCAGATGAATGACCCTGTCTTCCGATGTACCTATAAATTAATGTACACTTTTAGTGTATTTCGAAATTCTTATGGTTCTCTTACGAAATTATTAAGTAATCTCGTCTCAGTTCAGTCTGGAGCGCGGCATAATCAAGCCCTGGTTTAGGTAACAGGCCAAATAATTCTCTGAATCCGAAAACTGGCCGCTCTTAAAAATTAACAAACTCTCACACTGTAAGAATGCAAAGCACACATATCATATAATAGATCATAGATTCATCCGAAGGAGACCTCATGAAATATGACGTGGCAATTATCGGTTCGGGCATTGGCGGCTCGACCCTGGCCTCAGTGCTGGCACGGCAGGGATTGAACGTGATCGTGTTCGAAGGGGGGCAACATCCACGTTTTACGATCGGTGAGTCGATGATCCTGGAAACGTCTGAGGCGATGCGCGCTCTGGCTGAGTTTTACGATGTGCCAGAACTGGCATATTACAGTTCGGAGAATTTTTATAATTACATTGGCACACAGCATGGCGTAAAGCGGCATTTTAGTTTTGTGCATCACACATCTGGAAAACATGTTGAGCCGCAAAAGAGCCTGCAAGCCGTGATTCCCAAAATGCCCTATGGACATGAGATTCATATTTTGCGGCAGGACTCGGATTCCTTTCTGACATCGGTTGCCATCTCGTATGGTGCAACAATTTTGCAGGGAACATTTATCAAGGATATAAATATAGTGCCCGGCGGCGTGGAGATCATCACAAAAAAGGATGTTATCTACAATGCAGAATACGTAATCGACGCAGGCGGAATGAAATCCATTCTGGCGCAGAAAGCGGACTGGCGGCATCGTAATGCGCTTTCTCATTCGCGCACCATCTTTACCCACATGATCGATGTGCCATGCTTCAACGATGTGGCTCTCTCAAAGGAGGAGTTTGGTCATCCATATCGATTCTCAGAGGGGACGCTCCATCATATTTTCAAGGGTGGCTGGTTGTGGATCATTCCTTTCAACAACCACACAGCATCCACAAATCCGTTATGCAGTGTAGGGTTGCAGCTTGACCCGCGCCTGTATCCACAGCGCGATGATTTAACCCCAAAGGATGAGTTTTTCGAATTCATTAAACAATTTCCAGACCTGTACGCCCAACTCAAAGATGCGCAGTCGGTGCGCGATTTCATGCGTATCGACCGCCTGCAATACTCCGCCCATCACATTGTGGGAGATCGTTTTGCGCTGCTCGCTCATGCGGCTGGTTTTATTGACCCCTTGTATTCCAAGGGATTGTATATAACACATGCGAGCATTTTCCTGATGGCTGACCTGCTGATCAAAGCCAAAAAGACAGGAGATTATTCAGTACAAGCCTTTGCCCCTCTCGAACCTATGACTCTCAATTACATCAATATGCACGACCGCCTCGTAGCGAGTTCATTCAAAGCATGGCACAACTTCAAGTTATGGAATATGTATGAGGTGCTGTGGCTTCTCGGCGCATATCTCGAATATCTGCGCCTCATCACCAATCGCTACCGCGCCGACGGGGACCGCGCCAAATATCTGGCGTTGATGAAACCGCATCGTCTCGCAGGCGGCGGTTTTGATCTTTTCTTCGACATTCAGGAAAAGATTGACGCATTGATCGACCAGGTCAACCCGGAGGATGAAGCGGATGTAGATCGCACTGTCGCCGAGATCAGGAAGCAGTTCGAGCGATTCCCCTGGCTGCCATTGGCATTCAAAAACCTGCTCGCAGGAAAAAACCACCTGCCGGATAACAAACTGCGTCCCAATCTGCTCAACCGCCGTGTCGGCTTTATGGGAAGCGGAGAATATCGCAGTCATTTCTTTGGCGAAAAATCCACGCTCTCATTGATGAAAAAGGCTCTGGAGGACCAACTGCGGTATTCCGTCCCCGCATTGAACCGCAAACGAAAATCACGCGCAAGACTGGCGTGGCAGTAGCGTGCTCGACACAGAGTTTCGCCGCTTAAAGGACAAACTATATCAGCCCATCGCTGCTCGGCTGGTTTTCATCCCACCTGTCTTACTGACCATGCTCGCGTTATTGACCGGACTCGCTGCGGCATATTTCGCGGCCAGGCAGAGCACGGGTCTCTCGTTTGCCATATGGCTGTTGAGTCGGTTCCTCGACGGGTTCGACGGGCTGATCGCACGGATTCAAGGCACGCAAAGCGACTTTGGCGGTTATCTTGATATCCTGCTCGATTTCCTGATCTACGCCATCGTCCCCATCGGATTGGTGCTTGGTCACCCATCTACACAAAACTATCTTGCCCTGGCGATGATGCTTGCCTCGTTCTATGTCAATTCGACTTCATGGATGTACCTCTCTGCAATTCTGGAAAAGCGTGCTGTCCACGACCCCGACACACTGACCACAGTGGTCATGCCCGCAGGACTCATCGGTGGTGCGGAAACCATCACAATGTATTGCATCTTCCTTTTATTTCCCAACTGGATCGCCCTCCTGTTTAGTCTCTTCGCCGCACTTGTATTCGTCACCGTGCTTCAACGCCTAACCTGGGCATGGAAACATATTCGATAATCAGGAATACACGCTTCTTCCGATACCCATAGCTTATTCTGCTTAATGATCAATTCCCTCGCCCCCAATTTCACTCTCCCAGGCGTGGACGGTGAACAGATCACCCTCCACGACGTCACCCAAACTGGACAAAACGTCCTGCTGGTGTTTATCCGTCACCTTGGCTGAATACCCTGCCGTGAACATGCCGCACAGTTGTGCGCGCGACATAAGGACTTTGAGGCGCTCAATACGCGTGTCTTCATCATTTCGTTCGGCAAATTCCCCGCCGTTCAGCAGTGGATGAAGGAGACCTGCAACGCGTTCACTGTTTTACTGGACCGTGAACGCGTTGTCTATAAAGCCTACCAGCTGGAACATTCCTTTTGGCGTTCGCGCAATCTCAAAACGCGCTGGGTCTATTTCAAAGCCTGGCTCTCCGGAAAGCCAAGGTACGACTCCCACGGCGACGACACTTCCCAGCTTGGCGGCGACTTCATTGTGGATAAAGACAATATCCTGCGCTTCGTCAACCCCAGCCACGACCCTACCGATAGACCCACCGTGGACAAGTTAATGAATGTATTGAGGCAAATAAATCCTGAGCTGGAGCCAGGCCCGTGAACACCATCCCCTCGCATCTTCTCATCAACGCTGCCATCGAAAAGAAATTTGGTGCAAAATATAAGCTCGCCAAATCCGCCTTTTTGTGGGGATCGGTGGTACCGGACTTTCCGCTTTTCTTCCTTTCCGTGGTCTATTTTATTTATACGAGATATTTCACGGCCCAGAACGCCCGGCAGGCAATGGGGAATGCGTTTGACAACATGTACTTCAACGACCCATTCTGGATTGCGGGACATAACTTTCTGCATTCGCCGACGGCACTGGTCATCTATGCCATTCTCCTTTGGCGCTTTCTCGACCAACCGAACACGCGCGGACATTGGTGGCTATCCTTCGTCTTTGGCTGCATGGTCCACTCCATCGTAGACATTTTGACGCACTTCGACGATGGGCCCGTGCTCTTCTTTCCCTTCAACTTGCACATGCGTTTCTACAGCCCGATCAGTTACTGGGACAGGGCGCATTACGCCAGTCAATTCTTTTATGTGGAGTTGGGAATCAATATCGTTTTACTTGCCTATTTGTTTTTACCAAAGCTGATTCAGCGAATCAGGAAACCTTCGTGATGCTCTGTTATTCGCGGACTTTCGCCACGACAACTTCAGAACTGATGCCTCTCGCCACAACGACAGTATGATGGGTTATCTCCCACCCGTTCAAAAAATCCAGCAACGCCAATGGCCTGCATCCGCCGACCCATTTAGGATTCAGCACAAAGCGCACATTCCAGAAGGCCGTCCAAAGTTTGGATGCAACTCCTTTTCCGAACGTCAAACCTGTTAGACATAACAAACCGTCTTTTTTTAGGATCCGTTTTGCTTCCTTCAACACAGCACTTATTTCACCTATGGACAATATATCCAGCACATAATTGGATACGAAGCGGTCAGCAAATTTATTTGGTAATTGTAATTCAGTATCACCCGCGGTCTTCACCAACTTCACGCGTTTGTCAAACTGAGCCAATCGTTTGCGACTCAATTCGATCATCGTGCTGCTTACATCACAACCCCAATAAGTTGCATCGTCTGGTAAACGGCTCGTCAGCAAATCCTCGGCAAAGCGCCCCGTACCGCAGCCAAACTCCACCACTGATCGCGCCGAGTCAAATCGTGCATGCTTTACCAGATCTGACAGCGTGACATCCTCATAATAGCTCTGTTTATCCTGATCTGCGCCAAACGCATCATAGAATTTTTCAACCTCCTCTCCAGACAACCCGCGCGGTCTCATGCCCTCACCTCAAACAAATGCTCGACAGGCAAATGCACAAATACCTTCTCACCCGGCTCGAACATGGCTGCGGGCATCGGCAGGCGTGCACGAGTGATGGTTTCGCCGATCCGCAGTTGATATTCCAGCGCTTCGCCACGATACAGACAACTTTGTACCACACCCGCCAATGAATTTTCGCTTCTTTCTTTTCGAATGCGGATGTGTTCCGGGCGAATGGCATACACGCCCCAACCAACCTTCTGCTCATCAAGGATTCTGATTCTGCCAATTGCCGCCTCCAGCCACCCGTTGCCTGCTTCGCCTTCAAGGAACAGATTCACCCCGACAAATTTTGCGCTATCCACGTTCGGCGGATGGTGGAATAGCAGGTTCGGCTTGTCATAGGCCGTCACCCTGCCATCCAGCAGGATCGCCATTCGATCAGAGATTGCCATGGCTTCCCCCAAGTCATGTGTGACGAAAATCGTTGTCACACCCAGTTCGTGTTGAATATCTCGAATCGCCTCCTGTAAATTCAGCCGTACCGCGGTATCCAGACTGTTCAAGGGTTCATCGAGCATCAGCAATTTTGGGTTGGTGACCAGTGCCCGCGCCAGCGCCACGCGCTGCCCCTCCCCGCCCGAAAGCTGGCCCGGCTTGCGCTTTTCAATCTCTGGCAGGCCAATCAGCTTCAACATGCGCCTGACTTCAGCGCTTATCGTTACAGACGAAGCGCCTTGCATCTTCAACCCAAAACCTATATTCTCCTCCACATTCAAAAATGGAAAGAGATACGACTTTTGGAACATCAACACTGCCCCACGCTGATTTGGTTCCACATCCAGAATCGACCTGCCATCGAAATGGATGCCTCCGCTGTCGGGGCGTTCAATGCCCGCGATGATTTTCAACAGCGTGGATTTGCCCGAGCCTGATGGACCCAGCAATGTGACCATCTCTCCATCGTTGATGGACAGCGAAAAGTCTTTCAATACAGGTTGGTTCGGGTAGGTTTTGTAGAGAGATCGAATAGTGACCTGGGTCATGAAAATTTTATTCCTGAAACTATCAATGGTTGAGTAGACGCGAACGATAGTGAATGTCAGATCGAAACCACAAGTTTGCGAAGCAATCTCTGTAAGCAGAGTGCACATAGTCAGGAGGAGATTGCTTCGTCGTCGCTGAGTTTCGATACGCCCCGACGAGCACGGGGCTACTCAACCAGCAGCTCCTCCTCGCAATGACATGTTTGTTAATACTGCTCTCGAATTGCATTCCCGTGCCGGTTCAGCTCACGCGCGGTGAATGCAATGACCAGTACAGGCGGCAGGACGAACAACAGCGATTTGATTCCAATCGTAGCCGGATTGCCACCCGACGCTGCGGCGAACAGCAGAATGGGCAGTGTGATAATCCTCCCGCCACCGATGAGCAGGGTCAGTAAATACTGGCTCCATGAAATCAGGAAAGCAAATAATGTTGCCACGACAAGACTAGGAGTCATCAGCCGCAAGGTGACGTTCAAGAAAATCTGCACTGGGCCCGCCCCCAATGCCAAAGCCTGGTATTCGTAATTCTCGTCATACCGGGTGAAGGCGCTCGATAATGTAAAGATAGTGTATGGCAGCGTCGGGACCAAATGTGCCAGCACCACACCTACAATTGTTCCCGCCAGGCCGATCTGTAAAAACAAAATGTTCAATCCCATACCAATTGCCAAAGGCGGGACAACGGTTGGCAAAAATAACAGCAGCCACACCAATTGCTGCCCGCGGAATCGACGTAAACCCATTGCCCTTGCGGCTGGGAAAGCGAGGATCAACGAGAGTAGACTCACCGTCAACGCAATCAGCAATCCGTCCCGCATCCCTGTCAATGTGAGGGGGTCGTTCATGGCGCGGTCAAAGTTGGAGGTTGTCCACTCCATTGGGAGGGGAGCAGGGAAAAACCAGCGCGTGGAGAATCCGTAGGCGAGGAAGAGCAGCAACGGCGCGATGAGGATCAAGTAGATGAGCAGGCGGAGTAAGCAGATGAGCAGGCTTTTCATTTTTGTGTGCAGTATCATTCTTTTCTCTCTCCCAACTTCAAACTGACCATCGCCACCGTGAGGACGATGAATGTAATGATAAGGCTGATCACCATACCCTCAGAGCGTGCACGCAGATCCGGGTTAAGGAAGAAGCGCAGGGCCAGGACGGGGAGGGCGCGCGGATATCCAACTCCCAACAAGGCAGGCACTTCGTAACTGCTGAAAATAAACCCAAAGACAAGCAGAGCGCCCCCAAGCAGGGCAGGCTTTATCTGAGGGATGGTCACATAGCGGAGGCGCTGCCAGCGGTTCGCGCCGAGGTTTTCCGCGACCGCCTCGTAGCCGATGGGCTGCGAGCGAAGAACGGCGAGAACCATGAGGGCAAGAAATGGAGTTTCCTTGATGGTGTAATGCAAAATGATGCCCAGCCCAAAGTGGTCACGGATGAGAACGGGGAATTGTTCGGTGAACGTAATGATCCCCAGCGATGCCGCCCAACGAGCGAACAGTCCGCTTTGGGAGAGGATGAGAATCAGCGCGGTGGCAAAAACGAGATGTGGAAAAGCGAGATTCCAGTTGAGGGCAAGTGTGTCAGCATTTGTGCGTTGTTCTGCAAGCCAGATGGCGACGAGCAATGCAAGAATGGATGCGAGGATCGTGGATGCAATACTGATCCACAAGGAAAACCCAAGCGAGACCCAAAACTCAGAGTCGGCTGCGAGTGTGGCGCGGTAGGCGTCGAGGCTGACTTCGCTTTGACCGATGACGCGGATGAAGCCGAGACTCTCGGCAATGGCATACAAAAGACTCGCGCCCAGCATGACGAGAATAAGGGTCAGCGCTGGGGCGAGGGGGGTGTAGGGCGAGACTTTGCGTTTATGAAACACAGAAAGATTTAAACATTGCAGGAGTCGATTTCTAACCAGGGTTTATCGTGCAATCAGTGGCGCAGCAGAAAATGGCACAGCAAATGCCTGACACCAGATCACAACAGATTTATATTGACTTAAATCCAGGTCCGCAGGGATTTCGTAGTTTTGGTCGCCAATATTTCCTTTTAGCCTGCCCAGACTCTGGAACCCTGTAATTTCACTGCCTGAGGCAGGTGCTATGGGGTCCATTGGAACGAGGTAAACATACAGGTCGGGTCCGTTCTCTACAGAGAAGTTCTGCAAACGCAAAATACGGGAACCCTCTGCAAGTTGATAAACAACTGCTTCGCCCGAACCCAAATGCTCCACGTTATAGAAAGAGCCTCGCAAGAGGATTTGTTCTGTGCCGGCAGCGGCTGTTTCACTTGCAGGTTGCGGCTGTGCTTCCACGGATTGTGCTGTCGGGTTGCTTTCGGTAGGAGCGGGCGTGGGGCTTGATTCGATAACGACCGTTGGCAAAGACTCATTTACTTCATTATCAATGAAAGCCGGAGAAATAAACCACCAGCCAGCGGCTGCTACAATCCCAAGTACGATCACGACTCCAAGATATTTCCATGGCGAGTTGTTGTTGCGGCGCATATGTGCCTCCTTTTATTTGATGTTCAGATAAAGATAAAACGAATACTTTCAGTCAATTGATCATTGTTGCAACACAAGCTTCAACCAATCCTGTTCGAGCAGGTTTTGATACTCAGCGGCGGAGTCACTGACGAGGGATCTTGCAAGATCAGAGGCTGGGGTGGCGGCGTCGCCCAATTTGGAGGCAGCCGTTTCGAGGATGGAAATATCCAATTCGTCCGTCACGCGGGTTACATCAATGGCGTAGCCGAGACCGAATCCGTTTTCGGGCAGAATCTGCGCGGCCTGGAGTTCGGGTTCTAGCAGGAGATTCGCCAGCACCAGCGCGGCGGCTTTGTTGGGCGCGTTGAGCGGTATGGCTGTGTAGTTGAAATCGCCGATCATGTATGTATCGAAGACGAAGGCGCGGGCGGTTTCGGGCATACGGCCATCGGCAATCCATCGACCCGCACCTGTGATGTCATTGGTCATGCTGAAGTCCACTTCGTTGTTGGCAAAGAGATTGACGAGCTCAGATTCATCCTTGGGATAGGTTTTGCCTTCGCGCCACAGACAAGGTTTGATCTCATTGAGGTAATTCCACAACGCGGGCGAGTGTTGATCCCACAACGTCTGATCAAAGTTCAACCATTGCATCGAATCGCCGCTGACTTCATACAGTACGCCCTTGACAAAACGAGTGCCGAGAAAACCGCCCGGTCCGGGAGCGATGTAGGTGAAGCGACCCGGATTTGCACATGCCCAATCCTTGAGTTCGGCATACGAGCGCGGTAGTTCGTTTTCGCTCACGCGCGCCGAGTCATAAATGAATTGGAATTGCGCCGAAGACCATGGGCTTTCCTGGTCCTCCACGGGGGTTCCAAAATCCAGGTGGATGGCAGGATTTTCCCAATCCACATATTTTGCGTTGGGCAGTTTCTGCGCCCAATCCTTGTAAAGCATATCGGCTTGTTTGAGCGTGAAGAAGTTTTCGCCGTTGATCCAAATCAAATCGACTGAACCCGGGTCGGTGCCTGCCTGCTTTTCGCTCAATACCTGATTGACCGCGTCCACCGTATCCGCCAGCGGCACGCGGTTGAGCGTGATGTTATAGTGTTCCTTCAACGCAGTGCCATAGAAATTATCGACGAAGGCGTTTATGCTGTCTGACCCGCCCCAGAGATACCAGTTGACTGTCTGTCCGCGGGCTGCCTCAACCACAGCATCCCAGTTGTTGACGTCAGGATCTTTGCTCTGACCCGCCCCTCCACCACACGCCGAACTCAACATGGCAAGGATGGCTGCTAAAAACACAATACGTTTCATACTCTCTCCTCTTGCAATTATCGTACCAGAATTAACCTTTCGCGAACCGATACTTCAGGAATGCCATCAACTCCTGTCCGATGTTTGGCAATGTCTCGCGCATGAAGAAATCCGCCACTTTCAGGATACCGCTCGAAAAGGTGGGATAGGGATACACCAGCCGGTACATCTTATACAGCGAAATCTTCTGGCTCATTGCCAGCGTAAAAAATGAGATCATCTCCGAAGCCCGCGGACCCACGATGGTCACATGCAGGATTTGTCCGGTCAACCGTACGACATCCGCAATAATGAATCCATGTTCAATGCTGTCGGTATAGCCACGGTCGGTGTGATCCTTGAAATCCACGCGAATACGCTTGATGAACCGCGGATGATATTTCTCGGCGATCTGCTTTTGAGTCAAGCCCACGTTTGCAACTTCGGGATCGCTGAACGTAGCGTTCGGATAGATCGGTTCCTGCTTTGCCAGTGGTAAAAATGGAAACGCGATTCGCTGGGTGACTCTGCGTCCCTGCGCGTTTGCCGAATGCGTGAAGGCGGATGTGGGAGTCACATCCCCGATCGCGTACACGCCCCTGACATTCGACTCACCAAACGAATTGACCGCCACCCCGGTCTTCGCATCCCACTTGACCCCAGCCTGTTCCAGCCCGAGCGATTCCAGATTTCGCACCCGACCGATTGCCACCAAAACCTTATCCACGTCTTTGATATCGATTTCGGTATCGCCCTGTTGGATCGTCAATGTTCGTGTTGCTTCGTCAAACGATTTGGCCGTTGCGCCGTACTGCGTGACGATGCCCTTCTTTTCGATTTCAGGCTGCATGGCCTCAGATACTTCGGGGATGTAGTCGCTGAGCGAACTGTTCCCCGACGTAAACATCGTCACTTGCGAACCGAGCTTCCTAAAAGCAAATGCCATCTCCATTGCAATGATTCCCGCGCCCACAATCACCATATGCTTCGGCAGGTCCTTCAAATCGAACAACGACTCATTGGTCAGCGCCCGTTCCATTGGCAAACCAGGGATGTCCAGGAAACGCGGGCGCGATCCTGTGGCAATGACGATGTTCTCCGCACTGAGATTGCGGATTGAGCCATCCTTCATCTTCACTTCAATCGCACGCGCCGCCTTGAACGTCGCCCAACCTTCGATGAGGGTCACGCTCTTCAGATGCTTCACTTCTTCAGTCTCTTTTTCGCGCAAGGCATCACGCTTGCGGGTCACTTCACGCAATACCTCATCGGGGTTCATCCCCGGCTTGAAGTTCTTCGCCAAATGGATCAGCGTCTTTGATGGAACACAGCCCACGTTGGTGCAATCTCCGCCGACATGATGACCCTCGATGAAGGCGACCTGTTTGCCAAACCCTGCCAGCCCGACGGCAACGGTCAGCCCGCCCGACCCCGCGCCGATAACGATGGTGTGAAAGTGGTTTGTCATTTTGAACTGCCTTCCCGTTTTTTGAATACGCGTGAAAGAAGGATGCTCAGAATAAGAATTGCCACTGAAAATCCAAGCGTTACAGGGTTCAACTTTGGCAGAGACCCATCGAATGTCTCAATCGAGGCGCCGAAGCCCACAAAGGCAATCGTGCCCGGGATGGAGCCCAACGCGGTCGCCAGAATAAAAGGGATGAATTTTATTTTTAAAAATCCCGCCATATAACTCACGAAATCATACGGAAGGAAAATGAAGCGCATCACCATCACTGTCTCGAAGCTGTTCTCGCGCATTCGTCGCGCATAACGCTGGATCAGACCGTCCGAGCCATCATCCTTCAACATCCCTTCGCCGAAGAATTGCCCTACGTAGAACGCAATGGTGGCTGAGATGTTGCTTGCGATAATTGTGTAAAGAATACCGAGTACGGGACCAAACACAAATCCACCTGCCACGCTCAAGACTGTCGCAGGGAATAAGATCAACGGGCGCACGGCATATATCAGGATATAGATCAGCACACCCCAAATTCCATTTTGCATGAACGCCAGCATCTGCTGAACCACCTGCAAGGGAGATAGGTGATTTGAGCTCGCATACCATTGATAAAGGACAATCAGTCCCAGCCAAAAAACGAACATAGCGATCTTCTGGCCATTCCGCTGGATGAAGGTTTTCTCGAGAGAAGTTTCTGGCATGGGGGAATTTCCTTTCCTGTTTTGAAATATCATGAAACATCATAATGAATATTCTAAATCTGTGGACAGTGGTTAATACTCTCCTAAGATTTCGGAAATCCCCCCGCTAAAAGAAACCGCTAATCAGTAACTGGGAATTGATTCGAATTTTTCTGGCGTGAGGAAATGTCCTTGACACTGCCAGGGACATCAACCAGGTGGAGCGCTAATCGGCTTTAAGCTGTAACTGTAACGTCTTCAGCAAAATTTCATACTCCTCCCGACAAGCGGGACACATATCCCGATGCCGTCGGACAAGTGGCATGAAAATCAAAACATTCTCACCCCGGTGCACCGCTTCGACGAACTGGTCCAACACAGCAAAGACGTCTTCACAGGAAATTTCCTGTGCCTCCGTTACCGCCAGCTCTCGAAGCATTTTCTGCATGTCGGCATCTGGTTGACACCATTTTTTGAAACGACGCTGGAACCAGTCGAAAACCCAACTCATACCCTATCTTGTGGACATGAGCCCACAGTTCCTTACGCCAAAGATTGCAGTACGTCATCCTGCCGGCGAATCTTCGTTCCGCAGCGATGCGACAAGTACTATAATCTGGCAGCGTTAATTCTCGAGTTTTTAACCCTACACATTCCAATCACGCATAACCATCTGCAAGTTCACGGGTATACTAGCTCAACAAATCGCCCCATATCTGAGGTGAGAAAGGAGGAGTACCTGAAAGCCTAACAATCTGCCTTGCACAGCATATTGATCGTCAATCATTAGCGCGTTCGGAACAACCCGCGCCCCATACATTAAGGAGATTTCTATGAATTACATCACTGTCGTTCGAGGCCAACTCAAATCAGCGAGTCAGCCAGAAGCTCAAGCCATCCACGATGCGATTTTAGAGCAACTACCAGCCGTCGGACGGCCCCTGGGCGCAATTGGACATCAACCTTATCTGAATTCCCAGAATCCAAAGGAATTTCTCGCAATTGATACCTGGACCAACCTGGAGGGCCTGCAGAAATTTATGAGTGACCCTGCAGTAGCTGAAGCATTTGGGAACCTGTTTGATGGCGCACCAGATGTCACAATTTGGGGCGAATCTGGGTGGTCATCTTTTTACGATGGGTAAGCACAACCTCTTATAGTGCTCGCACATTCCTGATCTCTCCAACAAGGCCAAATCCTTTTTGTGGTCATTACTCGTCGGACGCTGCGCGAGCATAGCTGCTTTTAGATGGAAGATGCGTCTATCTCTGCAACAGAGATAGACGCATTTATAAAAAAGACCAAAATGGTTTACATGTCTTTGTTCATGTCGTCCATCTTGGTCATCTTGCCATCCATCGTCATGGCTTCGCCGTCCATCATCATTCGGGATGTACCATCCATCATCATGACCATGCCATCCATCATGACTTTAGTCCCGTCTGACATGGTCATATCCATTTCCATAGGCATCATCATTCCATTTTTCATCATCATGATTTTGCCATCTTTCATCATAACCATATCTTCCTTCATATCCATTCGCTTCACCTCCTTTCTTTCTAGGAGTCACGTAAAAAGCAGTTTTGAAGATTACGATGCAAATTTATTGTATATAATTTAAGAACAAAAGTCAAGCGAATGGGCTCGCACTAGAGCGAATTTTCACTGATTGGATGGCATAATAGGAAGGATGAAAGCATATTCAACAGATCTCCGTGAGCGTGTGATTGAAAGTATCGAAAGCGGTGAATGTAATATTCCGCAAGCAGCCAGACGGTAT
>Ga0136635_10000050_pt1 | contig 24394 bp, 25 predicted proteins | sample AntDrymeUQ852106_2_FD_105495 | JGI IMG/M metagenome (GOLD analysis project Ga0136635, IMG submission 105495) | Polar desert sand microbial communities from Dry Valleys, Antarctica - metaG UQ85 (21.06) | ecosystem: Environmental > Terrestrial > Soil > Desert | place: Antarctica: Dry Valley... | reverse complement strand
ATCACCTTCGGCGGCCTTGGTGGCGACTGCTTGCGCGGCCACGGGCGGGATGAAGGCAGCCACCCGCGAGAGCGGGTTGGCGGCCAAGGCCCCGGCCAAGCCCACCTCAGCGATTCGGTGCGAGATTGTCTGATAAGCCCCGAAGGTGAACAGACCTATGCCGATCACAACCAAAACGGCGATGTCGCGACCTCGTCGAGAGCGAAGGATGGCGGAGATTGCTCCGGTGAAGAGGTGAGCTCCAACCGCCATCTGCGCCATAAGGACGATTCCTCCAATCAGGGCCGCCACGCTCGCCCAGCCGCTGAAGACACTGACATTGACCGCGAGCGCGGTGGCAGGCACCAGGACACTCGGCGAGATGAGCGACGCCAGTGCCAATCCTGAGAGAAGCGAGTGGCGCCGGATCGGGAAAACTGCCAGCCGGGCAGGATCGAGGGTTTCGTCGAGCGGGAAGATGACCACCGGAAGCGAAATCCAGCCGACGAAAAGGGCCAGCGCTCCCCAGTGGGCGAGCTCAAGTCCGAGCGAGGAATTGAGACGAGCAAGCTCGGTCGTGTAGGCGGTTGCCAGCCTCCAGGAGATGTAGGCCGTCAATCCGAGGACGAGAGGCAGGCCGATTCGTCGCTGCCGGTCCCGACGAAGACCGTTCCAGGTGAGGCGGGCTTTCAGCCAGCCGATGTGTGCAACCACGCCACGTTCTCGGTGGAAGTCTCGCCGCCGACCGCGAGGATGAACGCATCCTCGACCGAGTCGACCCCCATTCGTTGGCAGAGACCCGCGGGGCTGTCCTCCAACAACAAACGCCCCCGTTGCATGATCCCTACTCGGGTACAGAGACGCTCGACCAAATACATCTCATGCGACGAGAACACGATCGTGGCCCCGGCCGCGGTATAGCGCTTCAACAGACCTTGGATCAATCGTGCCGAGACCGGATCGACCCCCTCGAAAGGCTCATCGAGAAACAACACCGGAGGCCGATGGATGATCGCCGCGGCGAGGGCGACTTTCTTGCGCATCCCGCGGGAGTAGTCCCCGACCAGCTTGCCGGCCGCGCCCGTCAGATCCAGGAGCTCGAGCAGTTGCTGTCGTCTTGCTGCCGCCTCCTCTCGACCCAAACCATGCATGGCGGAAGTGAAATCCAAGAGCTCGGCGCCGGTGAGCCGCTCGTACAGGTTGAACTCCTCGGGCAGGACCCCTATTCGCTTCTTTACTTCCAGCGGTTGCTGCCAGGTGTCGAACTCGGCGATGCCGGCGGTTCCGGCGTTGGGTCGTAAGAGACCCACGATCATCTTGATTGTGGTGGTCTTCCCGGCGCCGTTTTGGCCAAGGAGGCCATAGAACTCTCCTGGCTTGATGTCGAGGTTGATAGCGTCAACGGCCGTCTCTTTGCCGAAGCGTCTCACCAATCCCCGAGCCCACACCGCCGATTTGGTCGGGGCGGCGTCGATGGTCAAGAGATCGGACATGAGGGCTAGATGCTCTATCGGCGGGCAGATCGGCAAACTTGGGAGCAAAAGGCCGGGGGCGTTGTGTCCCAGCGATGCCGTACCCTGAGAGTCGTGAGCTATCAGGCGCTCTATCGGAAGTATCGCCCGCAGTCATTCGAAGATGTGGTCGGCCAGGGTCATGTCACCTCGACGCTGGCCCGGGAAATCGTCGAGGGACGAGTCGCCCATGCCTACCTCTTCGCCGGGCCGCGGGGCACCGGGAAAACGACCACTGCTCGTATCCTGGCCAAAGCCCTCAACTGCGAAAACCCGAGCCCCGACGGCTCCCCCGACAACACGTGTATTTCCTGCCAGGGAATCACCGAAGGCTCTTCGCTCGATGTTATGGAGCTCGATGCGGCGTCCCATAACTCGGTCGAGGATATCCGCGACATGCGGCTCAGCGTTTCGACGGTGGCGGCGGGCATCGGTGGCCGCCGGGTCTACATCCTCGACGAGGCGCAAATGCTGTCGAGAGCGGCTGGCAACGCCCTCCTCAAGACTCTGGAGGAGCCACCCGCGCACGTCGTCTTTGTCCTCGCCACGACCGAGCCCTACAAGCTATTGGATACGATCCGGAGCCGTACCCAGCGCTTCGATTTCCACCCCGTCGGGATCGAGGCTCTCGCCGCCCATCTCGGCCGAATCGCCGACCTGGAGGGCTATAAGACCAACGCCAAGGCGCTCGTCGCGCTCGCCCGGCATGCCTCCGGATCGGCCCGCGATGCTCTGTCTTTGCTTGAACAAGTCGCCGCTCTGGGCGGGGGAACGGTCGACCTGCTCGGAGTCCAGCGCAGCCTCGGCATGGCCGAAATCGAGGCTTATGGAAGGCTTGCCGAAGCGACCGCCCACGGCGATGCCCGGCTCGCGTTGGAGCTCGTCGCCGAGATGGCCGGTCGGGGCATCGATCTGCGCCGATTCATAGGTGAGGCCATCGGCTTCTTCCGGGGGGTTTTCCTCGCCCACTACGCCCCCAACTTGGCGGAGGTGGCCGATGAGCCGCACGAGGTCCTCGAAGCGTGGAAGAAGACAGCCAAGCTCATCGGCCCGGGGGCGGTGCTGCGGGCCGTCGACCTGTTGGGTGAAGCCTTGATCAAACTGCGCGAAGGACGCGAGGAACGACTGATGGTCGAGTTGGCGGTTATCCGCCTGACCCGCCCCGAAACCGCCACCGACCTCGACTCCCTGGTGGCGCGAGTCGAGAAGATCGAGCGGAGTGGGGTGGCTCCCAGTGTCCCGACTCCAGCGTTTCTCGTCCCGGAGGACGCAGCCTTGGAACCAGATCGCCCACAATCCAAGCCACAACCAACACCACTACCAAGTGGAGACGGGAATCTCACCCTGGCCCGGGTGCAGGAGATCTGGCCGGCCCTATTTGGAAGCCTCCGACAGGTGCTCAGCCCGCGCCGTTGGGCGCTCTTCCGCGAAGCGACACCTGGGGCAGTCGAAGGCCAGCGGCTGATCCTCGATGTCAGCCAGGATTTCCATTTGGAGGGCTTGCGCACTGATCCGGTGGTCTCGGCGCTGATTGCCACCCAGGCCGGTGACCTTCTCGGCGAGAGCGTCGCGGTCGGGTTCCGCAAGGTCGGCGACACTGCCGTGCCCGTCGAGGAGGAGATCGAGCTCGACCCCGAGCGCTTATTCGAGGCGCCCGCCGAAGCGCTTGATCCAACGGCTTTGCTGGAGCGGGAGCTGGGCGCGACCGTCGTCGATGACGACAGCGAGTGAATTACCCTGGACGACGCGTATGACCAATCTTCCCGGAGACCTGGGAGCGATGCTTCGCCAGGTTCAGCAGATGCAAGAGGACATGGCCGCTCGGCAGGAGGAACTTTCCCAGCGTCGTTATGAGGGTTCGGCAGGCGCGGGGAGGGTGAAGGTGATCATCGTTGGGGGCAGCGTGGAGTCAGTCGTCATCGACCCGAGCCTCCTCGACGACGCCGAGATGCTTGGCGACCTTGTCACCGTGGCTGTTAACCAGGCGCTGACAGCGGCGAGCGCCGACAGCGAAAGCTCACTCGGTGAGGTCGCGAGCGGGCTTGATCTCGGACGGCTGCTGGGCTGAGTGTTCGAAGGTCCGCTGCAACGGCTGATCGACGAGCTTTCTCGACTCCCCGGAGTTGGGAAGAAGAGCGCGCAGCGGATGGCCTTTCACCTTCTCGGGGTTGAGAAGGCCGATGCTCTGCGCCTCTCGACGGCGATTGCCGATATGCGCGAACAGCTCGGCATCTGCCAGCGATGTTTCAACGTCACCGCGGGAGAGGAATGCAGCATTTGTCGGGACCTCAAACGCGAGGTCACCTTGCTTTGTGTGGTCGAACGGGCGCAGGACATCGCCGTCATCGAGCGGAGCCAGGAGTTTCGGGGCCGCTACCACGTCCTGGGCGGCGCGATCTCGCCGATCGGGGGAGTCGGCCCGTCACAGCTTCATATCGCCGAACTCGGAAAACGGGTCATCGACGAGAAGATCGAGGAGCTGATCCTGGCCACCAACCCAACCGTGGAGGGTGACGTCACCGCCATGTACATCGCCCGCGAGATGAAGCCGCTCGGAGTCCGCGTCACTCGGCTGGCGATGGGCCTCCCCGTCGGTGGCGACCTCGACTACGCCGACGAGCTCACCCTGGGCCGGGCCTTGACCGGCCGCCTCGAACTCTGACCTTTTTGCGAACCCTGGGTTCGCAGCCGTGTCCAACACGGATACCAGCCCAGAGAATGAAAGCTATGCGACAACCACCGTCTTTTGGTTGACGAATTCCTTGATGCCGAGCTCGGCGAGCTCGCGCCCGTAGCCGGACGTTTTGATACCGCCGAAGGGCAGCCGGGGGTCGGAGGCGACCAGCGTGTTGACGAAACAGCACCCGGCCTCGAGTTGGGTGGCGGCGATGCGCTCAGCGCGGGCGACATCGGCGGAGAAGACCGCCGCTCCGAGCCCGAATGGCGAGTCGTTGGCCACCGCGATCGCCTCGGCTTCGTCGGCGACATCGATAACCGTCGCCACCGGTCCGAACAGTTCCTCCGCATATGCCGGCATTCCTTTTCGCACTCCCGCCAGCACGGTGGGCGGGTAGAACGCACCTGGTCCGGGGGGAATCTCTCCACCGATCAAGAGCTCAGCACCCGCTTCGAGCGTTCGCGTCACCTGGTCGTGGAGGTCGTCGCGTAGGTCGATGCGGGCAAGGGGTCCGAGGCGAGTGGTCTCTTCCGCCGGATCACCCATCTCATAGCTCGACATCTCCTTGACGAACTCGGAGGTGAACTCGGCGGCGACGTCGGCCACCACGATGAACCGCTTGGCCGCGATGCAGCTCTGTCCATTGTTGATCATCCGGCTGGCTGCGCAAGACTTGGCCGCGGCTATGAGGTCGGCGTCGGCCAGAATCAGATACGGATCGCTCCCGCCGAGCTCGAGCACCGTCTTCTTGAGTAAGGCCCCCGCTTTCTGCGCCACCGCCCGGCCAGCGGGGTCACTGCCGGTGAGAGTCGCAGCGACGATCCGGGGATGCTCGAGCACCTTTTCGACTTGGTTAGACCCGATCACCAGCGTTGAGAACAGGCCATCGGGAAAGCCGGCCTCATTGATGATCTCCTCAATGGCGAGCGCGCATCCCGTGACGTTGGAGGCATGCTTCAGCACTCCGGCGTTGCCAGCCATGAGGGCTGGGGCAACGAACCGAAAAACCTGCCAGAACGGGAAGTTCCAGGGCATCACTGCCAGCACCACCCCGAGCGGCTCGTGATGCACGTAGCTCTTGGTCCGGTCGGTCTCGATCGCGACGTCGGCCAGCATCTGCTCAGCATTGGCGGCATAGTGCCGGCAGACCCAGGCACATTTCTCTGCTTCGGCCCGACCCGCCGCTACCGGCTTGCCCATCTCGCTGGTCATCAGCCGGGCCAGGTCTTCCTTGCGCTTTTCCAACAGCTCGCCGGCTCGAATCATCATTTCGCCTCGCTCGGAAAACCCGACTCGGCGCCAACTTACGAACGCCTCGTGCGCGGCCTCGATCCGTCCGTCGATCTCGGTGGGGGAATGAGGTTGGTACTCGGCGATGAGTTCGCCGGTGGAAGGGTTGATCGACTTCATCATTGAGACATCAAGCATCAGACCTCAGATTTCAGCACTAATTCGACAGCTTCGAGGAGCGTCGACATCACCGGAACCCCCACCACGTCGAGGTCGGAGCGATGGTGCGAGCCGCCGTCATAAAGAACAATCTTGGCGCCAACCGCCAAGGCCGCAACCGCGTCATCAGGGGTGTCGCCGATCACAGCCACTGTACCGGGCGCGTCTTCTCGGGTCAGAGCCTCGAGATGGCGGGCGAGATACGCCGATTTGAAGTCGCCGGGCGTTCCAATATCGCCCTGGTGGCCATCGACGCGGTCAAAGTAGTGGCCTATCTCGAAGCGCTCGACGAGCGGCATTAACAGCACATGCGGGAGCATTGAGAGCAGCGACTGGGTGTGTCCGCCAGTCGCCACCGTCTCCAGGGCGAGATGGGCGTCGTCGGTGAGAAACGCCGAGTCGAGTGAGCTGACGTAGACCTTGTGGAACTCCGAGTCGAGCTCCAACCACTCCTCTGTGGTGAATTCCCGTCCGACAAGCTTGTCATAGAAAAGCTTGACCGGACGCGTGTAGTGGCTGCGGTAGGCATCGGCATCGATCGCCGGACCCCCGATGTTCGCCAGCACTGAGTTCACCGACTTCACCACCACTTCGAGATCGTTGAAGAGGGTGCCATTCCAATCCCAAACTAGGTGCATTGCGACGCTTCAGTACGAATTCCAGCGCACGAAGGTATCGAGGTCCCGGCGGCCGCCGTATCGAGCCGGACCGTCGGTAGGAGCCGGATAACCAACCGCGATACCATATCGCGCCTTTGCTCCGGCAGGGAGACCCAGCACGAGGGCGGCGTCGTCGCTGCGGTGAAAAGTCACCGGGCAGGTAGCGACGTCGATCGCCTTGGCAGCCAGCATGAGGTTCTGGGCGAGCCGACCGATGTCGAATTCGTAGCCGTTCGGTTCTTGAACTAGTGCTAAGGCAACCGGCGCGCGCCTGACGGGATCGGTGAAATCACCGCAAGCGGCCAACCGTTCCTTTTGCTCGGGGTCGTTGACGACGACCAATGCCCAGTCTTGGCGGTTCTTCGACGATCCTGTCCAACGCCCCGCCTCCAAGATTGCCTGCAGGTCAGCCTCGCTCAATGGTCTGTCTTCGAACTGGCGCATGGCGCGTAGACCGAGGACGTTCTTGTAGGCGTCGGACTGTTTGTCTCCTCTGGACATTTCGCCTCCTCAGTCGAGGGCCGTTGCGGAGATTTCCCGCAACCTGCCCAGATTGTGATGCGCATCCATGTACCGAATCGAACCAGTTTTTGATCGCATGATCACCGAATGCGTAGTGACGGTGTCGCCGGTGAAATCAACGCCTCGCAAGTAGTCGCCACCTGTGACCCCAGTGGCCGCAAAGAAGACGTTGTTGGAACCCACCAAGTCGTCGGTGCTCATCACCTGGTTGAGATCAAGCTCCGCCTCGCGTGCCCACGCGGCTTCTTTTTCATTGCGGGGCCAGAGCCGGCATTGGATCTCACCCCCCATGCATTTGAGCGCCGCGGCAGCCAGCACCGCCTCGGGCGAGCCGCCAATCCCGAGCAGAAGATCGATGTTGGTGTCAGCCCGCGCGGTCGAGATGGCGGCGGCGACATCACCATCGCGAATCATCCGGATTCGGGAACCCGCCGCGCGAACGGCATCGATGTAGGACTCGTTGCGGGGTCGGTTGAGGACTACGACCGTGAGATCGCTGAGATCCTTGGAACGGGCCTTGGCGACACGACGCAGATTCTCTTCGGGAGGCGCATCAAGAGAGATCTGGCCCGCAGCCTCTTGCCCAACCGCAATCTTGTCCATATACACCAGTTGGCCGGGTGCGTACATCAGTCCCAGGCCTTCGGCCACCGCGATCACCGCCAGCGCTCCGGGCTCGCCCTGCGCAGTGAGGGTGGTTCCGTCGACCGGATCGACGGCCACTTCCACTTTCATACCGGCGCCCGTGCCGACTCTTTCGCCGTTGTAAAGCATCGGTGCCTGGTCCTTCTCCCCTTCGCCGATGACCACCACTCCATCGATATCAAGGGTGGCAAGGTGGGCACGCATCCCGTCAACGGCGGCTTGATCCGCCTTTATCTTGTCACCCCGGCCCATCCACCTAGCCGCAGCCATCGCCGCGGTCTCCGTCACCCGGACGAGATCGAGACCAAGGTTCCGTTCGATCGGTTCAGCCATGGGCTTTCGAGGCTACTCAGTTGCTCGATAGCCTTGTCTGGTGCTCGTCTACAACCTCGATCACGTCGGCATCGCCGTCCGCGATCTCGAATCGGCGATCGCGGCCTATGGCGACAAGTACGGGGTCGAGCCTTTGCACCGGGAAGTGGTCGAGAGCCAAGGGGTGGAAGAGGCCCTGCTTCCGATCGGTGGCAGCTTCGTCCAGTTGCTCCAGCCGGTCGACTCCAATTCCCCGGTCGCTCGTTTTCTTGAGAAGCGGGGAGAAGGCCTGCATCATGTTGCTTATGCCGTCCTCGACATCGACGCCGCCCTTGCGCATCTTAGGACAGGTGGCGCGAAGTTGATCGACGAAACGCCGCGTGTCGGCGGGAGAGGAGCCAGGATCGCCTTCGTCCATCCTGCCGACCTGGCGGGCACGTTGATGGAGTTGGTCGAGCCCCGGTTGGACCAGGATGGCTGAGCTCGAAATCAAAGGCGGGGCCGACGAGTACGAGGCCGCGGCCATCATGGCGGTGTTTGCGCAGATCAACGAGGAAGCGGTTTCGTCTCGAGCCAAACTCCCCCTGCGGCGTCGTCCGGCCGCCTGGGTGCGCGCCTATCTCGATGCTCATCCCGATGATCCGTTGCCGGTTGTTTCTCCTGACCAGCGCGGCAAGCCCGCTCCTTCCTAGCTGCGGCCTCGCCACCAGCCGGGGGAGGCTTCTTCGAGCCGCAGGGCTCGCCCGAGAAGGGAAAAGATGCCGATTCCGACCAGCCCCGCCACGACGCAGGTCAGAAGTCTGCCAACAGGCCCGGAGTCCGGTGCTTGGTCGACGAGGAGCCTCACCCCCCAAGCTGCGGCCGCCGCAGGAACGAGAACGCGCCCCACGAGCGACGCCAAACCTTGCCACCGATCTCCCCGACCCTTGGTCCAGGAAGCCGCCAGCGCGATCGTGTAGATCCACATCACCGCGGTGCTGGCTAGGGCGACGCCGGTGACCCCAAAAAGGTCGAAGAACCAAAAACTCAACGGGATCGCGATGACGGTGGCGGCTGTGCCGATGATCACCGGAAGCCACACGCGCTCGTGAGCGTAGAACCACCTGCTCAAGACCTGATGGATGGCCCACGCCGGGATGGCAAATCCGAAAACGACGAGCAAGCCCGACACCACGTCGGTGTCGGCAGTGGCGAACCGACCCCATTCGTAGACCAAAGACACGAGCGGTCGAGAGGCACCCACAACCAACGCCAGCGCCAAGAAAGACGCCACCGTCGAGCCCCGCAAAGCTCGGTCGGTGAGCCGCTCGGTCTCGGGCTCGTTGCGCGCCGCCACCAGCCGGGCAAGGAACGGAAAGCTGGCCACGGCCGCCGCCTGCGCGATGATCCCCACCGGCAGCATGTTCAGCATTCGGGCGAGTGAGAGGGCGGTGGTGGCGCCGTCCTCCGCCAGCTGGCCAAAGAGGCGAGGGAACTGCTCATCCAAGACTGCAACCGACTGACCGATCATCAGCGGAAACGCCAGCGCGAGATAAGCCGGCACTGCCTTGCTCGGGCCGCGTGTGAACCGGAGCCCGGCCCGAGCGGCGCCAAACCATTGGAGGAGCAGGTTGCCGATCACCGCACCTCCCAGCGCCCCCCAGATAAATCCGTCTGCTCGGTCCTCGGCCCGCGCGCCGGTGACCACACCGCCGAGGATGATTCCGAGGTTGTAGATCAGCGGGGCAAGCGCCGGGAGGAGGAATCTTCGTTGCACGTACTGAAAGGCCATGAAGAGCGAACCGAGGACAAAACAAACCTGGGCCGGCAGGACGATGCGGGTGAGCCTCACCACCTCGGCTAGATCGGATTCGGCGAGTGATCCGAACGCAAGACGGGCTATGGGCTCGGTTCCCACCATCAGCGCGGCGGTGAGGACGATGATGCCGGCGGCGACCCAACGGAAGACGGCGGTGAAATCGACTTGGGTTTGAAGTTCGTTGCCTTCTTCACTCCGGCGCGCAAGCAAAGGGATCAGCGTGATGCTGAGGAACCCACCCGCCAACAAATAGTTGAGAAGGTCGGGGAGAAGAAAGGCATATCGATAAACGTCGCCCTCGGCGGTAACCCCCAGCAAAGCCGCGAGGAGCGTTTCTCGCAGGAGACCCAGTAGGCGCGAGAGAAGCACCGAGCCGGAAACGATTGCGGCGGCCGTCCCCAAGCCGACCCGTCCGCTCTTCATACCTGGGTACTAGGGACGGCGGAGTCTCCTGCTCATGGCGATAACGACCTTAGAGGGAGCGGTCGATCGACTCGGACCTACGGCGAGTTCGACCAAACCATTCGGGTTCCCGCACCGAATCCGCGAAGACCGTTGAAGGGAGCTGGGTGAGGGCCGAGGAGGACATACGGAGATCTCTGTTCCGGGGAGTAATTGCCGCCCTGCTACTTGTCGCCTGCAATGCCGCCCCGGCGGCCGCTCCGACTACCAGCGTCCCGGCCACCACCACCTCGACGGTTGCTCTCATCCCGGCGTACTCCCCCGATAATCGTGACGCGGTCGCGGCGGTCGAGGGCTTTCTCACTGCCGAGGGGCAAGGCAACTTCTCCGAGAGCTTTGATTTTCTCTCCGCCGTCGACCAGGAGCAAGCAGGGGATCGCGAGGCCTGGGTTGCCGACCACCTCTTTCTCCTCCCGCCGATCACCGGTTTCCAATTCACCTCTGATCAAGTTGTTGATGACCGGGTCGAGGTCATGGCTCAGCTCGAGCTCCGGCCCGGGCTCGATGAGCTGGTCGGCCTCACGCCTGCGCAAGCCGACGCGATTTGGGTGGTGGTCGAGGAGGACGACGAGTGGAAGGTGGCATTCACTGAGAGCTCGGTGGTTCCGCTGTACCTCGAGGACTCCGGCGCTCCGGCGGCGGTGAGCAGGTGGGTGGAGGAGCGCCGTCAATGCGCCACGCCCACCGAATGGGAAGGGGGCTTGCTCGGCTTTCCGGCTCTTGCCGATCAACTCTGTGACGCGTCCGGGGCGGTCGAGGTCGGCGAGGTGACAACCCTGGCCGACGCCGCCGAGTCGGAGCCGTTCCTCGCCGCGTTTGGGCCCGAGGTGGGCATCTGGGCACGGGTTGTCCCGGTGATGAGCCCGACACCGATGCGCGCCGTCGTCGCCCCAATCGGACCCGAATGGGTGGTGATCGGAGTTCTCGAAGCCGCCTAAGCAATTTGAAGTGTTCCTGGCCTTGCTATCCGAGCTCGACCAGGGCGAACGTCCGCAAGGACAGAAGGAGGAAGGATGAAGCGATTGCGAACGGTGTGGGTGGCGCTGGTGGCGCTTGCTGCACTGGTGCTGGCCATGGTGGGCGGGGCGGGAGCCTCGAGCCACCGGGAAGCACCGATGATCAGCGAGGACCCGGTGGCCGACAACACCGATCTGTACGCCTGGGTGCGCAACCCTGGCACCGCCCAGAGCACGGTGGTGCTGGTGGCAAACTGGATCCCTCTCGAGGAGCCAGCGAGCGGACCCAACTTCTGGAAGTTCGGTGATGATGCGCTCTATACCATCCACATCGACAACGATGGGGATGCGCGTCAAGACATCACCTACTACTTCCGGTTCCAGACCCAAGTAAAGGATCCCAACACGTTCCTTTACAACAACAACGTCATCACGGTGGAGACCAATGGCGCCGGCGAGGCAGTCAACTACCCCGGCCTCAATGTGCAGCAGAGCTACACGATGAGCGAGGTGCGCGACGGCAATCGAACCGCGACGCGCAGCAGCATGTTGACCCCCCCGGTCAACGTCGGGACTCGCAGCACCAATACCGCCACGCCGTACGCGACGCTGGCGCAGGCGGCTGAGTACTCGCTCGGCAACACCGGCATAAAGGTGTTTGCCGGCCAGCGGGACGAGGCGTTCCCGGTCGATCTCGGGTCGATTTTCGACCTGTTGGGCCTGCGTCCGTTCAACGATGCTCACCTCATTCCCCTGCCGGTCGAAGCCGGCGTCAACACGACCGACGGGTACAACGTGCACAGCATCGTGCTCGAGATACCCACGTCGCGGCTCGTTGACAAGGATGAGGTCATCGGTGTCTGGTCGACGACCGAGCGGCGGACGAACCGGATCTACAGCAACAACTCGGGCGAGCGGCTCTCGCACAACGGTCCCTGGGTGCAGGTATCGCGACTGGGTATGCCCCTGGTCAACGAGGTGATCATCCCACTTGGGTTCAAGGATCGCTTCAATGCTTCGCACCCGGTGAACGATGCGCAGTTCCTCGACTTCGTGGTCGATCCCGAGCTTGGTGAGTTGATCCCATTCCTCTATCCGGGAGTGGTGGTTCCGGGCGAGCCTCGCAACGACCTGGTGGCGATCTTCCTCACTGGGATTCCGGGGATCAACCAACCCGCCAACGTCCGACCCTCTGAGCAACTGCGTCTCAACACCAGCACCGAGTCCGGGTTCCCCAACGGGCGCCTGTTAACCGATGATGTGGTGGACGTGGAGATTCAGGCAGTGGCCGGAATCTTCTGTGACGGCAGCCCCAGCGCCCCCGACGAGGGATGCGCGGGACCGACGTTCACGAGTGAATACAACATGCCGCCGAACAATGCGTTGAGCGACGGTGTGTCGGGCAACGATATGCCTTTCCTCTCCGACTTCCCCTACATGCCATTGCCCCTCTCGGGGTACGACAGCTAGGGAGTTGTGACGAGAGTCGAGCAGATCGATCGGACCGAGGGGGAGAAGGCCGTAAAGCCTTCTCCCCCTTGGCGCGCCGCCCTCACAGGCGTGGCCGCGTTGGTAGTGGTTGCGTTTCTGGTTGTCCGGGTTCTCGCCGGCAACCCGGAGGTCGCGGGGCCACCCCCGTTGACGCTGACCCCAGGCGAGCAGATCGCGAGTTTGGAGCAGCGAGTGCAAGCCCAGCCGGAGAACTTTGCGGCCTGGCAGGAATTGGGTGCTGCCTTGGTGCAGGAGGCGATCCAGTCCGGCAATCCGGTCGTGTACACCCGGGCCGAGGGGGTGCTTCTCGAAGGCGCCACTCTGGCGCCCAACCACCCTGCAATTTTGATCAGTCAGGGGGTACTGGCCCTGGCCCGACATGAGTTCGGGAAGGCGGCCGAGCTGGCGGCGACTGTGCGCGCGGCGGACCCTTTCAACGCCGACGCGTTGGTCGTTCTGATTGACGCCCAGGTTGAGCTGGGTCAATACGAGGAGGCCGCCGCGAGTCTGCAACAACTGCTTGATCTTCGTCCCGCTCTCCCGGCCCTTGCTCGCACCTCTTATCTTCGGGAGCTGAATGGCGATCTCCCCGGTGCCGAGCAGGCGCTGATCCAGGCCATCACCGCTGGCTCCCGATCCGGCTACGACCTTGCCGTTACCCACTCCCTTCTCGGCGACCTTTATCTCAAGCAAGGTGAGCTGGATCGGGCGGAGGAGCGCTACAGCCAGGCCGAGGAGTTCTTCGCTGGGCTTGGGGCGGTCACTCTGGGCAGAGCGCGCATCGCCCTGGCCCAGGGCGAGCTGGCGTCGGCCGTCGAGAGTCTCGCAACGCTGACAGAAAGGCTTCCCACCCCCGAGAATCTCACCTTGCTCGGCGAGACTCTTATCGCGGCCAGTCGGGTCGCCGAGGCCGAAGATGCCTTCGCCACCGTGGAAGTAGTTGAGGAGCTCCAGCTCGATGCCGGAATTGTCGTGGATCTCGAGCTCGCTCGCTACGAAGCCGATCACGGCGACCCGGCGCGTGCGTTGTCCTTGGCGGAAGCTGCGTATGCCGAGCGACCAACGGTTTTTGCCGCCGGGGTCATGGGATGGTCGCTGTATCGAATCGGGGAAACGGAGGCGGCCTTGCCCTACGCCGAGGAGTCGCTCCGGTTGGGGACCTTGGACGCGGAACTGCGCCTTTGGGCGGCGGAGATCTTTGCGGCTAGCGGCAACGACCTCGCGGCCGAGGAGCAAAGGCAAATCGCCGCCGGCCTCGATCCCTGGGTCGCGGTCGTGAAGACGTTCGCAGCGGCCGAATAAACCTCCCCGTCAGGGTCGCAACGCATCTCAGGGTCGCAAGGCGTCGAGGAGGTGGGGAGGAGTTCGCAAGTCGCCGCGACCGATTCCAAGCTCGACGCCTGGTTTGTAGGTGCCGTGGTAGTCGCTCCCACCCGAGGGCAACAAACCAAATCGTTCGGCCAAAGCCGCGTAGCCTTCCCGCTCCAAGGGTGAATAAGGCGGGTAGTAGCACTCCATTCCGACGAGGCCGGCCCGCTTCAACGTGCTGAGAGTTTCCGCGACTCGTTCCGACCGATCGAGGCCGAGCGTATGCGGATGCGCGAGGAGCGGAACGGCTCCCGATTGCCGTGCCAGCTCGATCGCTTCCGCTGGGTTGAGTCTCCACCGCGGCTCGTAGGCCGGCCGGCCCCAGCCGAGATAGAGGTCGAAAGCCTCGGCGATCGTCGACACGTATCCGCGTTGCAGCATCACCGCGGCGATGTGGGGACGGCCAATCGTCTCGCCCTGGCCATGCACCAAGACCTCGTCGAGAGTCACCCCTAGCCCCAAGGCATCGAGCCTTTCCAGAATGATCAGGTTCCGTTCGCTGCGTCCGTCGCGCATTTCTCTTAGGCGAGCCTGCAGAGGTCCGACGTTGTCATCGAGAAACAAGACGACCAGGTGCATTGCACCGCCTTCCCAATTGACCGACAGCTCGGTTCCGGGGATGAGCTCGATCCCGGCTTGTTCCGCGGCAGCCCGCGCCTCGGGGATTCCTCCTAGCGAGTCGTGATCGGTGAGAGCGAGGGACGTGATGCCGATGGCCGCCGCCTTGTCGACCACATGGGCCGGATCGTCCGAGCCGTCGGACACGGTCGAATGCGAGTGAAGGTCGATCAATCCGTGAAGGTGATTGATTCGATGTACACCGTCTCGGCGGGCCGGCTCTCCTCGGCGCCCCCGATCGAGCGGGTTCGCGGCAAGGCGACGATCGCCTCGATTGTGTCTTGGCCTTCGGTGACTGTGCCCAGGACTGAAAAGCTGCGGTTCAGGACCGACGCGTCGGCTCCGGTGACGATGAAGAACTGGCTGCTCGTGGTCCCTCCTCCTTCTGCCATCGCCACCACCCCCGGTTCGTAGATGAAGCCCTCCGGCGGGAGCTCATCAGTGAGGGAGTAGCCGGCGCCACCCGTCCCGTTGCCCTCGGGATCTCCGGCATAGATCGCAAATTCATCAAGGACCCGGTGGAAAACGAGACCGTCATAGAAACCCTCGCGGGCCAGGAAAACGAACGAGTTGACGGTTTCCGGCGCCTCGGGATTGAATGCGATGACGATGGGACCGCAGGAGGTGGCGATGGTCGCCGAGTTCGGGATAGAACCCTGGTCAACCGGCGCCTCGAACGAACGAGGTGTCCATTCCGGAGGAGCATCAGCCTCGCAGGCGGTGGGCTGCTCCCGAAAGATTGTGAAACCGAGCGGAAGGGCGTCATCGCCGACGTCGAGGTTCAAGAGCAGCAAGGATCCCACCAGGCTGATGCCCACCAGCAGGGCGATGACGATTCGGCGTCGGAACTCCTGCCGGGAGGCCGCCTTTTGCTCCACGGCCCGTTTCTGAGCGCGCAGTTCCTTTTGGCGTTGTCGGCGGTCGGTCATGACTGTTCTTTCTGAGGAAAGAGGAGCGGACCGTAAGCTATCTCCTAGCCCTCTGCCTCGCCAAAGTGGAAGGATCATGCCCCTCATCGTTCAGAAATTTGGTGGCACGTCGGTCGCCACCCCCGAACGCATCTCGGCTGTCGCCGATCGCGTCTGCGCGACAGCGCGCAACGGGACCAAGGTGGTGGTGGTGGTGTCGGCCATGGGCCACACCACCGACGAGTTGATCTCGCTCGCCCAGGCCATCACTCCCGATCCCCCCGCCCGCGAGATGGACATGCTGCTCACTTCGGGCGAGCGAATCGCCATGGCTCTCACCGCGATTGCGATTGACGCCCGCGGCGTTTCGGCGATGAGTCTCACCGGCTCCCAGGCGGGCATCCTCACCGCTGGCGCCCACGGGTCGGCGAAGATTGCCGAGGTTCGGGCCGAGCGCGTACGTGAGGGCCTTGCCCAGGGGAAAGTCGTCATCGTCGCCGGCTTTCAGGGTGTGGACCCCACCTCGAAGGAGATCACCACCATTGGGCGCGGGGGTTCCGACACCACGGCAGTGGCTTTGGCGGCCGCCCTCGACGCCGAAGCCTGCGAGATTTACACCGACGTCGACGGCATCTTCAGCGCCGATCCCCGACTCGTGGCGACTGCCCGCAAGCTGAATGAGATCTCCTTCGACGAGATGCTCGAGCTTTCAGCCTCGGGGGCCGGCGTGTTGGTCACCCGCTCGGTGGAAGTTGCCCGCCGCTTCGAGGTTTCGTTGCATGTCCGCTCATCGTTTACGGATCAAACTGGGACCTGGGTGAAGGAGACCACCATGGAACAGGCCATCATTCGTGGCATCGCCCACGATCGCTCGGAAGCCAAGCTGACGGTCCGCGGCGTTCCCGATCAACCCGGCGTCGCCGCAGCCCTCTTCGAGCCGTTGGCGGAGGGGGAGATCAACATCGACATGATCGTCCAGAACATCGGTCACGACGGGTCGACCGACATCAGCTTCACGGTCCCGCGGGCGATGGCCAGCTATGCCGCCGACGTGGCGGGGAAAGTCGCCAAAGAGCTCGGTGCCCAAATGGTCGAAGTCGATGAAAATATCGGCAAGGTTTCACTGGTCGGGGCGGGCATGAAGTCTCATCCGGGGGTGGCCGCACGAGTGTTTCGGTCCTTGGCAGACGCTGGGATCAACATCGAGATGATCTCCACGTCCACGATCCGCATTTCCTGCGTGGTGAGCGGCGATCAGGTCGACCAGGCGGTGCAGGCCCTCCACGACGAGTTCCAGCCGCCGCTGATGGCCGAGGAGGTCGGGGCATGAGTGATCGACGGGTGGCGGTGGTCGGAGCAACGGGCGCCGTCGGCAGAAAAATGGTTGAGATTCTCGGCCAGCGAAACTTTCCGCTCGCGGAATTGAGGGTCCTCGCCTCCGCTCGTTCGACTGGTCAGGTGGTGGAGACTCAGTGGGGCGACATCGAGGTCGAGAATCTGGAACTTGCCGACCCATTCGGAATCGACATCGCCCTTTTCTCGGCTGGTGGCGATAGGTCAAGGGCTTTTGCGCCGCGCTTTGTGGGTGCGGGGGCGGTGGTGATCGACAATTCGTCGGCATTCCGGCGCGACCCGCAAGTCCCCTTGGTCGTCGCCGGGGTCAACGATCATGTGGTGGGATCACATCAAGGCATCATCGCCAACCCCAACTGCACGACGATGGCGCTGATGATGGCGGCCGGGCCTCTTCACCGTGAGGCGCGGATCGAGCGCCTGACCGTCTCTTCCTATCAATCTGTCAGTGGCTCTGGCCAGGCGGGGATTAGCGAGCTCGGCCGCCAGGTCGGCCTTCTCGCACCAGATGGCGAAGGCTTGGCCGAAGGCACCTGGGACGACCCGGGCGGGAACCTCTATGTGAGCCCGATCGCCTTCAACGTGATTCCTTTTGCGGGATCAGAGACTGAGGAGGGATATACGGACGAGGAGTGGAAGCTCGTCAATGAAACCCGCAAGATTCTTGAGGACGATCAAATCCTGGTGGAGCCAACCTGTGTCCGGGTGCCGGTGATGGTCGGCCATGGCGTCTCCGCTTCGATGTTCTTCGGCCGGTCGATGAGCCGTGAGGAGGCATTCGACATTCTTCGGCACGCCCCGGGGCTCGAGCTCTGGACAGAGCGGGCGCCGACTCCTCTTGATGCCGCTGGCCGGGACGTCGTGCTGGCAGGACGCCTGCGTGCCACCCTCGGCGAAACCGGCGGAATCAATCTGTGGGTGGTGGGCGACAACCTCCGCAAGGGAGCGGCGCTCAACGCGGTCCAGATCGCGGAGTTGATCAGCTAGCGGCCGTCAAGGGGTTCGGTTGAGGCCAGGACCGAGGCGAATGATCACCGGGTCCGGAGCGAGCGGGAGCGCGGCCGTGACGGACAGGAGGGTCGTTGTGGTCGCGACCCGCGCGGAAGTGGTGGCAACCGGGGCTGCAGTGGTGGGGATTGCCACCGGGAGCGGAACCGTGGTCGGTGGTGCGGTCGTCGGCGGGACGGTCGTGGGAGGCGCGGCGGGAGCGGAAGGAAGTGTGCAGAAAACGACCGCGACCCACAACTGACCGTTGGCGTCCACCGACACTCCGGTACCCATGACATTCCAGGAACTCTGGGTGATGACCGACCAGTGACCCGGGCTGCCGGCCCAGCCTTGCATGATCGCGCCGACGTTTGGTCCATAAGCCATCACCTCCCCGGCCGCGCTGCACGTTCCGAGCACCGAAGCCAGGTTCGAGTGGACGAGGACTTGGCCGACGGCGATCCGATCGGAAGCGGCCTGGGCAAAGGCATCGACAGTTCCGTTCAGCTGTAGCGAGGTTGATCGCACCGCGTTGATGGCGGCTCCGAGGTCGTCCGCTCGAGCTGGCAGCGCCGCCAGCAAGACGAGGGCGACCGCGAAAAGAAAGACTCCGCGTCGCATAGGGGATTGGCGACCTTATGCCTCGGAGCGCTAGCGCTGCCAATCCAGATCGGTATTGATTGAAAGGGCGCGAAATCTTTCTTTGCCTCTATTCAGACGCGAAAACCGGGTCAGTCGGAATAGAGGGCGCCGCGTAGTTCCTGGGCCGTAAACGGTTTGAGCAGGCCGACGTCGGCGCCGGCTCGCTGGGCGAGGAATCGGTCGGCGCTGCGGTCAAGGAGGAGCACCAGGCGCGTCGGAGCAATCTGGCCCATCGCCATTGCCTCCCGCAGGCGGCGGACGACGGCCATCCCGCCCATGCTCCCTACCTGCATGTCGATCACCACCACCTCCGGGGGATGCTTCTCAGCCGCTTCGACGACCAGCCGGGGATCGGCATGATGAATCGACCAATCGATCGTGGGGAGGCCGGCGGCTACGTCGTTGCGGACCCAAACCGAGTCGGCGACCAACAGCAGTTGCACGGCCGTCAATGTAGACCCGGAAGATCAGCCCCCTTCGACCTCTAAGCTGATGCCATCGGGACGTAGCGCAGTTTGGCAGCGCGCAGCGTTCGGGACGCTGAGGCCGCCGGTTCGAATCCGGCCGTCCCGACCACAAGAGTGCCGGCCACAGACTCATGGACGAGTTTGCGACTGGCATCTCGGACGTTTCATCCTTCGTCTATCCCGCGTTTCTGCGAACCGAGATCTGGTTGGGCATCGAACGGAACATCGTGTAGCTGAAAGCCATGGTCAGCTCGTTGTGTGTTGGTCAGGTGAGAAAGTGGGCGAGGTCTCGTGCGAGCACCTCGGGGACGAGCAGGTTCGCGTCGTGTCCAACCTCCGGCAGTTCGACGATTTCTGCGTGAGGAAGCGCGGTGGCGAGCGCTTCGGCGGCGTCGCGGTGGTGGGGCTGTGTTTCTTCGCCGACGACGAGCAGAGTCGGCGTCGTGATCGTCGCATAGCGGTCGGCGCCCGATGGCAGGTCGTGGATCGCCTGCATCTCGCGTGCCCAGCTACGGCCGTCGCGGACTAGTTCAGACCACACGGTCGCCACCTTCATCGCGTCGACGTCGTCGGCCGGCATCCGGACACAGCGCCGAAGGCCGATCTCAACGACTGCGGCGACATCGCCCCGTCGATCGGCTAAGCGGATCTGGCTCAACACGTCATCGGAAACGACAGACGTATGGATATTGAGCGGCGGTTCGTAGAGCACCAACCGGTCAAGCCGTTCGACGATGAGCGCGGCGCCGAGCGCGCAAATCGCGCCGAAGGAGTGACCGACGAGGCGCTGGGCAGCTGTGGCGTTCAGGACGGCGACGATGTCGTCGTACTCGCGTTCTAGTGCGTACATGGGGCCATCACTACTCCTCCCGACACCCCGCCTCGTCATGATGTGAACGGTGAAGCGGCGCGAGAGCCGCGCCGCGACTTCCTTCCAGTCCGAACCGTCGGAGAGACTGCCGTGCACGATCAGAATGTGAGGGCCGTCGCCTGTTGTCTGAAACGCGATCCTCGTTCCGTCCCTCGACTCCACGGTGTCCCGACCAGACATGGACGCACCGTAGCGATGGCAAGTCGATGAACCCTCCGGGTGACGCCGGCCCGGCGGGACGAGCGGGTGCAGGTCGAGGCCGTGGCAGATCGCGCAGGGAGCCTCTTTGAAGTCGAGCGGGATATGGACTTTCTCTAGCCATGATCACTAAGTGGTTAAGGACACTTCAGCGAAATCGGCCGTTTTATCCCCCATTGGCGTTACTCCGACGGGAGGAAGATCAGTAAGAGGCGATGCGACGGATCGTAAGGACTAACGGGGGCTGATGGAAGACGCGCGAGGTGCGACAGATCTCGCGACTTCCATCCCGCGTTTATCCCGCGTTCGTCTACAGCCGCTGGGGTCCGGGCGAGTACCTACATATGCTCTGACCTGGTGTTTCGTCCGTACGAATCCGCCGAAAACCGTCCCGATCGCCTTCGGGACGCTGAGGCCGCCGGTTCGAATCCGGCCGTCCCGACCATAAAGATCCTGGTCAGAGGCTTGTAGTGATGCCTCCGGCCAGCTTTTGTTCGTTTTCGTCGAACGTTTATCGAACCTTCGACCAGGTTCCAAAACCACGACTCGGATCGCGATCACTGCCGAAAGGTCTCAGAGGCTCGCCCGATTGCCGCTCGAATGGCCTCAGCCGCCAATTCAACTCGCGCTGCCTGACCACGAGACACCCGAGTTGCGACGATGGCTGACGCCTTAACCAGCAACCCCTCACGAGTCCTAATCCACCGCGCGGTGCCCCCAGCCACGTCGCGAACTTCCTCTATTTCGAGCAAGGCAATCTCGTAGCGACGCATAGGATTCTGAACAGTCAATTTCCACTCACCCAACTTCACATACGAGCGGAGCTGACCGACCAAAACGGCGATGACAGCCACCCAGAGCAGTAGAGGGTAAGTCAGACCCGATACACCCCTGGCCTCAAAGACTGCTGCAACCAGGAGGGCGGTGAGGCCACCGATCGCTGCATAACCGGTCAATCGCATGCCGCCGGTCTGCCGCCAAAGCACGGAAGAATCGTAGAACAAGCCCAACGACCCGCGACCGGTATTGATAGGTGCCTGGTCGCTCCGATCGTCGCTCTGGGTTCAGAAACTGCCGATCCTGAACTCAGCGAGGTGTGCGGTTAACTTCTCGTTGTGGGTCGACGGTTCAAATCTCGGGCACAACACCGAGCCGAGCGTGGCTATCCAAAGGTGGTGCAAGAACGTCATCCGCTGGGTCTGATCCAATCGGCGGCTGATTTTTGGCTTGCCGCCGGAGCTAGACCAAGCACGACGTGCGCGAGCAGTCGAAGGAGACCGACCCCTGGCCTGGGTCGTTCGCTAGGCAGTCGAGGAGTTTCTGGAGTTACGTCAGCCTGCGTAGCGCTTTGTCAGAAGCGGGTTTCTCATATTGGGGTTAGTTCATCGGGAGGGCTGGCATGTCTGCTTGATAAAGCCAAGCGTTGAACAGTTCCGTGAGATCGCGAGCGGAGTACTGCTGGGCTAGGTCAAGGAAATCTTGAGTAGAGCCGGATTCACCGCCATATTGATCTATCCAGCCTCCGAGAAATGCGAAGAAGTCGTCGTCTCCCATTTCGGAGCGGAGTGCGTAAATGCCGAGGGCGCCTCGTATGTACACGGATTGGTTGAAAACGTCGGTCGCTGGTGGATCTCCAGGGGGAAGGTTGCCTTCGCTCATCAGTTCATACCCGATCCTCGCGGCCTCAGCGACCGACGTTTCTCCGGTGTGTTCCGACCAAAGCCATGTGGCGTAGGTCGCCATTCCCTCGTTGAGCCAGATGTCTCTCCAGTCGGAGATGGATACATGGTTCCCGAACCATTGATGTGCCATCTCGTGCGCCAGGAGGCTCGTGAACGGAATCCCGATGATCGGCAGGCTCTGTGTCTCCAAACCACCAGGCACGTCGGGCACCAGGGCTATGCCATACGTCTCAAACGGGTACGGCCCGAAGAGATCGGAGTAGAAGCGAATCATCTCGCCTTGCTTCATGACCGGGTCGAGAGACACCCCTTCTGGTGGCTCATAGCCGTTAGGGATCACGTTACGGATCGGCACGCCGGAAAAGGCTGTTGACCCGACATCGTCGACAAGCTCGACGTCGCCGATTAAAACCGTTGCCAGGTATGTCGCCATTGGATGACCCATCTCCCAAACCCATGTTGAGCGTTCGTCTTCCTCGATCGTTTTCACCAAGACACCGTTGGCTACTGCTGTTAGGGGCTGAGGAACAGTCAGTCGGAACGTGTATGTCGCCTTGTCAGATGGGTGATCATTCGATGGGAACCATGCGCGTGCGCCAGGCAGTTCAATGATCACGTCTCTTTCTGAACGCCGATACTCAACCGAGTGTCCTGCAAGAGCGATCGACGAGATGTCGAACCCGATGAAGTCCACATTGATCATGTCCAGATTCGCAGTAGCTGTGGCGGTAAAGGTCACTGTCGCGTCAAGCAATCGAACGGTCGGCTCAAATAAGAGGTCGATCTCGTAATGAGAGCCGTCATATCCAGGATTACCGAGACTTGTGGGATCAACAAGACCACCAAGCCCACGGTCCAACACGACTTCCTGCAACGATGTTGTGAGTTGCCAGGCCGTTGACATCGACGTCGCAGGAGACGACGTAGAGGTCGCGTCGACTGCAGATGCCGATGACGGGATCGAGTTGCTGGGGGTGCACGCGGACAGCACAGGAAGAACAGCAGCAAGTACCCATAGGCGTCTACGGGGCCTCCGACATCGAGTCATGTCCGGGATCATCTCACGGGCCAGTGATTGTTCGCGAGAGTCGTCGCAGAACTGGCATGCATGGCAGTCCGCGCCAGCCGGATTGACCACAGTGAGTAACGATCGAGGCTTACCCCATCTTGTCGCCGGCCCCTGCTGGTATCGATTCTCGACGAGCCACGCGAAGATCTCATGTGCAGGAACTTGAACTTCGGGCGCCGGGAGCCCGGGGAGAAGGGTGACTCCCTCTCGAGCCCAGATCCGGATCACATCGGAGGTGGAAAGCAGCTCGGCACCTGCGAGGAAACTGAGGCCGTCGTTCGAAGCCGGCCGTCCCGACCTTCTCTCCTTGCTCCCTCAGTCGTCGTCCGACGCTGTGCCTGGGGCGATGTGGACGTTGCTCACTCGGAGTTGGTCATAGACGCGCTGGGCGTACTCCGGGGATCCCGTGATGCGAATGCTCAGGAGGCAAGACGTATCGCACCAGTGGGTGAACTCGCCTCCATCGATAGGCGAGACAAAGCCGGGATCGCAGTTCTCAGGGACTAGGACGATTTCACCGGTCGGCGAGAAAAAGGTCAGGTTCATCGGCGACGGATAACCGCCCGCGGGCGCAACTTGGAGTGGCTCGTCGGCGAAGAGGCGAAGGAATCCCTCGTCGGTTTCTTGGCCATGGAGGTTGGTCGCCCATAGTTGGCGGCCCTCGTCGTTCATCGGGTCCCCGCCGTATAGCCCTGTTCGATAGTCGTACACAAGCACTACCCATGAGTCGAATTGGAAAGCCAGATAGTCGACATCTGGCCAGCCCTCTGGTCGCCAAAACCCCACCCGGCCACCTTCGTCGTCCGGGTAGTCCGTGAGAAGGCGAGGAGAACCGAATAGCCCTACGACCTCCTCGGGCCCGCCCCGACGGATGAAAAAGTCCCGTGCAAACCGATTCGGCACGAACGCCCACCCAGACGGCGCGATACCCTCCGAAGAACAGATCAAGGTCGGGCGGCCAAGTCAACTCGGCGCTGGAACCGTCAAGAAACTGGACCAACAATGTTGCTGCTCCCTGCTTCACCGACACTTCAGGGACAAACGCGTTGGCGAACTCATTTTCGTGACCGTCGACCATCTCAGTAGTGGGTAGCACCCCTGTGGTTGTCGGCTTAGAGGTAGGAGTCGTGAGGTCGGTAGCGGTGGCAGTCGAAGTCGAGGCCTGCTCGGTGGTCGTTTCTGCCGGCTGTGGCTGATCCTGCGCTCCGGTACCACAGGCAATCAACAAGGTCAGCAAGATGGTTGGGCAAGCGCGCAGACCCAAATCGAAACTCCGTTTCTACCTATCTAAGACGATCACCGCCCCGGTCTAGTTCATATCTCCCCGCACCGATCGTCGCTATCGGCCGCGAACGCACCCACGAGCGCGAGCTGACGCAGTACCCTTTTTGGCCAATTTCGTAGAACATATATCGAACATCTGCCAACAGTCAGAGCAGTCCACGCGAGTACGCCCACACGCTCTGACCTGGTGTTTCGTCCGTATCGGAACGCCGAAATACGGTCCGGCACCTTTCGGGACGCTGAGGCCGCCGGTTCTAATCCGGCCGTCCCGACCACAAAGGTCCTGGTCAGGGCTTTGCCACTGGGGCCCTGACCGGCACCAACCCAGATCCATCCCGCGTTTATTCGCGCGGGATGTCCCACTGTCGTCCGCCAGCTTGATGGGACCACCCTTCCGCCAGTGGGTTGGGTCCAACTCTTGGGGTGACCAGTCGGCGATGGGATGATGGCGTGGGGTTGGTTGGTAGTCAAGGGCGACGTCTTCTT
>Ga0136635_10000048_pt1 | contig 24629 bp, 23 predicted proteins | sample AntDrymeUQ852106_2_FD_105495 | JGI IMG/M metagenome (GOLD analysis project Ga0136635, IMG submission 105495) | Polar desert sand microbial communities from Dry Valleys, Antarctica - metaG UQ85 (21.06) | ecosystem: Environmental > Terrestrial > Soil > Desert | place: Antarctica: Dry Valley... | reverse complement strand
CTTTTAGAAGCACTAGGCGTGAATTTATCAACCCGCACTTTATCAACAGATTGCCGTTATGAGTGCGTAATATATTTCAAGACGCAAGAGGGGACGAGTTTTGATGATGTGGCAGAGTTTCTGTTAACAGATCGCTTTGGTATTCCAATAGCAGACACTTTGAAAACTACTGATGAAAAGATAGCGAAAATTATTCAAGGATTGGTACAAACATGCTATTTATTGGTGCTGGATAACCTGGAATCGATTTTGCACCCAGCGAACCATCCGCGAGCAAGACGGGCAATTTCACCAGAGTGGGGTAAACTGCTAAATGCCCTAGTCTATCAGCAGCATCAATCTCAAACCATATTAACTAGTCGGGAAGTGCCAGCAAATTTGGCAGATACCCGGTATGAGGGTGCGGAACCAGATTCCGAATTGGTGTACATAAAGACGCTTTCTGGCGTATCGACTGAAGCAGGGGTTGACATTTTGCAACAGCGCCAGTTAAAAGATACTAAAGCAGATTTGCAGTGGGTGTCTGGGCGAGTTGAAGGTCATGTATTTTTGTTAACCCAACTGGCGGCAATTGGTAAGGGTAAGCCAGGATATCTCCGCAAGCATCCAGAATTGGTTACGAAAAAGGCTGAACTAATCATGAAAGAACAATTGGCAAGGCAAACTGAAGCAGCGCGAGATCTACTCTGTCGGATGTGTGTGTTGCGCTTGGGGATAGATGTCAAAGGATTAACTTTTTTGCGGTTATATACGGATGATGTTGATAAAGATAACCGCTTTGAGATAGCAGCAGATTTAGGACAACCTGCTGAATTTACAGAAATCGAAATTAGTGAAACCGAAGCGATTTTGGAGCGATTAGTTGATAGCAGTTTGGTGCAGCGTCGCTATGACGAAAAAAAATGCGAGTTGTTTTACGAATTGCATCGGGTGATTGCGGAGTTTTTGCAAACGGAATATCAAGATGAAATGCCCAATCTGCTCAAGATTGTCTATAAGTTCTACTCCTCTGGCAAGAATGTTGAAAATGCTAAAACGTTAGAAGATTTGCGCCCAGTTTTGGAAGCTCAATATTTTGCTTTTGAATTGGGCGAATATAGCGAAGCATGGAGTTTCTTGACATCAAGACTATATAAATATTTACAGGTTTGGGGAAACTGGAATTTATTAAAAGACCTTTATGAACAAATATTGTCTAAACTCGATGCCGAACAACGTCCACATTGTTTAGCACGCATTGGTGTAATTTATTATCAATTGGGAAATTGGGATATAGCTGAAAGATATCTTCAGAATGCTGTCTCAAAAGCACAAGAGCAAGAAGATAAACATAGCATAGTTGTTTCCTTGAGTTGGCTAGGATGTATAGAACGCGATAAGGGTAACTGGAATACAGCTAAACAAATGTATCAGCAATGCATTCAATTATGTGAAGAATTAGGCGAGCGTTCTAATATGGCACAATGTTTGGCTATGCTCGGAGGTATTGAGACTTATCATGGCAACTGGGATACAGCTGAAAGTCTGTATCAAGAATCTTTACTAATTAAGAAAGAAGTACACGATCATTATGGGATAGCAAGCATAACCCATATTCTCGGAAGAAATGAACTTGGTAGAGGTAATTTGGATGCAGCAGAAGCACTTTTAAAAGATGCTTTGACAAAAATGCAAATATTGGGGATGACTTGGGATATTGCTACGGCTAACTATAGTTTAGCACGGCTTGAATGTCAGCGCGGTGATACAGAACTTGCCCAACAGCATTACAACACAGCGCATCAAATGTATCAGCAATTGGGTGCGGCAAAAGATTTGGAGAAAATAGAGCAAGAGTGGAAACAGAGTTAATTAATCAACTTGTGAATATTATCTTCCCAATTCGCACCATCAAAAGGGACAATTTCAAAGTTTGACATCACATCACCATCAAGACACCGCACATTCACATCAATACAATCGGGGTGACTGCGCGGAATATAAAAAGAGTGAATTCCACAAACAGAGCAAAATTTATGTTCAGCAACTCCCGTATTAAATCTGTAGTTGCTCAAAAAATCTTCCCCTTGCAACAAAGTGAATTTATCTTGCGGCACAATTAAATGTAAAAAGCCCTTCTTCCTACAAATAGAACAATTGCAATCATCGATTTTGTGATTATCGACTATCACCCGAAAGCGCACTGCACCGCAATGACATCCACCTTCATAAGTTGCTGCTTGATTGGTATTCGTTGCCATGTTAATTTCCTATCAGCGTGGCTCCAACTTAGAAACTCGTGCCTCTAATTTGTTGACTTGTTGCTTCAATTCAACTACTAAAGTTGCTAGTCTATCAAACATCGGATCTTGTCGCGATATATTACGTCTGTTGTTACGCGTCGGCTGTGGTAATGTAACTGGTAATCTTGACGATGGGGAACGGTTTTGATTCAGCACAGACTCTATCTGATTTAAGCGCGACTCCACACGATTAACATCCGCTTCCAAGTTATAAAGACGGGATTCTACTTGCTGCGATAAGGCAGGGTACGACAATAAACCGCCCCAAATAATAATTACCAGAAAAACGGCGACACCAAGCGCCCAGATTTTATTCATACCTCATAACGGGCGGGGAAACCCCACCCCTACTTTTAATTATTTATCTGCTTGTAAGTCAGAAAATAACCTCTGCCAATCGATAGAATTAGCGTTATCTTCTTTCTGTTTCACCTCAAAGGTAACATTACATGCCTTTGAAATTTGTAGCGATCGCACGCAAAGTTCAGCTACATCCTCACGGCTGATTTTTCCTCTAATATTATCCCCTTGCTCAAAAATTAATTCCTTTCCTCCAGCTTCTTCAGTTAACGCACAAGGTCTAATAATTGTATAAGGAATTCCACTTTCCCTTAAACTATCTTCTCCCTTTAACTTCCAAGTTAAAATTCCCCCCAATTCATCATTTAATCTGACTGCCGGCGGTTCTTCTGATAAATTAATTCCTGGTCTTCCAGGACGAGTTACACCCGCTGAACTCACAAGAACAAATTGTGGTATTTCCTTGCCATAGGCTTTAATTGATTCCAACTGCAAACAAAAACCACCATCGGAGAACTTAGGATTTAAAGCACCATCGTATTCAAACTTACTTAACATCAATTGAAATGAGCAAATTTTGCTCTTTTCAATTGGCGGACAATCTTTGACACTTTTTGCGCGAAATACTGGAATCAAATCGGCAAAAGGTATGTGAATATCTATCCAAGTATTTGCGACAGTATCAAAAGAATAACCGTAACCAATGCCATCCCATACTGCTTCTGTCCGCAGAAAGATTTTATAACGTTTCCCGTCACCTCTAAGGCGCAATTCTATACCTTCGCAACCAGATAAGTTGAAGGGTGGAGTGAAATTTGTCGTTCTGACAGAAGCAAATCCCCCAGAATTTGCGGTGGAAACATTGCCAGTAAATAAAGCTGTGTTTTCCACAAATTGCATGTTACTTGCACTTACACCACCCATCACCACATCATCCAATGCACCCCAAGTATTCTTCAACTCTTCTGATATATTTGTGAAATCAAATATCACCTTTTCGCTCGATTTTTGCAAAGATTTCGCTGCCGCTTGTACCAAGTTTTTCACACCTTGATATTCCACGTTTTCGGGAGTATCACCAACTATTTCCGGCATGTAAAATTTGATGCCTTGATTGTATTTGGCTCTATCTGCTGTGTCTCCCTCAACTGGTTGCACCCGCACCGCTGTACAACACACGACAGCTTCGATATTATTCATCACTAGAGAAGTTAAAGTTTCCGGTTTAGTAATATCCGCAGCAATTAAGTCAACATCATTACCCAAAATAGACCGTGCTTTGTCGATATCCCGGACGAGACATTGCACTTTATCACCTTTTTCCAGCAGTCGTCGCACTACACGCTTACCGACACCACCCGTCGCACCTGCTACCAGTATCGCTCCCACGCTTTTTCCTCCTAATAATCTATCTTTATTAGACCTCTTTCACTCATTCTTTTTGCACCCCTAGTGAGAGAGCTTTTTTCCTACCCCTTTCCCCTTTCCCCTACTTCTGGAAGAAGTCTATTATCGTTGGCACGACAGATGAAGGAAAAATGCCAAAATATAAATAGGATTATAGTACATATGTATGCACATTCTTTGGTTTCGACGAGACTTGCGGCTAAATGACAACGAAAGTGTAGCGAATGCGACTGCTAACAATGCGGAAGTCTTACCGTGCTTTATCATTGACCCCTGGTTTTATCAGCAACCTGAGGTAGGTAAAGCCCGTGTGAGGTTTTTGTTTGAGTCTTTAGAAAATTTAGACCGCAATTTACGTTCTTTGGGTAGTCGGCTGTACTTATTTGAGGGGAATTCTCTAGATATTTTACAGCAGTTGACAAGACAACTGATGGAGGAGCCTGAGAAACCGAAGCTTTATTTCAATCGAGATGTGCAAGTTGAGTATGGGATTGAACGCGATCGCGCGATCGCAACACTTTACCAACAACTCAATCTCGACTGTCACATCGGTCTAAATAACTTTGTGCAAACTGACGGCGAACACCCGCACCGATTGTTTGATGAATATTTCACTTATATTAGACAATCAACCCACCCAACCCCAACCCAAATAAATACCCCGAAGCGCTCGGTTAACCTTCCGCAAATCACCATCAAACAACTTAAGCAAAAGTACAGCACTTTTTGGGAAACCGAGCAAGTTTACTTTAAGGGTGGAGAAAAGCAAGCTTTGACCACTTTAGATTCATTTTTACAGCGGAGATTCCACGGTTATCATTGGAAGCTTTCCCAACCGTGGTTAGCTCAAGCTGGGTCAACGTCTCACCTTTCACCTCATCTGGCATTTGGTACTATCAGCGTCAAAAATGTCTATCAACGCACCAAAGCACGAGCAGCCGAACTTGTCAACGAGCCTAAGGCTGAATTTTCTTTAAAAGCGTTTCGCGATCGCTTGCGTTGGCACGATAGTTTTACTCAACGATTGTACTTTCATCCCGAAATAGCACACACCAATCGTTATCCTGAGTTTGATGAGTATTATACACCAACTGAATTAACTCCACAACAACAAGAGTTATTTCACGCTTGGCAGCAAGGTGTAACTGGTTTCCCGCTGCTCGATGCTAGTATGCGGCAATTGCAAATAATGGGCTGGATGAACTTTCGGATGCGGGCAATGTGCGCTACATTCTTATGCATTAATTGTGGTATATCTTGGCATCACGGCGCACGTCACTACATGAATTATCTCGTAGATGGTGATTTAGCAATTAACAATTGGCAATGGCAAATGCAAGCTGGTATTACCAATCCTTTAAGTGACACATTCCGCATTTATAATCCAAACAAAAATATTCCAGAAAAAGATGCAAATGGTCGCTTTCTCAATTATTGGATTAGAGAATTAGATGGTTACAGCTTAAGCGAAATTCTCGATGGAGCCTACATCAACAAAGGTGAATATCCCGCACCTATTTTAGATTGGTCAAAGACCAGATTGATAAACGGCAAAATTGTTTCAGACATTCGCAAGCGTGTGCGATCGCGTATAATTTCCGAAGGTGGTGAAGATTATGATAATGCGATCGCTACTAAAAAAACCCTAAATAAATACGTTGAATCCAAAGACAAACAATACCAGCAATTTAAACACATGTCTCAGCAGTAACCCTCTCTAACTCTCATTCCTCTGTGTCCTCTGCGTCCTCTGCGGTTCGTTATTCTTTTTTTGTGCCTAAGTCCCAAAAGCTGAAAACTTGCTTTTTCTTCAAACCGCAAACATCCGCTCAAAGAAAGCTATTATTTCCGACCAAGCAGAGGTAGTCGCAGCAGAATCATAGCGATAACCATCATCCCGCATGAAAGTATGTTCCGCTTCATACAAGAAAACTTCGTGAGGTATACCAGCATTCTCAAGCGCTTTAATTAAAGTTTGTCGGTCTGCTTCTGGGATATGGGGGTCAAGAGTACCGAACACCATTAGCATTTCCCCCTTGATTTCGCTTACCCGCTTGATTGTATCGGCTACCCCTTTACCCAGTTTACCACTAGGAATACCCGTAGGATAACAGCAGGCTGCTGCCTTAATTTCGCTTTCAAAGGCTGCCCGAAAAGCTAAATGTCCACCAATACAAAAGCCGAGAGTGCCTATCTTACCAGAAGAAACCGAACTTTCTGCCTTGAGGAATTCTATCACAGCACGGCAATCAGCATCATAATGAGCGATCGCCGTACGAATCGCATTATCGTTACCCCGCATCCGACCAATATCATCTGGTTCAATCACTAAACCAACTGCTTCAGTTCGATGAAAAATTTCCGGGGCAGCTACCACATAACCATAACCTGCTAAGTAGTTAGCTAAACGAATCATAGCACCGCCTAACTGATAAATATCACTATAAAATATAATACCTGGGTAAACTCCTGGCGAAGAAGGTGCTGCTACATAAACACGCATTAAATTGTCATCAACTCTTAACTCGACATTGCGTTTAGTAATTTGCACTTTTTTATCTCCTCTATAGAAGTTGGTTAGGATGCGCGAACACGTTAATATATTGATGCAGATGAATGCATCCTTTAATTATTTACCTTTCTTTCTATATGTAAGTTGTATTTGCATACTTTTCTCGAAAGTTTTATGTTTTACTTCAAAGTTTATAAGTTAAATAAACTACAAATAAGACTTATGTTTTTGCCACCTTCGTACCATTTGCGTGTAAGGTATAAAGAATTAACGAACCGCTCTAACATCGATTTGCTACACTAGTCAAAACAAAAAGCCATCTGCTAATTAACTTACACCCTAAATTAACTCATAGCTTTTATGACTCGTCGAACCTCAGCACCCAAACGCGCTACCGCTACAACCCTAGCACCCTCCACAGTCCATATTCGCTTAGAAGGGCTGGAAACACAACACAAACGTCTCTTAACACAGATTAAGAAAAAACGCACCGAACTGAATAACTTTGTTGAGCAGATGCGCTCTATCGCTACACAAATTTATCAACGCACTACCCCCAAGTTTCAAAAAATAAATGCTCTGGACGAAGAAATTCATACCTTATTCAATGAAATCCTAACTAAGAAAAAACTTGCCAAACAAACCAAGCACAAAATTGCCCGAATTTACCACAATCTTCAAGTTGCAGGAATCATCAGTCGAAAAGTCGATGACGAAGAAGATACAGAAGACGAACTATTTGAATTCAACGAAGAAGAAAACGAAAGTCCACACGAATACCGTCAGCAGCAATACCAACCCGAACCCGAATTAGAATCACCCTCTGCCAGCAGAACGGAGGAATCAAAAAAGATTCGCTCTTACTTTTTGCGTTTAGCCGAAATCTTTCACCCGGATAAAGCGACCGATAGCGAAACGCAGATGCGTCATACTGAGATAATGAAAGAAATTAACAAAGCTTACCAAGAAGGAGATTTAGCACGACTATTGGAAATTGAAAAAAAACATCAGGTAGGAGAAATTATTGATAGCAACAGTGAAGACGATTTAACGAGAAAATGTACTCGTATAGAACAGCAAAATGAATTCCTCAAAACTCAATACGAAACCTTAAAACAAGAACTTCGCAGCTTTAAAAACACCCCAGAAGGCGCAATGGTTTCGGAATGCAAGAAAGTAAAGAAAAAAGGATTTGACCCGATTGATGAAATCTCATTACAAATAGAGTCTCAAATTAAAATTATCTCAGAAATACGCGATTATGTCAAAGACTTTTACTCAGCAAAAATGACTATTAAAGAGTTTCTCTGCGGTCCGGCTGTTCTGAGTTCTTTAAATCACAGTATGATTGAAGATTTTCTCGATCAGATATTAGGAGAAATGGGTGAATAATATTATATCCGTGCTTATTAACAGTCATAAAAATACCGCAACCGATGTAGAGAGCTTACGAAAGGAACGTCTCTATAATATGTATGATTTGATAATTTGATTAGACAAGATTGTAAAAGTCTGTTTTTTCCATAACATAAATATAAATTTATGAGAATAGCATATTATGCTTCGATTTCAACCTCCTGGTTTTGGGCATAAAGTCGTCAATACTTCCTTGGGAGGAATGGTTTACTATACCCAAACCACTGCACCTTGGTTGATAACTGACATTGATTTACCTCCGCTACTGTTTTTGCACAACTTTGGTGGTGGAGCATCTGCTTATGAATGGTCTAAAGTTTACCCCGCTTTCGCTGCTACTCACCGCATATTGGCACCTGATTTAATTGGTTGGGGTGATTCTGCTCATCCAGTGCGAGATTATCAAATCAGCGATTATTTAAATACCATAGCTCAATTTATCACTCAAACTTCTAACACTCCTGTAACAGCGATCGCATCTTCTCTGACAGCTGCTTTGACTGTCCGTCTTGCGATTCAACAACCTGAATTATTTAAAGCACTGTTTCTCGTTTGTCCTTCTGGATTTGATGACTTTGGGCAAGGTGCGGGACGTAGACTTCCACTTGGGTTAATTAATACGCCACTGTTAGATAATTTAATATATGCCCTTGGTGCGGAAAATGAAATCGCAGTCCGCAATTTTTTACAAAACTTCTTGTTTGCTAAAGCTCAACGAGTATCCGAAGAAATGGTGCAGGCTTATTTAACTTCTGCACAACAGCCTAATGCTAAATTTGCTGCATTGGCATTTTTGCGTGGCGACCTTTATTTTGACTTAAGTTTGTATATTAAGCAATTAAGAATTCCGACTGTGATGTTTTGGGGTGAACAAGCACAGTTTACCAGCGTTAAATTAGGACGAAGGTTGGCAAATTTAAATACAGATGCAATTCGAGATTTTCAGGCGATCGCATCTTCCGGAGTCCTGCCACATTTAGAATTACCAGAGGTGATGATTGGTTTGTTACAGCGCTATTTTTAGGCAATGAGATGGGGGGATGGGGGGAGAGTTCTTGAGAGGGGGAGAGTTCTTGAGAGGGGGGGAAAGAATTATTCTTTTTGTCTCCTTGTCTTTTTGTCTTTTTGTCTCCTTGTCTCCTTGTCTCCTTGTCTCCATTCCCCATCTTTTTCATCCCCGACTGCTAGACACGGATTCTTTTGTTTTGGGTCTCTTCTTGGATTTGATTGACTTGGAGGTAGGTTTTTCGACTTTTAGCTTGGGAGGACGACAGCGTGAGCAATACAACGGCTGTGATGGAAAGCAGGTGCGTTCAACCACTAGATTGCACTCTTTACATACAAAGCGATACACTTTTTGCTTAATCACACGAACGTGAGCCTTGACAAAAACTTCCTTAGATTCCACCGATTTGTTCCTTTCACTGAATAGTAGTTTTATGTCTGAGTTGTCTGAGATTCTGAGTTTACTGGAAGCAGAGCGCGATCGCTACGTCTTAGAAGTCGTTGACTTAGAACGTCGTCTATCATTAGTCCGCAAGCAGATTACCACCCTAGAAGCTCTAATATCAGGGTACGTCCTAGAAGAGCAGATGTATCAACCTCAAAGACATTTATCTGATTCATCCTCTAGTACAGCTTTGCTTTTGAATAGTCAAGATGAAATTGAGAACTCCAAACAGACTGCTTCTCAACTAGTTGATTCTACCGCTCCTGCCGAAAAAGAACCGGACATTTCCGACATTCCCAAACTGACCATTGCTAGAAAACCGGGAACTTTACCTTTACTAGAAGAATTCCAAGATTATTCGATTCAGAATGCCATATTGATTTTGATGCGTCACCGACCGGAACTGCATTTTCACGTCGATGCAATTGTCCGCGACTTATACGGCGATCAATTAACGTCGTCACAGTTTAAAACGGCAAAAACCAACGTCAGTAAAATGCTCTCCACAGGTGTGCAAATGGGTTTATGGTATCGAGTAGTTCGTGCCTTGGGCGTCTATACCCTGCATTATGAAAAGGGAGTGACAACCAAATCTATTGGGAAATAAGGTTAGGCATGGGGAGTGGGGAATGGGGGGATGGGGGGTAAATAAGCCAAACTCATCAACAATCATGTCAACAAACCTGTAAATGCGATTCCCCAATTCCCGATCAGCACACCCAACGGCGGAAGATCGCAACCGACAATCAAGATTAAACGCTCTTTTTAAACATAAAAAAACCCCGCTTGTGGGGGTATTACTGAGTTTTAGCTTTTTACTACTGCACTCCTGCCTCGGCAAGTGCCTCTAAATGAAAGGCAAGATTGTTGAGCGACATTTGAATTTCGTTACTGTAAGAAAGGCTTCTCCACCTTCGAGTCGTGGCATTATCTAGCGCGGTTGTATCCAAGTATCGCGCAAAAACTACTAGCCTCTGTGAGTCTGTAGTAGCTAGCGCCAAATCTTCTAAAAATTCTTGAGGTGTCATAGTTTACAACTCCATTCATGTTCACGTTTCGAGCCTTTATATTTTTGCCACACCTGCATTTAAATTTCTGATATCAGCTTACCCAGATTGAAAGGCTTGAGCGAAGGGAATCGGCTACACAAGGGCTATGTCAACGGTCGTGACGACCGTTGAACCTCTTTAATGAGTTTATCCGGGATACACTCGTCCAATCCTTGCACCCCCTCGTCCTTGCCAATGACGCCAAGCTGAGTCTAAAGTCATGAGAGTATAAAGAAAAGCGATCGCACTCAAGCAAAATACCAACCACACAGGACACTTATAAAAGCGGATGGTGGGTAAATAAGCCAAACTCATCAGCAACCATGTCAACAAACCTGTACCCGCAAAGTTAATAATCCAATCCAAATTGCCAAAGATAAGAGCATTACCCCGAATATAATTCCTTCCATAACCTCTTGCCAATTGACTGCCTCTGTGGGCAAAATACTATGTTTGCTGATTCTGTGCAAAGAACTTTTTTTGTAATGCTGTGTCGGTAATATTGTTGAGATTGAGTAATATTACATGCAAACTCAAGATAGGGTAACAGTCAATAAAGTAACTGAAGCGATCGCCAAAAGCCAAAATCATCTTCTCTCGATTCAAAATCCCGCAGGTTATTGGTGGGCAGAGTTAGAATCTAATGTCACTATCACCGCTGAAGTTGTCCTTCTACATAAAATTTGGAGGACAGACTCCGAAAGACCTTTACATAAAGCCGAAACCTACCTGCGTTCTCAACAACGACAGCATGGCGGCTGGGAACTCTTCTACGGTGATGGCGGAGAACTGAGCGTTTCGGTAGAGGCTTACATGGCGCTGAGGCTCCTAGGTGTCTCTGCAAGCGATCCGGCAATGCTCCGGGCGCGAGATTTTATTTTACAGCGCGGCGGCATCAGTAAAACTCGCATCTTTACAAAGTTTCATTTAGCACTGATTGGCTGCTACAACTGGCGGGGTCTTCCTTCGATTCCACCAGCAATTATGCTTCTGCCGGATGCTTTCCCATTTAATATTTATGAACTGTCAAGTTGGGCAAGGTCAAGCACTGTCCCTTTATTAATTGTCTTTGATGATAAGCCTGTTTATCAAATTGATTCACCTATCACTTTAAATGAATTGTATGTTGAAGGTGCAGATATCCAATTTGAATTACCTCGCAATGGCGATTGGACAGATTTATTCATCACCCTGGATAATGCTTTCAAGTTAGCAGAAAACTTGAATTTAATGCCTTTGCGCTCTGAAGGTATCAAAGCCGCAGAAAAATGGATTTTAGAAAGACAAGAAGCAACCGGTGATTGGGGCGGAATTATTCCGGCGATGCTAAACTCAATGCTAGCTTTGAAGTCGCTCAATTACGATGTTAACGATCCGATTGTCGTCCGAGGTTTGCAAGCAATTGATAATTTTGCGATTGAAACTGAAGATTCCTACCGAATGCAACCTTGTGTTTCTCCAATTTGGGATACTGGTTGGGCAATTCGTGCTTTAATAGAATCTGGTTTTGCAGCAGATGATCCAGCGGTAGTTAAAGCTGGAGAATTCTTGTTAGATAAACAAATTTTGGATTATGGTGATTGGGCAGTTAAAAATCATCAAGGTAAACCGGGTGCTTGGGCATTTGAGTTTGACAATCGCTTTTATCCAGATGTAGACGACTCTGCTGTGGTTGTCATGGCGTTGCAGATTGCGAAACTACCTAATGAACAATTAAAGCAGGAAGCGATCGCCCGCGCTATTAATTGGATTGCTTCCATGCAATGTCAAGCTGGTGGTTGGGCTGCATTCGATCTCAACAACAATCAAGATTGGCTTAATTTAGTGCCTTATGGTGACTTGAAAGCGATGATCGATCCAAACACCGCTGATGTCACTGCCAGAGTATTAGAAATGCTGGGGGAATGCAAACAGTCAATTGATACTCAAAGCTTTGAGAAAGCACTTGTTTATCTCATGAACGAACAAGAAACTGATGGTTCTTGGTTTGGTCGTTGGGGAGTAAACTACATTTATGGAACTAGTGGTGTACTTTCTGCTCTTGCTTTAGTTGCACCGCAGACTCACAAAAACAGTATCGAACGCGGTGCAACTTGGTTACTCAAATGTCAAAACCCCGATGGTGGTTGGGGTGAAACTTGCCGCAGTTACAACGACCCCAGCCTCAAAGGACAAGGAAAGAGTACGGCATCCCAAACCGCTTGGGCAATAATAGGGTTAATAGCCGCAGGTGAGGCAACAGGGAAAATAGCGCTGACCGCGATTGAAAAAGGAATTAACTACCTTTTAGCAACTCAACAATCAGATGGTACTTGGGACGAATCAGAATTTACAGGTACTGGCTTTCCCGGTCATTTTTACCTGAAATATCACCTTTATCAACAATACTTTCCTTTAATAGCTCTAGCCCGCTATCAGGCACTATAGCATTTTAATACTTTCGTAGTGAGGGCTTCAGCCCTCATCTAAACATCCATTTTCGAGCGTTACCTATTTGAAAAACAACTATGAAAAAAATCAAAACTTTTAACAGTGCTGGTAAACTCACAGCACTTTTATTCTTAATAACTATATTCCTCACGCCTTTTGTAATAGTAAACGCTGGACAACGCGGAGTATTAATGCAATTTGGTGAAGTGCAAGACACAATATTAGGAGAAGGAATTCACACAATCATTCCTATAGTTAATACCGTCCAAAAATTGAGTGTTCGAGTCCAAAGCCAGGAAATTTCCGCAGAGGCATCCTCAAAAGATTTACAAGATGTCTTCACCGATGTAGCGCTCAACTGGCATATTATCCCAGAAGAAGTAAATGCCATTTTTCAACAAATTGGAGATGAAAAAAGTGTTATACAGCGGATTATAAATCCAGCGGTTGAAGAAGTACTCAAAGCCGTGATAGCAAAGTATACTGCTGAAGAAGTTATCACAAAAAGGGGGGAAGTGAAAGCAGGAGTTGACAATGCACTAACCACACGTCTAGCTACTTATCATATTGCAGTTGATGATATTTCTCTGGTGCATATCCACTTCTCAGCGCAATTTAGCCAAGCAGTGGAAGCAAAACAAATTGCCGAACAAGAAGCAAAACAGGCAGAATTTATAGCGTTGAAGGCATCAAAACAAGCTCAGGCAGAAGTGAATTTAGCAAAAGGAGAGGCTGAAGCGAACAGTTTATTGCGTGAGACTTTGACTCCAGAAGTACTCCAAAGACAAACAATCGAAAAATGGGATGGCAAGTTGCCATTAATTGTTGGTAAGGACGTTCCCAAATTGTTGAATTTGAGAGATTTGGTAGATGCTAATCAAAATTGATGGTAATTGGTAATTGGTAATTGGTAATTGGTAATTGGTAATAGTGATGTGCGTTTTTTTCATTACCCCATTCCCCATTCCCCATTACCTATTAGCCATTCCCCATTCCCCTTTCCCCCTCAACAAAATTGCCACTAACAACTAACTCTTAACCATTAGAGAATAAAACGGGAGTATCAAGAATTTTAAACTGAATTAATAGGATAATCACTAGAGTAAAGACTGTTGAGGAAACTAGACCCGTGAATAACTCTTTTTTCAGGTTACGTTCTTTGGGTTCGTTTTGAAAAAAATCTACAGACCCTAATTGCATTAAGAGAATTCCGACAACGTTAGATAGCCAGTAGCCGATAATTGAACAAGGTATAAGTAACTTTGGGGAAAATAAACTACACATATACCCAAAACCATAAGCTATTGGCAGATTGAATAATAAATCATTCCACCAACATAATGGTGACAGTAAATATCCAAGCACTAGAAAGAATCCACCTCTAAGTTTTTTCCACATCTCTGGTTGGATAACGACCTCATTCGCGGTTTGTGATGATTCGTCAGAGGTGGTTTGTCCGGCTACGCTCAATTGAGTGACTTCTTGGATGGTTGCCATATTCTTACATAAGTCCTATCGGCTTACCGTAGTTTATATAAAAACGCAGAAAAAGTCTACTCTACCAATAGAAATATATCTATGCAGTGGAGTGCGATCGCCACCATAAAATGCAATACCGTTCAGTTAAGCCCCAAATCCTCGTAGAGACGTAGCAATGCTACGTCTCTACAGGTCTAAAATCACTACCAAAAATCCTTAACTGAACTGTATTGCCATAAAATGCTATGATTGCTTCGTAGTGAGCGGTTTACCGCTCGACGAGTACGGATTTTAACGGCTTCAGCCGTTACTACTTAAGGAGCGTTTATTTAGGTCTGTATTGGACAAAAGGTGCAAACCGCTATATATTAATTGGGGTGCGTTAGCAAAACGCAACGCACCCCTTAACTGAAGACTTATATAATTAGTATTAGTAATAAGCTCCTATCAGGCTGTAAGTAAGAGTCGCTAATACCAAAAAATTCACAATAATGTAAATCAAATCACGCTGACGAATAAAAGCCAAAAGGGAAATTATCACCCGAATTATGGGAGTAGCAATTAATAGTAGCAGTCCCAGTTGAATAATCCCACGGCTGCTACCTGAAAAAACAGCTTCTACCACACCGGTAGGAGAGCGAAACTCAGATGGTGTTCCGCGAAAAAACTGATATTCAGCAGGTTCAGCACCGTGGCGAATTAAATACAAAATACCCCCCAGCAAAACTACAGCACTAGCAATGATAACGCCATATTTGAGAAGATTGCTAAGTAGATTTTCTAGTTGCTGCTCACTTGATGTTTTCGTAATATTATTACTATCAATATCACCACTTATTTTGTTACCGCGTTCTGTTAACTCTTGAATATCAGAATCTGGTTCTGACTGCAAAGGTAGTGCAACTACTTCAACCTTTGACTGTACCGATGATTTATACTCCCAACCCGACGAATTAAATTTATACATTTTACAGCCCCCCTAATAGACTGTTGTAGACCATCTTCAAAGCCATTACCACTAGCACAAGGCTGAAGATAATTCGCAAAATCTGTGTTTTAGCTTTCACCAGAACTTTTGCACCCAAAAAAGCACCAGGTAATACCCCCAACATCACCGGCATTGACAATCCCGGATCGATGTAACCCCTTGCTAGATAAACCCCTGCTGATGCAGCTGCTGTCACACCGATCATAAAATTGCTGGTAGTAGTGGAAACTTTGAATGGTAGACGCATAGCTTGATCCATCGCTAATACTTTGAATGCTCCCGAACCAATTCCCAGCAAACCAGAAAGCACTCCAGCTACTAACATAATGCTAAACCCAGCCGGGACAGATTGAACTTGATAAGACATCAATCCATCAGGAGTTGGGTAAGTACTATTGAGTTGCAGATAGTTTGCCAGAAAGTCGGTTGACTCAGTTTCGAGATTTTCTGGTCTAGGTTGTTGTGAAAGGTATGCTGAATAAATTAAAACGATCGCTAACACAATCGTCAGCGCTTTGACAGAAATAAAACTAGCAATTAAAGCACCAACTATCGCACCAATTGTTGTTGCCACTTCCAGAAACATTCCCAAGCGTAAATTAGTATAGCCTTTTTTTATATAAGTACATGCTGCACCGGAAGAAGTCGCAATTACAGACACCAGTGAAGCACCAACCGCGTAGCGGATATCAACGCCAAACATTGAAGTTAATAAAGGAACAATTACTACTCCACCTCCTAACCCAGTCAGCGCACCCAGAAACCCAGCGCTAAATGAGCCAATCCAAACTAGTAAAGAAAATTCTAAGATATTCAAATTTAATTCCTCTTTTTTTAAGCTGTATAAAAAGGGTGAGATAATATTTGTATGCTTTAAATTTAAACTCTTATTTTAATACTTGTAGTAGCTGATTAATTGTTACGTGTGTTACATGGCAGCCGGGTGAAGGTGAAATATTATTCGTCACTTTCAGCCCGATCCGATGATTTTTGTGTGCCGTGGTTACTCATAGGGCGATATTTCGCCATTAAATAGGTTTAGTAAACTTAACGTACCACTATCTATCATAATAAAAGCAGCATTACCGATCAGCACAAAAGGCATGAAATTATTGCCGTAGCGAAAAACGAACATCTGCGATCGCGCTTTGTTGTGGGTTAACTTATATGCCGCATAACACAACACTCCTACCAACAGAAAGAATACCCCTAGAATTACTAGAAGACTCTCCCAGGTACTGCTAGCAAATAAAGGCACATAGATGCTAATGTTGTCAGTACCATACTGGCTTTCCCTGTAATGAAAGTACTTTCCAAGACAGATGCGTTTTCTGTGGAAAGTCAAAAGCGGGAAATTTTATATTCCAAAACTAGGCAAAAGTTGGAAGGTTCCACTTTTAATTAGGATGGAGAGTCCCAAGTAGATTAATACAAACGGAAAGATTTTCCGACCATAGCGAGCTAGAATCGGTGCCATGAGTGGATTACGAGTCATGTAGTAAGACAGAAAGCACCACACCCCAACAGTTAAATAGCAAACACACACAATTACCCCCAAACTATGGAGATTGCTACTGGCAAACAACGGCACGTAGATGCCAATGTTGTTTCCTCCATTCGCAATGGTGACAGCGGAAACGCGCTTTTGTTTGGCGATCGCGTATAGTTGCCCATAGTGATTGATTGCGACGCTGAGGTTCGTCATCAGAGTTCATAACTGACACAGTTTGCACCGATCCCTCTTCTTCTCGACTCATTAGATTACTGATACCAATGGCAATCGGAAGGAAACCTAGCAATCCAATCCAGGCATCTGGAACAATTAAACCCCCGAAGAAACCAGGGAGACTAGCAAAAACTAATGCAGTGAATCCCAGAAATTCACCGATAACAATATGCTTCGGACGAAAGGTACGATTGACTTTTCCGAAAAAGGCAGTCAAGTATAAATTGTCGTCAAAGGTGGTGGCAAAAGCGGCAGAAATGCCAATAAATAAAGTACTAATTAGCCAAGTCATAATCGTTACTCACAATGATTAAATGCTCTTTTTCCTAGTTTTTCTCTGCTTCTCGATCTGAGCGATCGTTCAGAAGCAGTGCGATCGGCAAACTGGGTCATGTTGATACTGACAAAAACTAGCCCAATTAAACCAACCAGAAAACTTAGCCAGATGCTGTTTCCAAATATAGGCAACGATTAAGCCGATGTTTGATGCTCTTGTTTGTTGTGGGTGCAATAACAGCTTCATATTGAGCTAGGACTTCTGGTAAATATTGGTAATTCAGCTTTAAGCCGTGAGCAATAGGTAGATGCAATTTTATTTTACTTTTCCAAAATTTATTGTGAGGAATGACGCATGTATTGATAGGTTTACATGCAATTCATAGATAGATTCAAGGCATAATCTTCTTTCTATTCAATTTCTGACTTTTACTTTCACTTCCTCTAAATCTATCTATTGAATTTGTCTTATCGTTATTTCTATTTTTCAAGACAGATTCATCCTACGTCGCTGAGGATTTTAACGGCTTAAGCCGTTACTACGTTAAGGATCGTTTATTTCTGCTCATCTACTTATCCACCAACAACTAACAACTAACAACTATCCACCAACAACTAACAACTAACAATTAACAACTATCCAAATCCCTATTACTGTGTTTCTTCCGGAAGTAATGAGGTTTCCTCTACTGTTGGTTCATTTACATCGCAAGATTTAGTCAAATGCGGTTTGATAATCAGACCTACCCCAATTGCCCAGGCTAATGCAACCATCCATCCTGCGAGAATATCACTAGGAAAGTGAACTCCAAGGTAAAGTCGCGTCCAGCCGATCGCAACCACGAATAAACTGCCGAAAATCAAAGCTAACCAACGCAAGTTGCTATTCCAAGCCAAAACTACTAAAACTGCAACCAGCGTCATACTCGTCATTGCATGACCACTAGGGAAGGCATAACTGAGTTCATGAGCGCTTGATTCCCACAAGTCAGGACGCACTCTATGCATGAATTCCTTAACTGTGCGGTTGATGAAGGCACTTCCCAATGTGGTGATGAGTACATAAGCTAGCGATCGCCAACGCTTCAATAACAATAACACGAGTGCGATCGCACTAAAAATCGGTATTGCAGTCCAAAACGACCCAAACTTAGTTAGTGACAGTGCAAAAATATCTAGCTGGGGCTGGGAAGTTTTGTGAATTGCGATCAATATCGGCACATCCCACGGAAAGCCACCTTGATGTTGCCATACTTCTAAGGCAAGTAACCCAAAGACTTGCAAAGGTAAATAAACCCCGATAAATAAAATTAGCAAAGAACGCCAACGGGCAATCAACAGTTTTTTGATAAAGCTCAAAGGCGATTTTTGTTGGGAGCGATCGCTTTTGACGTTTTCTAATTTTTCCATATTAAATACACCCTTCGACTGAGGTAAACAATTCTTACATGCGATCCAAGTGCTGCATGTTGACTTGGATTTTTTGCATGGCATTTGATTACATTAATTTTAAAACTATCTTCTAAATTTATACATAACGTAACACTCCATTATCAGTAAATTTTAAGTGATTTTTCTTACCATCTTAGACTGAGTATCTAGTTTAACAGCATGTTTCATCCATGTAATTGGGTAATTTACAACACTGTGGACTAGACGTTTGTTTATAATTATGATTAAAATACGGTAAGTCAATCGGACTTTAGTATTTTACATGTAAAATGCTAGAAAAAGAAGGAAGCAGTTAAGTTTAGCAGTCCAAGCGTCCCATCGGCAGTTACGAGCTCAAGGGAAAAGTGCGATCGTGCTGACGAAACTCACAAAACACGGCTTTTTTGCTCAGGATCTTAAATCCTCAAAGCGATCGCTAAATAACCTTTGTGTTTCTCATCCAATTAGAAACACCAAAATCTGTGCTGTCTGCATTACCACAGTTAAAAACCCCCCATTTTGGATAGGAGTATGAACTATTTATTACTACCACTGTTAAGCTTCTTTGTTGGCATCATCGTTGGTTTAACAGGAATTGGTGGAGCATCTCTGATTACCCCAATGCTGATTTTTGTATTCCAAGTTCCCCCTTCGGTGGCTGTTAGTTCTGATGTCGTGGCTGCCACACTAATGAAGGTTGTTGGCAGTGTCAAGCACTATCAACAGAAAACTCTTGACATGCAAGTTGTCAAATGGCTGGCATTCGGAAGTGTTCCAGGATCACTCTTTGGGGTGGGGATTTTGCACCTAATTAGGCGTAATGGTGGATCTAGCCTGGATTATATTCTTCTGCGCTTGCTTGGGGTGATGATTCTGTTAGTCACAGTCTTAGCACTCGTACAATTGCTACTTTTGACCTTTTTCCCCGAATTCACGCTACCCGAACTGCCAAAGTTTGACTTAAAAACTAACTTGGGTCGTTTTCTGACGATGACAATAGGAGCAGTTTTAGGCTGTTTGGTCGGTCTAACTAGCGTCTCTTCCGGTTCAATGTTTGCACTAGTATTGATTGGCTTTTTCCGTCTTGATGCTCGTAAATTGGTAGGTACAGACATTTCACAAGCCGCGATTTTATTGTTTTTTACCTCCCTCGGACACCTCACTTTGGGAACAGTTAATTGGAGTCTGGTAGTACCAATTTGGATAGGCTCAGTTCCAGGGGTATTACTAGGTGCTAAAATCTGTCAAATCGCGCCTCAACGCCCACTGCGGTTTATCATTTACACAATATTGATGATGGTTAGTTGGAAGTTAGTTTATCAAGCGTAAGGCAAGATGGGTAATAGGTAATGGGTAATGGGTAATGGAAAAAACAATTCTTCTATTAGCAATCGAAAATTTGTTAGGCTTTGACCCACGGTAGTAGGTTTAATGTACCTCTTTCATACATTATAAAAAGTCCCAGGCAAATTAAGACATAGGGACAAGAATGTTACCGTAGTGAGTTAAAATATCAGCAATCGTAGGGTGAAGGGTTAATAGGTAAGCAATAAAGCACCAAACCCCTACCATCACAAAAAATACACTCAAAATCACTCCCAGAGTGGCAAAACTATGACCAGCGAATAAGGGAATATAAATACTGATATTATCACCACCATTGGCAAAAGTTACTGCCGCTACTTTATATGTATTAGGATGCAAAAGACTCAATATAAAAGATATTATGGGGTTTCTGTGTGGGGACTGCTTAAAATCACTGGTTACTGTTTGAACTTCTGTAGTTTCTTCTTGACTCAGCAGTTGCTTTATACCAATGAAGATTGGTAGTATTCCAAGTAATCCAATTAATTCTCGCCGCACTACCAAGCCACCGAAAAATCCTGGTAAGCTAGCGATGATGATGGCTGTAAAACCAAGATATTGACCAAAAACGATCTGTCGGCGACGAAAGTTAGCATTTATCTGTGAAAAAAATAGCAGCAGGATAACGATGTCATCGATATTAGTGGCAAAGAAGGCGATTATTCCTTCTATGAAAGCTGTCCCAAGCTTGTTCATGCTGGATTGTCGGAAATTATTATTTATATAGTAAATTAATTTATGTTGTATACAGCAATCGTAAATGAGTTGTGATATTTTTTTAAACGAACCGCAAAGACGCGAAGAACGCGAAGAAAGAGTCAGAGAAGAATGAATGAGTTTATTACTGCAATTGGTACTGGGGTAACGGCGTTTACTGCTACGAATATTGATGATATTGTGATTTTGTTATTGTTTTTTTCGCAGGTGAATGCTACTTTTAGCCGTCGTCATATTGTTGTTGGTCAGTATTTAGGTTTTACGGTGCTGGTAATTTTTAGTCTTCCCGGTTTCTTTGGGGGGTTGATTTTATCGCCACACTGGATTGGATTGCTAGGTTTGATGCCAATGGCAATAGGTATTAGTAGTTTGGTTAATTCTGAAGATGCATCGACGCAAGAGAAGGCGGAAATAGAAGAATTTGAGAATTTGAATGTTAGTAGTTTTTTTGCTCCCCAAACTTATAGTGTAGCGGCTGTGACTATTGCTAATGGTAGTGACAATATCAGTGTTTATGTGCCGTTGTTTGCTAACAGCAGTTTTGTAAGTTTATTAATAATTATTATTATATGTTTTGCCCTTTTAGCTGTTTGGTGCTATGTAGCAGATAAATTAACCCATCAGAGGACAATAGCTGAACTGATAACTGGCTATGGTAGTTATCTTGTGCCTTTTGTGCTGATGGGATTAGGTGCTTTTATTGTCTTGAAAAGTGAAGCGTTAAGTCTAACTAAATTAATTCTTAGTTGTATATGTTTGACTGTTTTGGTAAAAAAGGACGGGGATTTTGTTGACAAGGTATAAGGAAAAATTCAATTTTCATAAATAAATTTAGACAGAAGTTGGAACAAAGCTAGTAGTGTGTCATCACAATTAGGCGATCGCTATTTTCTAAACGCTTCTCTGGCGACAAAAAGTCAGCGCGTCTACGCTCATCGCATCCGGCATTGTTAGAATAAGATGGTAGCCCTGGGAAGCCACCATAAAATAAAGCACAGGACGGTGTTACAGCAATAAGCTTGACGACAATTTGCGGTTTGGATTGGGGAATCTTTTTCAACTGAACTAAACGAGTCCGTCCGATTAACTCGCTGGTATATGAGCGCAATCCGCATATGGGTACTCTTCAATTGCTAAATGTAATACATCGGATTCTGCTGTGTCCTTTGATCTCGTTCTTGACACATGTCTTGGAGTGTATAGCTCCTCAAAACTTCAACGGCAGCATTGTTAGCTTGGAGCCAAATGTCTTGCACCAGATTCTTTTCTAGAGTGGGAGGTTCTGAACTTTCTTTCGGTTTGCGATCGCCTTCTACAAAAGTGACAATTTCCAGCAAGGTAATTTGCCAAGGTTCACGAACTAAAAGAAAGCCTCCTCTAGAGCCACGTTGACTCTTAACCACACCTCCACGTCGCAGGCTGGTAAGAATTTGCTCTAAATAGCGTTCTGGAATCGGTTGCTTGGCAACAATCTCGCTCATCGTCAGAGGAACTTTTTTGTCGTGATGGCTCGCCAGTTCTAAAAGTGCTAGCAAAGCATATTCGACTTTAGAAGACAGATCCAAAACAGCGTAATTTGGGCTATTCAAGTCTCTACTCAATATACTACGGTTTATCGATACATTTGAGGTATATAGCGGCGAGCTTAATTTTTGTCAAACTAACGGATGTGATAGCATCCCAATTATCACTAACAAAAATACCTCAAATCTATCGGCTTACCGTAGATTATCATAATTCCTATCTTGGAATTATTTAGGTTTTTGATTTTGTCTCCTTTAACAACAAAGATCCAAACTTCCTTATGCTACTAACTGATTTCCGAACGATTTATGAACGCGATCCAGCTGCCCGTAATTGGCTGGAAGTGTTATTCTGCTATCCCGGACTTCAAGCCATAGTGCTTCATCGCCTCGCACATCGGCTGTATAAAACAGAGATGCCCTTTATACCTCGGTTTATTTCTCATCTCAGTAGGTTTTTTACGGGAATTGAAATTCACCCAGGAGCAACGATTGGCAAGGGTGTTTTTATAGACCACGGTATGGGAGTAGTTATTGGGGAAACAGCCATCATCGGCGACAATGCCCTCATTTATCAAGGTGCCACCCTCGGCGGTACTGGGAAACAAAGCGGCAAGCGCCATCCCACTTTGGGTAATAATGTGGTTGTCGGGGCAGGTGCAAAGGTATTAGGCAACATTCAAATCGGCGATAATGTCCGCATCGGCGCCGGTTCAGTTGTGCTGCGAGATGTACCCAGTAACACGACTGTAGTGGGAATTCCCGGACGTGTAACTCGTCAAGACAACACAAGTGTTAATGCTTTGGCTCATGATAAAGTCCGGGATGTCGAAGCCGAGGTTATACGCGCTTTATTTGAACGAGTCAAAGCGCTAGAAAAACAATTTGTCGAGATGGAAACTGAGTTACATATGTCCGTCATCCAAGTGGACAACGGAGAAACCGACGACGATAAGTGCAATACAGATTCGGTAATCGAAGACTTTCTTGATGGTGCGGGAATTTAGTTTTTGACACTCCCCTGATTGCGTAAATATCGCTACGCTCATTTTCGCTAAAAACCAGGGGATTCTTGGTTCATCCACTAAGCCGTAAACCTTCATGTCCCACCTACTAATCGCCGATTAGCAAGCTGGCAGTACTTGACCAGACACCCACTACTATTGTACAAAGTGCCGAGCCAATTCATGCTCATACCATCAGGGCATCTATCCCCTCCTAAGAAAATTTACGCTTCCGCTTGAGTGTTGTAAACAGACCCCAGATCAAGAATGAACCCAAAATAGTGGATGGTTCGGGTACAGCAGTCGCAATCTGACCGCTACCGGAAAGTAAATCAAGACCTCCAGTCGCATTTGGGGTATTTTGAGGGAAAAAGGCGGCATTTGTCCAGTCGAGTAGGTTAGCAGGATTACCACTATCATTGACATCAGGGGCAAATAGCGAATACCCATAGATGCTTATTGGTGTGTCTGAGAATAAAGACAGAGGTAGCAAAATACCACCTACTTGCTGATTAACTGAGTTAACAACTCTGAACTGTCCAGTACTGTTAGTAAGTTCTGGGTAAGTTAAATTATCAGCGGTGCTACCACCCGGTCGGAGGTTAGTCTTTCCCCAACCAGCAGCAATTGAAATTAAAGAACCGTAGCTTGTTGGGTTATTCTCCGCATCAATACTCAGGATCGGTGCAATTTTGAAGGAATCATGCCCGTCAAAGAGACCTCGATCGAAGATTACGGTTGCAAGGTTTTCAGAGGTTTTTACACCTGATTTTAAGACAAAATCAGCGCGTTCGATATCAGTTTGAAGTTCTTGAATCGCACCTGTGTTGCCAGCGTTGACAAACAGGTTTTCAGCCCCTTGGAAAATATTATTTTGGTTTAAAAGTGCTTCACTTGTAGTTGGTAGGGGTATCCGCACCGTCGTTGATGGCAGTTCCGGAACTCCTTCACTGAGAATCAACTGTCGGTTGTTGTAGTTACCGAAGTTGTCAGGGGGAGCGTAACCACCTCGTCGCAAGGTTACAACAGGTTGAAGGTTAGTGCCAAAAACCCAGTCTACCGAGTTTGCTGTCACACCTGTTATTGGTAATGATTGATTCAGATAGGTCACGCCATTTACTGTTGAGTCTGGATTATCAAGTAAAGATCCAAAGCTTACTCCAGTAACATCTTTAGCTAATGTTGCAGCGACAGCAGGAAAGCTTGCTATATTGCCCGTAGCAATCAGGATACCTACACAGGCAGCAGTAGTAATTGCTGGAGTTACAGCAATT
>Ga0136635_10000046_pt1 | contig 24863 bp, 27 predicted proteins | sample AntDrymeUQ852106_2_FD_105495 | JGI IMG/M metagenome (GOLD analysis project Ga0136635, IMG submission 105495) | Polar desert sand microbial communities from Dry Valleys, Antarctica - metaG UQ85 (21.06) | ecosystem: Environmental > Terrestrial > Soil > Desert | place: Antarctica: Dry Valley... | reverse complement strand
CCTTCGACAGATCGAGGGAGCCGAAAAGAACCAGGAAGACAAGTTCGCCCTCAAGGCAGTCGAAGACTTCCAACGCCTAGACGCCAACCCTGACCTCAAAGGGGGGATTCTCTACGCCATCTATGGCCACACGCATCAAGCCGACCAGCGGGCGGTGGGCGTGGTCGGAGAAGGTGCGAAGGAAAAGTATCGGATGTACCTCAATACCGGGACGTGGCGCCCGGTCCAGCGGCATGGCTTGTCCGGGAAGGGGTTCGTCAACTGGATGAACATCACCTACACGGTGGTGTGCAAGGCCGGCGAGGCGAACTGGGGCGGGAGAATCGAGACCTATCCAGCCTTCCAAACCTGGACGGGCGCTCTCCGGGACGTGTGAGTTCCCCGCCTGACCAAAGCGGCCGCTACACCAACTCCATATTGTGAGGCCCGAGCCAGGTCAAGCCTCGGTGCGGAGGACGCTAGGTGTAGATCCACACCGACGAGGGAATCACCGGCGTTGGCCGCGGATACCTTCCGGTTAGGACGGACATAGCGAACCGGGGCGATCACCCTGCGAAGCTGCCGACAACGAACGCTTCAGATGAGCCCTAATGCGGGATCAAGAGCGACTCTTCACCAGCGGCAGCCAACGACGGTGCCGCAACACGAACATCAGAATTGCCGCAAAAAGCCCGCAGACGATCCCGCCCCGGCCCGTCACCTCGGACACCGTTTCTCGGTTTCGGTAATCACGGCCACGGTTTCGCTCGCTATTGCGTAACAGGAGGAGACACGGCCGAACAAAACTCATTCGGCTCCGGGTCTATTTCTTGTCAGCCACGGCGGAGCTCGTCGGCAAGGAGCGACGACCGCCAACTTCGCACCGGACGGCCCAGCATCGATTGGCGACGCCGATTCTCGTCGACCAGCGCCCGGCGAACAACCGCCTCCGCTAACGGAGTGGCGGCTTCGCCGAACGATCCCTCAACTTCGACCAGCGCTTGAAGGTGCTGCGCCTTGTCACAGGCGACGGCAGAGATCCAACCCAATGCCTCCAGAAGGCGTTGTTAAGGAATGACCGTTTTGCGTTGCCTTGGTGGCTATGGCTGGGGTGTCATGGCAACGATTCCACGTCGGTCATCACGTCCGATTGCTGATGGGGCGGGTTGTTGCCTTCGACGTTGGGTTCGGCGAACCGGGCGTCGGTCCAGAACGGGAGGGCAGCGCCGTTTCTGGTGTCGAGGCCGTTGTAGTCCCCGATGAAGACCCCCAGCCGGAAGGCCAGGTCCGGATTCCAGGACACCTCACTCACCCTCCTCGTGGTCCAGGCGTCACCCTCGTTGGTCGAAACCGACAAGGAGGTGTCGATCATCTTCGGGGGGGTGTACTGCCGATCGAAGTAGGCGACCGCTACCGTTCCGCTAGGGGCGACGGATAGCCATGGGAAGAACTGGTCGTCCACCGAACCGCTGGTCACCGGGATCGGAGGCGTCCAGACAGCACCGCCGTCGGAGGAGCGAGCCACGAACACGTCGTTGTTGGTGTTCTCGGCACTGCCGTTGCGGTTATCGGACCATGCCAGGTAGAGCGCACCGGTGCGGGCGTCCAAATCGATGTTGCCGGCGGCGTTCACCCGTGCGCACATGTGGTCGAGCGTGGACCTGCCCTCACACACCGGGTAGTTGATGTCCACAACCTCGGTGATCTTGACCGGCCGGCTCCATGTCGCCCCTCCGTTGGCGGACTTGACGATCAGGTACTGGTTGTTACCGGCGGTGTTGAAGTTTTCGAAGGCGACGTACACCGTGCCGTTCGTCGGATCCACCACAACGGTCGAGAACTGGTCCTCGTCGCACGCCTGGCCGTCCAGGTCCCCGTACTGGAACGCGCAGTCGGCCGACCGTCCCGAGATCTCCTGGGGCCTGGACCAGTGCCTTCCCTGATCGTCCGAGTAGGTGAGATAGATAGGAGACTCCACGTAAGTGTCGCCCGCCGGGCCGAAGTCGAACCGGGTCCAGGTGACGTACAGCCGGTGGCGACTCAGGTGGCTGGGGTCGGTACCGGCAACCACGGCGGCCCCTGCCGGGCGCGGCCCGGCCGCCATCCACTCCTTGTCGTGGAAGATCTGGCAGTCGTCGGGGCCGCCGTTGTGGGCGGCGATACCGTCGCCCACCACCAAACCTGTCCCCTCTGACTCAGAGTCGACGGGAACGCTCCACGTCACCCCTTCGTCAAGAGAGCGGATGACTGCGATGTACGAGTCGCAATTGTTGCGACCAAAGGCGATGAAAGAGGCGTAGGCCACCCCGTCACCGTCGAAGGCGATCACCGGGTCGCCCGATCCGAGCATGGACCTGTCCGGTGTGATCACCTGGCGGGCGTGACGGCTGTATGGCCAGGTGTACCCGCCGTCGAAGGAGGCGTAAATGCCCATGACCGAGTCGACACCCGGCTCGTAGTCGTTGGCCCCCCCGATCACGTTCTTAGGGTTGGTGGGGTTGATGGCGATGGCCGTTTCGTTGGCTGGTAGGCCCTGGCCGTTGCCAAACTGGTCGGACGAGTCCTCCTTGTTGTCGCCGTTCACCTGGACATCGTCGGAGCGGCCGGGCGCCGCCGCGATCGAGGTGCCCGCGGCCGCTACCACCCCTTGGCCTTCTCGCAGGAAACTAGGGTCGGCCGGACCAGAGAGTACCGGCCGTCCCGGCTCCGGCCGGTACTCGAACCGACCCGCCGCCCTGGCAGGCGTCGACCCGACCGAGAATCCGGCGACTGTCAATACCACGATGGCACCCATCGCTACCCACCGACGCGACCGTTCCACGTGAACTCCCTGCTCTATGTGCCCATTCACCACCAACGGATGGTAAGCGACACGCCCCGGTGATGCGCCGGCGGAGCCGACTAATCAGCGAGTGGCGGCCACGGCTCGGCGACGATTCGACGCCGGCTTTGCGTGAAAAACCGCGACCCTGCAAAGGGACGAGTTGGCTAATCGGAGAATCCGGCTGTCTCGCTCGCGACGCGCCTAAGTGCGAATACGGGTCGCCTTCCGGTTAGACCTTTGAAGACATGGCTGCCCCGGTCGTCGAATTCGAGGCCTGGCACGTCAAGCAGGTCGCGGGTGGTGCCCGAGACCAGGGTTTCACCGGGTCGAGCGATGGCCAGCACGCGGGCAGCGGCATGGACTGCCACGCCCCGGACATCGCCGGGGACGAGCTCCACTTCCCCGGTGTGGATGCCGGCCCGGAGCTGGATCTGAAGGCCGGCAACTGCGTCGTGCAGTGCTGCACCAGCGCGAACCGCCCGCTCCGCACCATCGAAGAGGGCGAGGATCCCGTCACCGGTAGTCTTCACGAGCCTGCCGCTATGGCGATTTAGAACGAACTGGACGCGTTCGTTATGCGCTGCCACCACGTCAAGCCAACCGCTGTCGCCGAGACGCTGGGCCGTTGCCGTTGAGTCGACGATGTCGGTAAACAAAATGGATGCAAGGATTCGCTCGCCTCGGTGCTCGGCGGTTCGGCCGAAGTTCCTCATCGCCGCGAAGTCGACTGACACCCACGGTTCCACGCCGACGACCCAGGCGTCATGGCCGGGCGGGATCTCGAAAACGTCGCCGGGCCCGATCTCCAGCTCAGTTCCATCCGCCATCTCAGCTCTTAGCCGACCGGCCAGAGTTACCCCGAGATGGTGGTACTGGCAACTGACCGTTCCGGCGATCGGCTTCACATCGACCGACCACCGCCAGCCGGGCTCGTAAGTCATCCGTCCGACAACCACATCGTCGAGTTCGACGACATCGACCTTCCCTCGCGGAAAGTTACGGACTTCTGCGGGTTCGCTGAACCGCTTGCGCTGCATTCGCGCCATGGGGCGTTGTGGCCGTTCTGTGTTTGATGGAGACCTCGATAGTACGACCGAATGGCGCCGACAGCAGAGCAGGGACTTAGCCCGAGGTGTCGTGGGGGCGTCCGACCTATCGTTCCGATCCGGTGACTGGAAGGACTTCCGCGGTTGTGCTGGGCCCTCGCGCTGACGTGGTCCGGCGCCGGTTCGAGGTACCGATCCTGATTGCGGCGCGGCTCGTCATCCGGTCATCTTCATCGAGGAGCGCGCTACCTCGATTGTGGCATTCGCCGTGGCCGAATGGTCCAACTGGCTGATCTGGGCTGCTTTCACCGCCGAGTTCGTCACCCTCCTTTGCGCTGGCCGAACGGAAGTGGGCCTACACCCGCCGGGCCTGGCTCGACTTGCTCATCATCGTGGTGTCGTTCCTGTTCCTCCCCGAGCCCTTCGCCTCGGTCCGCCTCCTCCGGCTAACTCGGCTCACGCGTGTCCTGCGAATCCTCCGCCTGGCCCGGCTCGCTGCGATCCTCAACCGTGGAGGTCAGGCGGCCGGGGCGATCTTCCGGAAACGGGGCCTCGGCTACATGGCGCTGCTGACGGTCCTGTTGACGCTCGGCGTCGGTGGAGCGTTTGTCATTCTGGAAGACGAGCCGATCGGAGTCGGTTTGCGGACCGTCGTCGTTACCGAAACCCTGACCGACGTTCGCGGGGAGATAAGTATCGGCCCGCCGAAGACCAGAGCCTCGGTGCGGACCGTGACCTTGCCAACGTTTCTGGTGGGAGAGATCGAACAGCTATTCGGGGCAACGAGCTCCCCCACTTCTCTTTTGTTCCCCTCCCCGGAGGGTTGTCCACTGCGACCATCGAATTGGCGGCGGCGTTTTTGGGCGCCGGCGGTGGAAGCGACTGGCTTCGAATGGTGCACTCACCACGCCCTCCGGCATAGCCAGGCGGCGTTGCTGATAGAGGCTGGAGAGCATCCCCTGGTGGTGGCCCGACGGTTGGGTCACACATCGGTTAAGACGGTGCTTGATGTGTATGGACATCTGATGGAAGGGCTCGATCAAGGTGCTGCTGACCTCAATGCGTGAGCTGGGAGGGCCCTAGGACGGCCCAGACGTGTGCCCGGGGTTGTCAATCTCCCGGCTCGGAGCCAAAAAGTCAGCCCTGACAAGGGTTTTCCGGGTGGGCGCTACTGGGTTCGAACCAGTGACCTCTGCCGTGTGAAGGCAGATACGCGAGCCCATCCTGTCCCTTCCCTTTTGAAGCCCGAGATGGAAGGCCGCATCACGTTGCCGAGGTGGACAGTGATCTCGGAGGGCGGACTGCGCAACGACGAGGCAACGAATGAAACACGCAAGACGCTTTGGGGGGGTGGGCGTTTCAGCGGGGCGGACGATCGAGTTGGCGCAGGGAGGCTCCATGTTGGAGAGCTAGGCGGGCGTATCATTCCAAACCGAGAGTGACAATCGTTTGATCCTGGGAGTGAGCCGCATCCCTTGGGCCGACTACTTCTTTTACTCTTGATTGAGAATGGCCAATATCGGAGGCAGCGTGACCGAGCGGCTTGGGGTGATAGCCTTGATTCAGCCTCCGTGCGACGAAGCTCGGATGCCATGTCGGACCTGACTGGCTTCAGGCGTTTCCGCCGTCCGTCTGTTTTCGACCCCGATACTCCGCCTCGTCAACGTAGAGCTCTAAGGACCGGGCCACCTGAGATCCACTATTTCTTCACCAGCGACGGAGTACAGCTTTGCCTCACCCGCTACCGGGGCGGGAACAAGGGCCCGGTGATCCTCTGTCACGGGTTGGGCGTCTCGAGCGGGATCTTCACCGTCGACACTATCGACACCAACCTCGTCGAGTACCTGGCCCGTCACGAATACGACCTTTGGCTGCTCGACTATCGCTCCAGCATTGAGTTGGCCTCGGCTTATTTTCCGGCCAATGCCGACATCATCGCGGCAATCGACTATCCCGAGGCCGTTGCCAAGGTTCGCAACCTAACGGGGGCTCCCAGCGTCCAGATGGTCGTCCACTGCTTCGGTTCAACTGTGTTCTTCATGTCGATGCTGTCGGGAGCGTTGTCGGGAGTGCGTTCGGCCGTTGCTTCACAGGCCACGGCTCACGTCGAGGCCGCCACATTCGTTCGGCGCAAGCTGGAGATGCGCCTGCCGGAGATCCTTGAAGTCATGCGAGTCCAGACGCTGAACGCTTACACGGACACCTACGACAGCTTGGCCGGGCGAATCTACGACACGGCACTCCAGCTCTACCCACTCGAACACGAAGAGCGCTGCCTGAGCGCAACCTGCCACCGGATCTCGTTCATGTACTCACTGCTGTACGAGCACGATCAGTTGTCTTCCGCGACCCATGACACGCTTCATGAGCTATTCGGCGTCGCCACTGTGACCGCCTTCAAACACCTAGCGCAGATGGTTCGAGCCAGACACCTTGTCGACTTTAAGGGCCGCAATGTCTACATGCCCCACGTCGAACGTTTGGCGATCCCCCTACGGATAGTTCATGGCGCCGAGAACGCTTGCTTCCATCCAGCTGGCAGCGAGAAGAGCTACGCGTGGTTGCGTGCACACAACGATCCCACGCTCTATTCGCTAGTCCGGATCCCGAAATTCGGACACATCGACTGCATCTTCGGCGTGCGAGCTGCGTCCCTGGTCTACCCGCAAATACTCGAACACCTCGAGCGAACCCTGTAATGCCGAAAGCAGGTTCCTACGACGCGGTCGTCATCGGGTCAGGGTTCGGCGGCTCGATCCACGCCCTACGACTTGCCGAGGCCGGGTTCTCTGTGCTGGTACTGGAGCGGGGCCGCCGGTATCAGCCCAGGGACTTTCCCCGCAATGTCCGCAACACCGATGCCCTGCTGTGGCGCTATCCAGATAAGAAGCGTTCCCAGGGGTTGTTCGATTTTCGGGTCTTCTCGGGGATTTCCACTGTGGTCGCTGCCGGGGTCGGCGGAGGGTCACTCATTTACGCCAGCATTCACTACCGGCCGCGGGCGCAGATCTTCGATGACCAGCGTTGGCCCCGGTCCTTCACTCTCGAAACCCTTGAGCCCTACTACGACAAGGTCAGTGCGACCCTCGGGGTGGAGACGATTCCACCCGATCTAAAGCTGGCGAAACGCGACAGCTTCCATCGAGCTGCTCAGGCCATGGGTCGCCCGGCTATGGACACCCCGCAGGCGGTGAGCTGGAAGAGAGTTCATGGCGCCGGTGAGGGCCGCATGCCGTGCCAACTCTGCGCCGAGTGCGAATTCGGCTGCACATACGGAGCGAAAAATACCCTCGACTTCACCTACCTGGCACAGGCCGAGGCTAAAGGAGCCCGTCTCAGCCCGGGTCGCCTTGTCAGCCACATCGCTCCGGGCAGCGGCGGAGGCTGGGACGTGCATCACATCGATGTCGCTTCCGGTCAGGCGGGCGTGGTCACAGGTCAGAAGGTGATCATCGCTGCCGGCACTCTGGGAAGCAACGAGATCCTGTTGCGAAGCCGTGACTTCACCCGCACCCTGCCCAAGTTGTCACATCGTCTGGGAATGGGATATTCGGGCAACGGCGACTTCCTGGGCAACATACAAAACGCCACCGTGCCGCTCGACCCCTGGGTTGGGCCCGACGTGACCTCGGTTATGTGGCATGACGACGACGCTCTCAGCTTTGTCTTGGCCACACCGACGTTCAACAGGCCGGTCATGGAGGTCTTGGCTTCTCACGGCCAACCCTCGAGCCGTCGTGCGCTGAGGAGGTTTGCTCCGCTGTTGTGGCGAAAGCTGCCGAGTCTTGTGACGTTGGCACTGAGAAGCGGCATGCTCTCGGCTCCACTCCGCAGACCAGCCGAAGGTGCCGGCCCGGCCAACCGCATGACCAACGTGTTCGCTATCGGCCTCGACAACGCCCGCGGCCGAATTGTTCTCCGCGGCGGCAAAATCGACATCCTGTGGAACTATCACGAGGAGAACCAAAGTCTGATCACCCGACAGCGCACAGCCATGCAAGAGCTGGCTCGCCATTACGGTGGCACCTACGCCGACTTCCCGCTGTGGGAGCACTTTGGGCGCACGATGACCGTCCATAGCCTCGGCGGCTGTGCATTATCGGAAACCGCGGACCAAGGCGTCGTTGGCGTTGACGGGCAGGTGCACGGGCACCCAGGCCTGTATGTTGCCGACGGATCGGTGATTCCCACCGCCATCGGCAGTCATCCGGTGATGACGATCTCGGCGGTGGCCGAACGGATAGCCGAGGGAGTGGTAACCAGCTCCTGAAGCCAACTTCGCCACCATTCGACGACCGAATGTCGGTCGTCTGAAACTATACCGACGACTCGGTCCACGTCTGGCCCGCGGCGTGTCGACGAAAGGTCTGCAGACGCCGCCGGTAACGGGCAGCCTCCTGGAGTGAACCCGCGACCGATCCGCCAGCGGCGAGCTCGGCGCCGGCGATCTTCTCGGCCTTGTCGAAATCGACTTCGACCCCACCCAGTGCATCGACGATGGCCGGGATGTCACGGCTCTCCACTCGGGAGATAATGTTGGCCGCGATGGCGACGGGACACCAACGTCGCAACATCAACCTGGCCAACCATGCGACGTCATTGTCCCTCGCCTCCGCCAGGGCTCTGGCGTCTGAGGATTCGGCCAACCGACTAGCGAACTGCCAGGCGAGATCACGGCATGTGTGGATGCTGACATACATGACCCGCTCGTCCCACGGTCCGCCGAGCCGATCGAGCATCGACACGCGTGGCGACACCGCCCCGAGTCTGGTCTGCAGCCCATGAAGAACCTGGCGGAGTATCTCGTTCACGCGAAAGAAGTCGGCGTGGACGGCTTCGAGGTCCTCGCTTGCAACGGCCGCAGTGGCCAATCCCAAGTCGAGGTTGATGTGGGCGTTCATGCCCAGTAGCAGGTGCTGGAGAATCATCAGCCGTTGCGGCGTATCGGCCGCCTCAAATGCGACGGCCCAACTTTTCGAGGATCGCTCGCTGCGGCGATATAGATCGTAAGCCTCGAAGTAGCTCTCTGCGAAGACAACGGTCATATGCTCAGTGCGGTCGTCGTCATCGAAGAACCCACCGGTGCGGACAGCGTCGCGTATTGACCCGGTAACTGTGCGATACATAGCTGGGAACACACCAAGGTGACTTCGTTCGACACTGGCCGTCTCGATAATCCGGTCGAGACGGGCCAGCGTCGCTTCGAGGCTGGTCGACGAGGTCACCTCTTTACGGTAGACGATCGCTTTCTGCGCACGCCTTTCCTTCTCCGGGGTGCTTTGCGAATGTGCGATCCGCGACCTCGGGACCGCACCCGGCTTCACCGTGCCCTGATCGTGGACTCACGGTCCAGGTTGATCGAAGGAGAAATCCGTGCGCCCGTTCGAGTGGAAGTCTTGGTTCCGTCAGGCTCCAGTCCGCCCACCAGAGGCCGCCAGCATGGATTTCGCCGATTCATGCGACAGCCTCTCTGTTCACAAGGGTTTTCCGGGTGGGCGCTACTGGGTTCGAACCAGTGACCTCTGCCGTGTGAAGGCACTCCGGCCGAGCCTCCAACAGGCGAAAATCCGCTCTGACCGGCACTTTTACCCTTCGCTGTCTGTCCTCAATGACCTCATTTGGCTACGTTTCGCGCACCAAACGCGCACCAAAGGCCGTGCCGCCAGTCGGGCAAGCTCCGCTCAATGGCTGAGAAATTCGCACCGATAACCATTAAGCCACCAGTTCCAGGGACCCATGAGAAAGGGGGCCTGTGACGGAATCGACAACAACTACCTTGCCCAGCGGCGGAACTCCCGCCAAGACAGGGGGGAGTCCCCCCTGCAACCTCAGGAAGGGGGCCAAAGTGCCTAAACCGTCAAATCGCCGGATGCGGTCGGGGATCGCCCGGCTCGCCGTTCTCGCTGTCGTCTTCAGCCTCATGGCTGTGGCATTGCCAGCGAGTGCTCACTCCGAACCAATTGACACGTCGACGCCGTGTCCTTCGAGCACGCCGAGCGCCGGGTTCACCGATATCGGTGCGTTCCCTCAGACCACGCAAACGGCGATCAACTGCCTCTTCAGGTTCGGAATCACGCAGGGGACCAGCCCTACAACCTATTCGCCAAACGACACCACTGCCCGATGGCAGATGGCTCTGTTCTTGGTCCGCCAGGCGGCCGTCCACGGGATCACGATTCCCGCGCCCACCAACCAGGGCTACACCGACATCGGTGCGTTGCCCCAGGCGACCCAGGACGCCATCAACCAGGTCACCCAGCTCGGGGTCAGCAAAGGCACCACCAGCACCACCTTCACCCCGATGGCCGGGGTGACCCGCTGGCAGATGGCTTTGTTCATCTACAGGCTGGGCGTGGCAGCAGGAGTCGCCTTCTCAGACGACCCGGCTCACAACACGTTCACCGACATCGGTCACCTATCGGCCGAAACGCAAACCGCCATCAATGCCCTGGCCGACAAGCACATCGCCCTCGGGACCGGTGGCACGTTGTTCAGTCCGGACCCGACGTTGACTCGGTGGGAGATGGCCTTGTTCCTGACCCGTTTGCTGGCCGCCGACGCGGTTGCCGCGCCCGGGACGCCTCCGCTGATCTCTGCAACGGTGGCGACCAACGGTGGGACGACGCTGGTGCTCGACGTCGGTGACACCATCACGGTGGACTTTGATACCGGCGTCGCGGGGCCGGTCGCCGGCAACTCGATCGACTTGATCGAGGCTCTCGGAGGAACATCGGTCCGTCTGACATGTGGCACCAACGTCACCTGCGTGGCGGTCGACGCCAACACCCACAGCTTCACGGTGACCGCCGCCCCGACCGTGCTCGTCGCTGGTGACAACTCCGTCATCAACGGGGTCGGCATCATCGACGCCCTCCTGGGAATCCTCGGACTCAACGGTCTGGCCGTGGACGTCGACGTGAGTCTTCTCACCGGGAGGACCTTCGTCTTGGCCTAACTCGACAACAACAACCTGACTCAACGTCAGAACGCAGGGACCCCGGGGGCGGACCCCGGGGTCCCTTGTTGTCCTAAGTTGCGCCAATGACCAACACACCGATCATCCTGGTTCCCCGGTTTTGGCTAAGTGAGGTATTCGCCGCGTGGGTTCGCCATAAGGGACGTGCTCCTTATCTGGCGTCCCGTGGCTGCCACCGATCCCGTAGGTCGTGGCACTTAGAACACAAACTGGGCAGCGCCCCTCAACTGAAGTTGGTCTGCACCTTAGCCGATTTCGACGTACAATTACACGGTTGTGTTTTCCAAACCTCTGCCTGGCCGGGACGAGGTTGGATACGGCGGGTATCAGGTCCGGGTCGCATGCAGCTGCCGGGACGGGCGCTTACTCGGGGTCCTCGAACGTCGTCAGCCCACCCAGGACCGTACGTTCACAGGCTGAGCTGGTGGGTTTGGGATTTGACGGCCGACGCGAGTCGGTGCTGGCTGTTCTCCGCCGAGATGGCGACCAGGCGATCGCCGACAACCGAGTCGGCTTCGGTGAGGCCGTCGCTCTACGACATGCCGCCCTCTGCGTCAGTCTCTGGGAAGGCGACCGTAACGAATGTTGAGGCTCTGAAACGGGCACCGGCCCGTTCAACCGCAGTTATCCGGGCACTAACGGTTGGTTGGCGTCAATGTCCCTCATGTGGGGTTGTACCCGAGATAACACGCGGGGATTTCTACTCGTTGGCCGATGAGGCTGAGGCCGCCGGGCAGAGGACGATCCGCATCTGATGGCCGGATACATCGTCCACCGCCCGATCGCAACAAGCCCTACCTGGCACGTTTCGCCCCCAAGGGCGGCCGGGTCGTCTCCAAGAGTTTCACCTCTAAACGCCGCGCCGAACAGTGGCTGAAAACGCAGGATGTGGACCGCAGCCGCGGCGAGTGGTTCGCCCCCCGCGCTGGTCAAACCCTGTTCAGCACTCAAGCTGCAACGTGGATGGCGTCGCGGCGTGGCAACCGGCGGACCACCGCCGCTCGCGACGAGTCCTACATGCGGAGTCTGATACTCCCCCACCCTGGGGCGCTTCCCCTGGCGGGGGTGACGGTCGAGACGATCGAGACGTGGATCTCGTCTCTGGTGGAATCGGGCAAGGCGCCTGCGACGGTTAGGAAGGCCTATCAACTTGTGAGCGGTGTGCTGGCGTGCGCCGTCCGGGCCCGCCGGATATCGAGAAACCCCGCTGACGGTGTGTCGCCTCCCCCGCTGGAACGGGCAGAGCAAAGATTCCTGTCGATCGACGAGATCCACGTCCTGGCCGACGCCGTCGACCCCCGATATCGACTCCTCGTGCTCTTGGGCGGCTATGCCGGACTCCAGCTCGGCGAGCTGGCCGCACTCAAAGTGTCGAGTCTCGGTGTGGGCCTGCAGACGGTGACTATCACCGAAACCCTGACCGACGTCGGCGGCATAGTGAGTATCGGCCCGCCAAAAACCCGGGCAAGTGTTCGACGGTGAGCCTGCCGGGGTTCCTAGTGGCGGAGGTGGAGGAGCACCCTGGCTGATGGTGATGCCGCTACACCCTCCTCTCTCCTGTTCCCCTCCCCCGCGGGCGGTCCTCTCCGCTGTTCCCCTCCCCCGCGGGCGGTCCTCTCCGTGTCTCCAATTGGCGGCGCGGGTATGGGCACCGGCGGTCCGTGAGGCGGGCTTGGAGTGGTGTACCCCGCATGCTCTCAGGCACTCTCAGGCGGCGTTGCTGATCGAGGCCGGGGAAGATCCCTACGGTCATCTCAAAGCGGCTTGGACATGCCTCGATCAGGACCACCTACGACGTGTACGGGCATCTGCTGCCCTCCGCGGATGAGGCCGCGGCCGAGAAGTTGGACGCGATTTCGCGCACCGGGCGCGCACCAAGCAACGTGGCAGCTTTTCCCAGGAGGACGAAAACCCAGTAACAGCAAGGTTTTAAGGTGGGCGCTACTGGGTTCGAACCAGTGACCTCTGCCGTGTGAAGGCAGCGCTCTACCACTGAGCCAAGCGCCCGCGGCGCGAAATGTTAGATCGATTGGGCCTTGCTGTTTCAATGGGCGCTATGCGTCGTCGGGAGTTCGAGGAGGTGGTTGATCAGGTTCTGGATGAGCTGCCGCAGTGGGTAATCGATCGGGTCGACAACCTGGTTGTAGTCGTCGAGGAAACCCCGAGCTTCGAACAAGATCCGGAGGGGGAATTACTCGGAATCTACGAAGGAGTTTCCCTGCTCGACCGATCAGGCGACTACTGGGGTGTGACCCCCGATCAGATCACCATTTTTCGGCGGCCGCACGTCGATCTCGGGCTCGATCCAGCCAGCCTCAAGCACGAGATTCGCCGGACAGTGCTACATGAAATCGGCCACTATTTGGGCATCGGCGACGCCCGCTTACACGAGCTCGGTTGGGATTGATCAGCCCCGCCGGGTCCGAGGTATTCCAGCTTTCTTCAGTGTCGCCGCCGAAACCCCGGCACTCCGCCAGGCAGCGTAGGAGATCCCTTTTCGATCTGCATAGCGCTTAACAACCTTGGCGAATTCATCTTCGAGCTCGGTCAGATCAGCAATCTCAGCGACCGAAGAAAGCGCCGTCCGAGCTTCAATACGGCTTTGATGCAAATCGAGACGCTTTAGGGCGTCGGTCTCATCCTTAAGCTTGGAATCAATCGAGGCCAAACGTGACTCTACGCTCGATTTCGTTACGGGCCGCCCTGGCCTACGGGAACCTAAAGCGTCGAGATAGCTCTTGATTGCCTTAGCTTCTTTTCGCCCCTGCACCAGTGCGGCCTTATGCTCGGCTGACATCGCCATTGTTTCCTCCTAAAACGTGATGGAGTCACGAATCCTACCCAATTCTGGCGCATCAAACGCAAGCGATAGGTTGCGTTTGATGCGCGAAAATCCAAGGGGAGATAGGTAAATTCGTTCAAAGGAGTGGGTGGCCGCCAATTCAAGATGGACCTTTAGCGGCCGGAGGAGTTGGCCTCGTACTCGGTCCAGGCAATCTCGACTTGACTAAGGGCCTCCTCCGCTGACGCGTTGGAGTCGGTGGGGTACGGACGGCTGTCCTGACAGCTGAATAGGATGAACTCGATGGCATCGCGTTCGCTAAAAGAACGGCTAATTCCTACTCGCCATCCTTCTTGGCAGGAGTTCGCCGATCGCGTGGGCGGCGAATTCCGACAGGCGCGTTGGTGGAAGAGCGACGAAGTGCTCACCCGCACCGGAAGCTGGCTTGTCCATCTAGACACTGTGATGCTCGATGCAAGGAGTGGAGCTCAATCCCGCGGCGTTCTACTCCACTAGACGAGGCACACAGGCCTGGTCCGACTACCAAAGCCTTGATGCCTTCCAGTTCATCGCCCGCGATCGAGTCTGGCTTCATGGGGTCCCCGGCCAGTTGCAATGGCAGATCGATCCTGCCCGGCTCATGGATGCTCTCCGTCGTCATGATCCACAACAAGACCTCGAACTCGGAGATCCATCCTTCGACGAGCGCTTCGTGATACGAGCCAATGACCCTGAAAAGCTCAGGACGCTTTTCGCCGATCCCTCAGTGCTAAGCAAATTGGCGTCTCGCCCGGCGCTGGCGGAGGTGCGGGTGGCCGTTGCCGGTAAGGCAGAGGAACCCGTGCCGAGACCGGCGTCGTTGATCCTGTGGGAGAGAGAAATGTGGCAGGACCCCGAGCAGTTGCGGGCAATGCACGAACTGCTAGTGGCGATCCTCGATCGCCTCGCCGCCACAGGGTCAGCCGAAAACGGAGCCTGGCAATTCCTAGGCCTTTCCGGTAGCGATCGTTCCATGAGACTCCGAGGTGGGCCCTATTGGAGTTGAACCAGTCACCTCTTCCTTGTCAGGGAGTCACGTGCAATCGCCTGACCACGGGAAGCGGCGTAGCTACTTCCAAATCTTTGGTTGGTCGGCCGTGCGCTGGCCCTCAGAGGAACGGGCCAGCCGGCCCGCTATCGCGACGACGGCGACGACGATGAGGAGACCGCCGAACCATTGGCGTGGACTTAGCTCTTCGTCGAGGAGCAACCGTCCAGCCAGGATCCCGAATAGGGGAATGAGGGTGAGGAAGAGTCCTGCCCAGACAGCGGGGACGTGACGCAGTCCGGTGAGATAAAGCCAGAAGCCGAGGCCGTAGTAGATGATTCCGGAGGTCACCGCGCTAACCCAAGCCGTTGCCGAAGCGTCGGGAAGTCGGGTGCCAGTGAATGCTGCGACTACGAGGGCGAGCACTAGAGCGAATACGAGCGCAGCAGCCTGCTGCACAGTCACCACCTCGATAGTGCCCTCGGTGGTAATCCACTTACGGCTGATGACGGTATAGAAGGCGCAGGCGGCCACACCGGCAAGGGTGAGGATCACGCCTATTGGTGCGCCCCCGCCCTCTTCTCGGAGGACGACCAGAATCACTCCGGTGAGGGCCACCGCTGCGGCAATCGCGAGGCGACGATCGATTCGATCGCCGACGAGCCACCAGGACAAGCCGACGATCAGTATCGGTTCGGTCGCCCAGAGCAGGACCGACATGCTGGCTGTGATGTAGACCAGGCCGAGGAGGCTGAGAGCATAAGAAATGCCTGGGTTAAGAACGCCGAGGTAGCCGAGCCGCCGCAGCTTCGGCGACCACGGCCTCGGTTGACCTCGGAACAGGACTAGCGGACCCAACACCAAAAGGCTCGAGGCGAGCTGCAGGGGAAGAAGCGTCGTGGGGGGAATCTCATTGACCGCGTGTTTGGTTATGGCTGTGGCGAAACCCCATGAGGCGGCGGCAGCGGTTAGGGCAAGCGCGTGCCGATGACGGGTAAAGATTGTCAGCATCGTGGCTCCTTGGGAGATTGACGGCTGAGGGCGCGGCTAGGTGGTCGGGCGGCGCGCAACATCCTCGTCGTCGCAGACGGCGTACCCGGGAACTCGCCTTCGTCTCGGGTTGCGACTGCTTTTGCTCACGGAACCAACATTAGGTGGTTGGCTTGGCCGCCTTGATGATCGCCGAATCCATGCCGTCGGCGGCTTCATGCGTGGCTTCGATGGTGATGGCGGAGAACCCTGCTGCGTGAAGCTGTTGGCGGTACTCGGTGTAGGAGAGGGCGCCGGCGATGCACCCGACCCACGATCCCCGTTCTGCCCGAACTTCGGGACTGAGGGAGTCGTCGGCGACGATGTCGGAGATTCCGATCCTGCCGCCGGGCTTGAGAACGCGGGCCATCTCGGCGAAGACCGCCGGTTTGTCGGTCGACAGGTTGATAACGCAGTTGGAGATGATCACATCGACTGAAGCATCACCCAGCGGGATCTCTTCGATGTAACCCTTGCGGAACTCGACATTGCTGACCCCGGCCTCGGCGGCGTTGGCGCGACCCAAGTCGAGCATCTCGTCGGTCATATCAAGTCCATAGACGAACCCGGCCTCCCCCACCCTCCGTGCGGAGAGCAGCACGTCGATGCCGCCACCCGAACCCAAATCCAACACCGTCTCCCCCGCGTGAAGGTCGGCCACAGCGGTCGGGTTGCCGCAGCCAAGGCTGGCATCTGCCGCCTCTACCGGGATCGTCGCTAGCTCCGCCTTGGAGTAGCTGGCAGAACTGACGTCAACACCTAGGCTCGAATCCGGTCCACAGCACTCCGGCCCACAACACGACCCCGACGTTGCCGCGACGGCGTACCGCTTCCTCACCGTCTCTCGGAGCTCTAAATCGGTCACATCCGTCTCCTTTGTCATATCGACGTTCATCGAATCATACCGGTCATATCGACGCGTGTCAATGTGTAGAGTGGCGGGATGGAAGTTGTCTCGTGCTGCGTCCCTGTCACCGAGGAGGCGCTCTCGGCCGACCAGGCTCGCGACCTCGCCGACGACTTCAAAGTGTTGTCGGACCCGGTGAGGCTGCGGCTGCTTAGCCTTATCGCCTCGGTGTCCGAAGGCGAGGTTTGCGCCTGCGACATGAACGACCCGCTGGAACGGAGTCAAGCGACCGTCAGTCACCACCTCTCGGTACTTGCCAAATCAGGGCTGATAACAAGAGAGCAGCGCGGCAAATGGGCCTGGTTTCGCATCGCTGGCGATCGAGCCGATTTCGTGCGCTCGGTGCTGGGCGGTCAGCCAGTGATGTCAATCAGCTGACCCCGTCAGGGACCAGCTCCGCGAGAAGCCCACGCACCTTGGATTCGATCTCGTCGCGGATAAGTCGGACGCTCTCGATCGGCTGGCTAGCTGGGTCGTCGAGCTCCCAATCCAGATAGCGCTTGCCCGGGAACACGGGACAAGCATCACCGCAACCCATTGTCACCACCACGTCGGCAGCTCTGATGGTGTCGTTTCTCCAAAGCTGAGGAGCCTCAGTACTGATATCGATCCCCTTCTCAGCCATCGCCTTCACGACCATCGGATTGAGCGAATCGGCCGGCTCGGAGCCTCCAGAAAACACCGCCACTCGACCTTTCGACAAGTGCCGCATAAACCCGGCCGCCATCTGGGAGCGGCCAGCATTGTGAACGCAAAGGAACAGCACAGCGGGTTTGAGGTCGATTAGGCAGTTCCAGTCTCTGTCAGAGTTCTTGTACCAGGACCCCGTTCAAACCTCAACACTGGCTGAGCCGTCGCAGCCTGGTCGCGACCCGCCTCTTCAACGTCACCCGCCGACCGCCAAGCCGCGTAGCTCGCCAAGCCCCGCGCCACCGCCGGTGAGCCCGGCCCGTATCTAATGGTCGGACATTCCATCGGCGCGACCATTATTCGGGCCTTTGCCGCTCTCCCTCCCGAGCGGCTGGCCGGCATGGTTCTCATCGACCCCACCGACAGCGCTTTCGTCGTGGCCGCCGGCCGACCGCTTCTTTCCATTTCTCAGTATCGGTTGACGTGGCTGCTGGCCCGAATCGGATTGATTCACCGATTCGGAGCCGACCAGAAGGTCGACAGATATGGCAGATGCCAACCTGCCCACACTGCACCGACGATCAAATGCAGCTTCCACCTCTTGATGCCGGTGCCGGCCAATCGTGGCACCAGATAGCCACGCCAGCCGAACTCTTCGCCAATGTTCTTGAAGAACGCCGGCACCAGCCCGACGGCGAGAGCGGCAACGAATGGTGCAATCGGTGAAAGGCCATCCGTCCTTGGCGTGATCCCACCGAACGAGAGGCCGGCGAGGACCGTGATACCGATCATCGGGTAGAAGAGCACCGCCAGGGCGTACCAACGCCCGTTGCCCTTCAAGTTCGGCTTGATTCCGAAGTCTTTCCAGCCGTCACCTGCCGCGGCTCGCAGGATCAAACCCGTCGCCACTGGAGCCAGGATCCACAACAGAAGACCGGGCCCTTGACCTGAGTCGGCACCGGCTGCCAGGTCGAGCAGGCGCCCAATCCATCCTGCGGCGAGCACCACCACCGTAAAGATGAGAGTGTTGCGCTTCGTTCTGCCCGGATTAGTTCTTTTCATTGGACGCCTTCCTTGGTTGGTTTGGTCGCTTGCGAGAGGCTTTGATCTGGGTGGTGAGAGACTCGAGCCATTCCAGTTCTGCTCGGACATGGCGGATGCCGTTGTCGAGGGTTGCGAGTTGGAGCCGTTGAGACTGGTCGGGGGCGCGGCCGGAACGCCCCACCGACAGTTCGGCCAACAACCCTTCGAGCTCACCCAGCAACTCCTCCGCCTCCGCTCTCCGCGCGTTGAACAGGGCCGATACCTCCTCCTTGGGGAGCCGTCCGGCAAAAAAGAGCCTCAGCAGGAACGGCTCCCTCACGGGTAGAGATTGCAACGGCGACCGCAGCCAAGCTTCCAACTCCGAAAGTCCCGCCTCGGTGAGGCGGTGTTCCTTACGGTCCGGCCGCTTGCCTTGCGCGACCACCCGCACCTCGACCAGTCCCTCTTCGGCTAATTGCGCCAACGTGCGGTAGATCTGGGCCTGGTCGGCAGTCCAGAAATGCTGGACGCTGGTGTCGAAGAGCCGCTTGAGGTCGTAGCCGGTGAGTGGCCGCAGCGAGAGGAATCCGAGAAGAGCGTATCGCAATGCCATGAGTTCACTATAAGACTTAACATACTATGTGTCAACATATATATGCAGGCTCGACTAGGTGCTCTCGACGTCCGACGGAGGCACATCTATCCAACGCGGCTGGCATCGTCGAATTCAAGCGTCGTGGCCCGCCGACCGAGTTCGAAAGAGGTAGGAGGCTCTCAGTGGCCGATGTCGCGGTCACCGGCCTCGGCGAGCCCGCTCTCGTATGCGAACACCACGGCCTGGGCACGGTCGCGGAGGCCGAGCTTGGTGAGGATGTTCGATACGTGCGATTTCACGGTGGCGGTCCCAATGAAGAGCACCTCGGAGATCTCGGCGTTGCTGGACCCGCGCGCGATCAGCGCCAGCACTTCGCGCTCCCGGTCGGTAAGACGTTCCAAGCGACTCGACACCGCGGTGTCGACGGCGAGGCGCTCAGCGAACTTGCCGATGAGACGCCTCGTTATCGAAGGAGCAAGCAACGCTCCGCCGTCGGCCACTGTGCGCACGGCGGAAACAAGTTCTTGGGGTGGAATGTCTTTGAGCACGAAGCCGCTGGCACCGGCGCGCAGTGCCTTGTAGACGTACTCGTCTGGGTCGAATGTCGTCAGAATCAGCACCCGTACTTCCCAGTCGGCTTCCTCGACGATCCTGGAGGTCGCCTCCAATCCGTCCATATCCGGCATCCGGACATCCATGAGAATCACGTCCGGGCGATGGGTACGGGCCGCCTTGATCGCTTCGAGCCCGGTCCCGGCCTCGGCCACAACTTCGATGTCATCCTGGTGACCGAGAATCATGGCAAATCCGCCCCGCACCAAGGCCTGATCGTCGACGATGGCCACACGAATGGTCACGCCGGCTCCGGGCCAATGGGCAAATGGGCAACGACTTGAAAACCCCCACCCGGACGGGGCCCTGCCTCGAGGCTTCCACCCAACAGCAATGCCCGCTCGCGCATGCCGACGATTCCCTGGCCCGCTCCGGGCAAGGTGGTGACACCGTGACCGTTATCGAGCACCTCGATGCCGACCCCATGGTCGTCAGAGCTAAGCCGCACCTCGGTCCGGGCGCTGGGTCCGGCGTGCTTGAGCACGTTGGTCAGTGCCTCCTGGACGATGCGGTACGTGGATAGGTGGACCCGTGACGGGAGTTCGGTCTGTGCACCGTCCATCGTGAACGAGATATCCAAACCCGCCTCTTCGAACTGGTCGATGAGCCGCGGCACATCCGCAAGACCGGGTTGGGGTGCGAGGCTCTCGCCTTCGGCTTCTGGTCGTAATACTCCGAGCAGGTGGCGCAGCTCATCGAGCGCCTGGCGTCCAGCCTGTTCCACCGCTTCCATCGCTTGGATGGCACGCTCCGGGTCGTCGGCAGCGACGGTCTTAGCGGCGCCCGCTTGTACGGTCATCAAGCTCACCCGGTGGGCCACTATGTCGTGCAACTCCCGGGCGATACGGGTTCGCTCCTCGGCCACCACTCGGCGGGCTTGGGCCGCTTGTTCCCGTTCGAGTTGGGCAGCACGCTCTCCACGAAACCGGATACGTCTGCCGATGTACCACACCACGAACATCAAGAAGAACCCGAAAGTCACCCCGGCGATGGCTTCGGGCGTCCCTGACCGGATTTCCGCCACCGTCACCTCATCGATGAGGACGGTGAACCCAACTAGCGCGAAAGCGCCGCCAAGTCCGATGTGGCTCCATTGGTCGTTGGTGGCGTAACGGCCAACGCTGTACAGCGCAACGATCATGGCGATCCCGACCACTTCCGAGTAACCGAATCCCAGCGACAGGGCCGAAGCAACCAGGGTGACCCCCAACACCACCATGGGCCGGGACCTGCGCCAATAGATGGCGCCGCTTGCCATCGCGAGGACGAAGAATTCATCGATCGCGAGGTCGCTAATAGGGCGAATGGCTAGGTCGTCGTTCGATTCGTTGCCCGTAACGAAGGCAATCGTCAGAAATACGACGATGGCGAGGACAGTATCCGCGGTCCTGGGCCAGCGAGTGAACGGGCCCGTTTGCTGCCGTGGAGCGCTGCGGCGCGGTGCCTGAGCGTGCAGAGCCGTGCGGTTCACCATCGCTCGATCATGACACACCCGGTACCCGGTCGACGGTTTGGGGGATACATCGACCCACGGTACGCCCTACTGGCCAACACGGTCACCCTCCCACAGGCGGATTCCGGACTCGGCCTCATGGAGGAGCTTCCACGACTCCCAACCCTGCATGATCCAACCTTCGGGGGAGCCTCCGATCGTTCCATGGGGCGGTGACCGCCGCGGCGTTGTCCCATACCTTCGAGTCCTGCTCTCTCGTAGGTCGAAAGAGCATACGGAGCACAACCAAGGAGGAAGCGCCCCATGAAACTATCCACTGAATCGTTGGCTCGTTCGGCAGGCCGCCACCCGTGGCGGACCCTGGTCGTCTGGGTCGTCGCCCTGCTCACCGCAGGAGTCCTGTCTTCGCTATTGCTCGACGACGCGTTGACGATCAACGACGACTTCATCAACGAGCCCGAGTCCAAACGGGCAGCCAGTCTGTTGGAAGAGCTGCGTGGCTCCAATCCAGGAACCGAGTTTGTAGTGGTCACCGCCGACTCGATGGTGAACGAGCCCGGGTACCGGGCCTACGTCGACGAGCTGCGAACGGCGATCACGGCCCTCGGCCCGGACACCGTCCAACACGTCGGTAGCTACCTGACCAACGAGGGCCCGGTCTCGGAGACAGGCCAATCGACGCTGCTGCCGGTCACGTTGGCGGGTATCGACCATGCTGCCGTCGCCGCGAATGCCGCGCTGCTGAGTGACGTCGTGAAGAGCGTTGCAACTCCACAAGGCTTCGAAACTTTCGTCGGGGGTCCAGCCACGCTGGAGAATGAGTTCATCGAGCTGGCCGAGGAGGGCCTCCAGCAGGGTGAGACCATCGGCCTGGCAGTCGCTCTCGTAGTGCTGGTGTTCGTCTTCGGCGCGGTCGTCGCCGGATTCATCCCGCTCATCCTCGCTGTGATGTCCATCGCCATCGCCCTCGGTGCCGCCGCAGTGGTTGGCCTGGCCTTTGATCTGTCGTTCTTCATCGTCAACATCATCACGATGATCGGCCTGGCGGTCGGTATCGACTATTCGCTGTTCATCGTCTCCCGCTACCGCGAGGAGCGCGCCAACGGCCTCGCCAAGTCCGACGCGATCATCCTCACCGGTGCGACTGCCAGCAAGGCGGTCTTCTTCTCCGGGCTCACAGTCGTACTGGCTCTCATGGGCATGCTGCTGCTGCCCAACACCACCTTCCGGGGCATCGGCCTCGGTGCGATCCTCGTGGTGATCATCGCGGTGGTCGCCTCGCTGACATTGCTTCCCGCCGTGCTCACATTGCTGGGCGATAAGGTCGATGCGCTTCGGATCCGGGGCAGGAAGAAGCTTTCTCAACGGCGACAGGGGCGATTCTGGGATCGGATCACCGGCACAGTCATGCGCCGGCCCACAGTCAGCCTGCTCTTGGCCGCCGGCATCCTGGTGGTGGCTGCCCTCCCCTACTTCAGCATGAGCGAAGGCTTCTCGGGGGTGACCACGCTGCCCGATGAGGCGGAGTCCAAGCAGGCGTTCCTCATCCTCGAGAGCGAGTTCTCGGGAGGACTCGGCTCACCGGTGGAAATCGTCATCGATGGCGAAATCACCCCTGCGGTGACCACCTCCATCGACAACCTGCAGGCGGCCTTAGGAGCCGATCCGTCATTCGGACCATCCGTAGCCGAGATAAATGAAGCGGGCGACTTGGCATTGATATCTGTACCGCTGTCCGGTGACATAGCCGCCAACGATGCAATGAACACGGTCCGTGAACTGCGCGCTGAGGTGATTCCCCAGGTCTTCGGTGACGTGCCCGTCGAGGTGCTCGTCGGAGGCGACACCGCCTACAACCTCGACTACCTCGACCAGACGACGTTTTACACCCCCATCGTGTTCTTGTTCGTGCTCGGGTTGTCCTTCGTGCTGTTGACCGTGGCGTTCCGCTCGCTGGTCATCCCTGCGAAGGCGATCGCGATGAATTTGCTATCGGTTGGAGCGGCCTTCGGGCTGGTCGTCCTGTTCTTCCAGCGCGGCGTCGGGCCCGAGTTCTTCAAGGACATCGCTGGCTGGCTCGGCTTCGGTCAGGTCGAAGCGATCGAGGCCGGGTTGCCGCTGTTCATGTTCGCCATTCTGTTTGGGCTCTCGATGGACTACCACGTCTTCTTGCTCTCCAGGATCCGTGAGCGCTTCGATCACACTGGCGACAACACCGAGTCCGTCGCCTACGGGCTGCGCACCACAGGTTCTTTGATCACCGGAGCAGCAGCCATCATGGTGGCGGTCTTCGGTGGCTTTGCCGCCGGACCGCTCGTCGGGTTGCAGCAGATGGGGTTTGGCTTGGCGGTCGCCGTAGCGCTCGACGCCATCATCGTCCGATCAGTTCTTGTTCCCGCCACGATGAAGCTCCTCGGCAACCGCAACTGGTATCTGCCGTCCTGGCTCGAATGGCTACCGGAAATCAACATCGAAGGCGTGGCAACTCCCGAGATCGTTGCCGAACGCGAGCGAGAGCTCATACCGACCGGCTGACCCGAATAATTGCCCGAAGGGACGCTAGGGCATCCCTTCGGGTGTGATCCCCCCGACGAAAAACATCCACCGAATGTTGGCTGGTTCAGAGATCGTCCTTGCTCAGTGAAATCTCACTCGAGTGAAGGTGCTCTTTCTCGCCAATTAGCGAAAGAAAACAAGGAGATTGTCATGAGTGCAAGAAAAATCGGACCCCATACGGTTCGTCTGGAAGGCCGGCTCGACGCGGGACTGAGCCGCTGGCAGTGGCTGATCAAGTGGCTGCTGGCCATCCCCCATTACATCATCCTTGCGTTCCTCTGGGTGGCGTTCGCACTACTCACTCTTGTGGCCTGGATCGCCATCCTGTTCACCGGGCACTACCCGAAGTCGATCTTCGAGTTCAACGTCGGGGTGATGCGCTGGACCTGGCGGGTGAGCTACTACTCCTACAGCGCTCTCGGCACCGACCAGTATCCGCCTTTCACCCTGGCTGACACCGACTACCCAGCCCGCTTCGACGTCGCCTACCCGGAGCGTCTCTCCCGGGGGCTGGCGCTGGTGAAGTGGTGGCTGTTGGCAATCCCCCATTTTCTGATCATCGGATTGTTCACCAGCGGCCTCGTCTGGTCGACCACCGAACTCAACGGGTCCGGGGATGAGATCCTCCAGAGCGGCGTTGGTCTCATCGGCCTCCTCGTACTGATCGCCGGATTGGCGCTGGCCTTCACCGGCCGGTACCCGCAAGGCTTGTTTGACCTGGTCATCGGTCTCAACCGCTGGTGCTACCGGGTGTGGGCCTACGCCGCGTTGATGACGGACGAGTACCCACCGTTCCGTCTCGACACCGGCGGCACCGAACCCGGAACGTCACCACCTCCTCGTCCCACAGGGCCGACCGAAGGAGGAGACGTTCCGGCACAGTCCGAGAGCTGGGGATGACCGACATTAGAAGGATGTCTGCCCTATGACAGGATCTCTAGCTCACGTACGGGCCTGCGCCTGGACCGCAGACCGAGCTGGCCGAATTCTGTACGGCCCCCCGCGCACAGCGCCTCTACTCACCCTAGCTGTCCTGTCCAACAGTGCCTTAGCAAAGCCTGGCCGATAGTCTCGATGTCGTGCGGCTCCGCATCTTCTGGCTCGCCTTCCTCGTCGCCCTCGCCGCTTGCTCGTCCGGTGATGCCGCGGCCGGGTTCCGCCCTTTCTCGGAGATCGCCGAGACCGATCCGGTCATCGAGTTCGACCCGGGCGGCACCGCCGCCACACTCAGGGTGACCACCACCATCAACGCCGTCTGCGCGGTCGCATACGGACCCGACAGTCCGTCGGGGTCGATCGCCACCGACCGCAACATGGGCATTGGCGGTCATAGCGACCACCAGGCGGTGATGACCGGGCTCGAGCCGAACACCGAATACCAGTACCGCCTTCAAGGTGTCGGAGTCGACGGGATGCTGTACCGG
>Ga0136635_10000045_pt1 | contig 25015 bp, 24 predicted proteins | sample AntDrymeUQ852106_2_FD_105495 | JGI IMG/M metagenome (GOLD analysis project Ga0136635, IMG submission 105495) | Polar desert sand microbial communities from Dry Valleys, Antarctica - metaG UQ85 (21.06) | ecosystem: Environmental > Terrestrial > Soil > Desert | place: Antarctica: Dry Valley... | reverse complement strand
TGGCCCGGGTGGCAGTCGACGTGTCGCTGCCACACCTCGACCGCCCCTTCGACTACACCGTGCCCGACGCCCTGGCCGACCAAGTGCGGGTCGGCTGCCGGGTGCGGGTGCGGTTCTCCGGCCGGCAGGTCAGCGGGTTCGTGCTCGAGCTCGACGACTCGTCGGAGCACCCCGGCGGGCTGCAGCCGCTGCGCCGGGTGACCTCGAGCGAACCCGTGCTGAGCCCGGCGATCGCCCGGCTCGCCCGCACCGTGGCCGACCGCTACGCGGGGACGCTCGCCGACGTGCTGCGGCTCGCGGTGCCGCCGCGGCACGCCCGGGTCGAGCGTGAGGCGCGCCCTGCACCGACAGGCCCACCGGTCGCGGCGTCGCCTGCGGGGCGAGCGGCGTGGCAGCGGGCCGAGGGTGGAGCCGGGCTTCTCGACGAGCTGGCCGTCGGCGGCGCACCCCGGGCTGCCTGGACGGCGTTGCCGGACGACGACTGGCCGGCAGCGCTGGCGGCTGCCGCCACGGCATGTCGCGCCAGCGGTCGTGGTGCCGTGCTGTGCCTGCCGGACCGGCGCGACGTCGACCGGGTCGATGCCGCGCTGACGGACGTGCTCGGGGACGGCCAACACATGGTGCTCACCGCTGACCTGGGGCCGGCGGCGCGCTACCGCGCCTTCCTCGCCGTCCGGCGCGGCGAGGTGTCGGTGGTGGTCGGCACCCGGGCGGCGGCGTTCGCCCCGGTGGTCGATCCCGGGCTGCTGGTGGTCTGGGACGACGGCGACGATCTGCACGCCGAGCCTCGCGCCCCCTACCCACACGTCCGGGAGGTGCTGACGCTGCGCGCCCACCTGGACGGGGCCGGCCTGCTCCTCGCCGGGCACGCGCGCACCCCGGAGGCCCAGCAGCTGGTCGAGGCCGGTTGGCTCACCACCGTCCAGGCCGCCCGCGACGTCGTACGCGCCGCCTGGCCGCGGGTGACCGTCACTGGCGGGGGCGGCGGCGACCGACGGCACGACCAGGACCCGGCCGCGCGGTCCGCCCGGCTCCCACCGGAGGCGAGCGCCGCGGTCCGGGCCGGGCTGGACCACGGGCCCGTCCTGCTGCAGGTGCCGCGGACCGGCTACCGAGCCCGGCTGGCCTGCCAGACCTGCCGCACCCCCGCGGACTGCCCGCAGTGCGCGGGACCGTTGGCACAGCCGGGACCGTCGCGACCACCGACCTGCCGGTGGTGCGGCCACAGCGAGCCGAGCTGGCGCTGCGCCGAGTGCGGCGGCGAGCGGCTCCGTGCCCCGGTGGTGGGCGAGCAGCGCACGGCCGAGGAGATCGGCCGCGCCTTCCCCGGCGTCTCGATCCGCCGCTCGACCGGCGGGGCGACCATCACCACCGTCCCGGCCGGTTCGACGGCGGTGGTTGTCGCCACCCCGGGCGCGGAGCCGACCGCTGTGGACGGCTACGCGGCCGCGGTGCTGCTCGACGTCGGGCTGACCCTGGCCAGGCCCGACCTGCGGGCCACCGAGGACGCGCTGCGCCGCTGGCTCGCGGTCGCGGCGTTGGTGCGACCCGCGGCACGAGGCGGGCAGCTGGTGGTGGTCGGCGACCCGGCGATCCCGGCCATTCAGGCGTTGGTCCGGGCCGACCCGGCCGGCTTCGCCGAACGCGAGCTCGCGCAGCGCCGGGCGGCGCGGATGCCCCCCAGCACCCGGCTGGCAACAATCGAGGGCCCGCGGCCGGCGCTGCTGGAGCTCGCCGACCCGGCCGGGACGGAGTGGCCGAACCCGGTGGACCTGCTCGGCCCGGTCGACATCGGCCCGGACCGGGCCCGGCTGGTGGTGCGGGTGCCGTGGGCCGCCGGGCCGCAGCTTGCCCACACTCTCGCGCTGCTGCAGTCCGGCCGCAGCGCGCACAAGCAGACCCCGCTGCGAGTGGTGGTCGACCCAGCCGAGCTGGGCTGACCTCGCGTCTGGCCGTCCGCGTCTGTCCCGCAACGTCATGGCGAACGAGGCTTAGAGCACTCGTTTGTTATGACGCTACGGGGGTTCCCTAGACTCCGGCGGGTGACCGCGCGGCTGCTGTTCGCCGGCACCCCCGACATCGCGCTGCCGGCGCTGGACGCGTTGGTTGCCGGGCCGCACGAGGTGGTCGGCGTCCTCACCCGGCCGGACGCTCCCGCCGGCCGCGGCCGGCGTACGGCAGCCAGTGCGGTCGCCCGGCGGGCCGAGGAGCTGGGCCTGCCTGTCCTGCGACCGCGATCGCCACGGGACCACGACGCGCTGCAGGCCGTCCGCGACCTGGCGCCGGACTGTTCCCCGGTGGTTGCGTACGGCGCGCTGCTGCCGGCCGACCTGCTTGCCGTACCGCCCCACGGCTGGGTCAACCTGCACTTCTCGCTGCTGCCGGCCTGGCGCGGCGCCGCTCCCGTCCAGCACTGCCTGCTCGCCGGCGACGAGATGAGCGGAGCGACCACCTTTCGCATCGTCGAGGAGCTCGACGCCGGCCCGGTCCTTGGCACGCTGGCTGAGCCGGTGCGCCCCCGCGACACCGCGGGCGAGCTGCTCGACCGACTGTCCCGCGCCGGCGCCGGCCTGCTCGCCGCCTCCGTCGATGGGCTGGTCGAGAACCGGCTGGTCGCAGTCGCACAACCGTCCGACCAGGTGTCGTACGCCCCCCGGTTGAGCCCGGACGACGCGCACATCAGGTGGGAGGACCCGGCGTTCGCCGTCGACCGGCGGGTGCGGGCGTGCACCCCTGCGCCGGGGGCATGGACGACGCTGGACGGCGCCCGGCTCAAGCTCGGCCCGGTCGAGCCGGTGGACAACGACTCCGCACCGGCCGGGCTGGGGCCGGGCGAACTGCACGTGACGTCCCAGCTGGTGTACGCCGGCACCGGCGCCGGTGCTGTCCGGCTCGGTCCGGTGCAACCGGCCGGTCGTCGCCCGGTGCCGGCGGCGGACTGGGCCCGCGGCGCCCGGCTGCGACCCGGGGCGCGGCTCGGGCGATGACGACGAAGGTGGACCCGGCTCGGCGGGTTGCTTTCGAGGCGCTCTGGGCGGTGTCGGAGCGGGACGCCTACGCCAACCTGGTGCTGCCCGCCGCGCTGCGGGCCGCCGGCCTGTCCGGCCGGGACGCGGCGTTCGCGACCGAGCTCACCTACGGGACGCTGCGCGGGCGAGGCAGCTATGACGCCGTGCTCGCCGAGTGCGTCGACCGGCCTCTCGACCGGCTGGATCCGCCGGTGCTGGACGCGCTCCGGCTGGGGGCGCACCAGCTGCTCGCGCTGCGGGTGCCGGCGCACGCCGCGGTCAGCCAGACGGTCGCGCTGGTGCGTACGGAGATCGGGCCGGCCACCACCGGCCTGGTCAACGCGGTGCTGCGCCGGGTGGCCGGCGACCCGCTCGACCGGTGGCTGGCGCGGGTCGCGCCGCGCCAGGACGCCGACCCGTCCGGGCACCGGGCGGTCATGGCGTCCCACCCGCGCTGGGTGGTGGACGCGCTCGAGGTGGCGCTTGCCGCCGACAGGGCCGCCGATGACGCTGAACTGGACGCCCTGCTCCGGTCGCACAACCTGCCGGCGCCCGTGACGCTGGTGGCCCGCCCGGGACTCTGCACCATCGACGAGCTGGCGACCGCGACCGGCGGTTCCCCGGGCCGTTGGTCCCCGTACGCGGTGCTGATGCCGGCGGGTGACCCCGGCGCGTTGGCGGCGGTACGCGATGGACGGGCCGGCGTGCAGGACGAGGGCAGCCAGTTGGCCGTGCTGGCCCTGACCTCCGCCGCGGTCGACGGGGTTGACGCGTGCTGGCTCGACCTCTGCGCGGGACCGGGCGGCAAGGCGGCGCTGCTCGGCGCGATCGCAAGGTCGCGGGACGCACGCGTCGTCGCGGTCGAGGTGTCGGCTCACCGGGCGGAGCTCGTCCGGCGCACGTCCGCGCTCCTGGGTGCAGCTGTCGAGGTCCGTACGGGGGATGGGCGCCAGGTCGGCATGTCCGAGCCGGGGGCGTACGATCGGGTCCTGGTGGACGCGCCCTGCACCGGGCTGGGTGCGTTGCGGCGCCGGCCGGAGGCCCGCTGGCGGCGCACCCCGGACGACGTGACCGCGCTGGTCGTGCTGCAGCGGGAGCTGCTCGACTCTGCGCTGGACGCCACGCGTCCAGGCGGGGTCGTGGCGTACTGCACCTGCTCGCCGCTCCAGGCCGAGACCACCGAGCAGGTGGATCGGCTGCTGGCCGACCGGTCCGACGTAGAACTGTTGGACGCCCGCGTGCCCTTCGACGACATCCAGGGAGTGCGCGAGATGCTTCCCGACCGTCCGACCGTCCAGCTGTGGCCGCACGTGCACGGCACCGACGCGATCTTCCTGGCGCTGCTGCGCCGGCGCTGAGCTGCGCCCCACCAACCGACGATCCGTCACTTCTGAACGCGTGATCCGTCACTTCTCAACCGGCTGCAGCCTCTTGCAGGTTCAGAACTGACGGATCACGCGTTCAGAACTGACGGATGATGGGTCCGCGCCGCCAACATGGCGCCGCCTACACTGCGCGCCGTGGACGTCCAGATCGCGCCCAGCCTGCTGGCGGCCGACTTCGCCAACCTCGCCGGGGCGGCCCGCTCGGTCCCGAGCGCGCAGTGGCTGCACGTCGACGTGATGGACAACCACTTCGTCCCGAACCTCACCATCGGGCCACCGGTGGTCGAGGCACTGGCGCGGACGGCCGCGCAGCGGCTCGACTGCCACCTGATGATCGACGACCCCGACAGGTGGGCGACCGAGTACGTCGCGGCCGGCGCCGACAGCGTGACGTTTCACGCCGAGGCGGCGCGGGCACCGGTGTGGCTCGCCCGCGAGCTGCGCGCGGCCGGCGCGCGGGCGGGGATGGCGCTGCGGCCGGCCACCCCTGTCGATCCGTTCGCCGCGGTGTTGCCCGAGCTCGACCTGCTGCTGGTGATGACGGTGGAGCCGGGTTTCGGGGGGCAGGACTTCCTTGACAGCTGCCTGCCCAAGGTCCGCCGCGCTCGCGAGCTGATCGACGGGTCCGGGGCCGACGTCTGGCTGCAGGTCGACGGCGGGGTGACGACCGACACGATCGACGCGTGCGCCGAGGCCGGCGCCGACGTGTTCGTCGCCGGGTCGGCGGTCTTCGGCGCCGACGACAGCGACGCCGCGCTCACCGACCTGCACGAGCGGGCGGCCGCGGCCCGCCGCCGCTGACCCCGGCCGGTTCACACGCCCCGTAACGGGGCGCAACGTCCCCCTGCCGGGCGTCGACGCCTCGGGAAGGAACCACCAGCACCGTTACGGGGCGTGTGGCGCTGGGGGCACGGGGCGTGTGGCGGCTGGGGGAGGGCATCGTGATGCCCGCCGGTGGCATACTCGACCCGAGCGACAACGCTCGCGTGCTCCGGGGTCGGTGAAATTCCGAACCGGCGGTGACAGTCCGCGACCCGCTCGCCCAGGTGCGACCCGCACGTGGGTGGACGGTGGATCCGGTGCAACTCCGGGACCGACGGTGAGAGTCCGGATGGGAGGAGCCGCGCCGTCGTCGGGCCGTGCCTGGTGCACTGGCCGGCGACGTCGACCCTCCCTGCCGCCAGAGCCCGCCGAGACCGGGAGGCGGACGGATGTTCACCGGCATCGTCGAGGAACGCGGCCAGGTGGTTGCGTACGACGGCCTAGAGGACGCCGCTCGGCTGGCCGTCCGCGGGCCGGTTGTGTGTGCCGACACCGCGCCGGGCGAGTCGATCGCCGTCAACGGCTGCTGCCTCACGGTCACCGATGTGGACGGCGACTCCTTCGCCGCCGACGTGATGGCCGAGACCCTGCGGGCGACAACGCTCGGTCGGCTGAGGCCGGGCTCCGCCGTCAACCTCGAGCGCGCGGTCACGCCGACCGGCCGGCTCGGCGGCCACCTCGTCCAGGGACACGTCGACGGCACCGCCGTCGTACGGGCTCGGGAGCCGGCCGAGCACTGGGAGCTGGTCCACGTCGAACTTCCGACGGCGCTGGCGAGGTACGTCGTGGCCAAGGGCTCGATCGCCGTCGACGGGGTCTCGCTGACGGTCGTCGAGGTCAGCGACTCGGCTGCGGAGCCCGGCTCGTTCAGTGTCTCGCTGATCCCGGCCACGCTCGCGGCAACCACGCTCGGCGACCTCGCGCAGGGCGACGCGGTCAACCTCGAGGTCGACGTCGTGGCCAAGTACGTCGAGCGGCTCGTCACGAGCGGTGCGGTGCGGGGCGCATGAACCCGCTGCTGTGGTTGTTCGACGCCGAGCTGCACATCGGCGACTCGGTCATCTTGTGGCGCGAGGTCGTCGGCAACGCCTTCGGGTTGGCGTCGGCGATCGGCGGCATGCGCCGTCGGGTCTGGGCCTGGCCGGTCGGGATCGTCGGCAACGTGCTGCTGTTCACCGTCTTCGTCGGTGCCGTCTTCGACACCCCCCAGGAGACGACGCTCTGGGGCCAGGCCGGCCGGCAGATCTTCTTCATCGCGATCTCGATCTGGGGTTGGTACCGCTGGCGCGAGTCCCGCGACGCCGGCGGCGCCGGGGACGGCGCGGCGATCCGGCCCCGGTGGGCGACCTGGCCAGAACGGCTGCTGCTCGTCTGCCTGTACGCGGCGGGGACGGCGGGGTTCTGGTGGCTCTTCGGGGTCATCGGCTCGTACGGGCGGCTCACCGAGGCGTGGATTCTCACCGGCAGCATCCTCGCCACCTGGGGGATGGCGCGTGGCTGGGTGGAGTTCTGGCTGGTGTGGATCGCCGTCGACGCGGTCGGTGTGCCCACGCTCGTCAACGCCGGTTTCTACCCGTCCGCGGTGCTCTACGGCATCTATGGGCTGTTCTGCGTCGCCGGCTTCGTCACCTGGCTGCGGGTGGAGCGCCGCCCGATCCGCCCGCTCGGGCCAGAGGTCGAACAGGTCGGCGCGTGACCGGCCGGTTGCCGGTGCGGCTCGACAGCGTCGAGCGGGCGGTCGCCGACGTACGTGCCGGCAAGGCCGTCGTCGTGGTCGACGCGGAGGACCGCGAAGACGAGGGCGACCTGGTGTTCGCGGCCAGCAAGGCCACCCCGGAGCTGCTGACGTTCACCATTCGCTGGACGAGCGGGGTCGTCTGCGTCCCGGTCGAGGGCGAGGTCCTCGACCGGCTGGCGATCCCGCTGATGACCCCGCACAACCGCGAACAGATGCGCACGGCCTACACCATCAGCGTCGACGCCCGCGACGGCATCACCACCGGCATCTCCGCCGCGGACCGGGCCAGGACCGTGCGGGTGCTCGTGGACTCCGCCACCGAGCCGTACGAGCTGGTCCAGCCCGGTCACGTCTTCCCGCTCCGCGCCCGGCCCGGCGGGGTGCTGGTCCGGCCCGGGCACACCGAGGCGTCGGTCGACCTGGCCCGGCTGGCCGGGCTCACCCCGGCCGGGGTGATCGCAGAGATCGTTAACGACGACGGCAGCATGAAGCGAGGCCAGGACCTGCGCGACTTCGCCGACGGCCACGGGCTCGCGATGATCTCGATCGCCGACCTGGTGCTGCACCGCCGCCGGCACGAGCAGCACGTCGAGCGGGTGGCGGTGACCCGGCTGCCGACCGAGTTCGGTGAGTTCACCGCGTACGGCTACCGAAGCCAGGTGGACGGAACCGAGCACGTCGCGCTGGTGCTCGGGACCGTCGGCGACGACGACGACCGGCCGGTGCTGACCCGGCTGCACTCGGAGTGCCTGACCGGAGACGTGCTCGGCTCCCGGCGGTGCGACTGCGGACCGCAGCTGCAGGCGTCGATGGCTGCCATCACTGCCGAGGGTCGCGGGGTTGTCGTCTACCTTCGCGGGCACGAGGGCCGCGGAATTGGGTTGCTGCACAAGCTGCGCGCGTACGCGCTCCAGGACGACGGCCGCGACACCGTCGACGCGAACCTCGACCTTGGGATGCCTGCGGACGCGCGCGACTACGGCACCGGCGCGCAGATTCTCGCCGACCTCGGGGTCGCTTGCGTGACGCTGCTGACGAACAACCCGGACAAGGCCGCGGGGCTCGAGCGCTACGGCGTCGAGGTGGCCGACCGGCAGCCGCTCGACGTGTCGCCGACGCCGGAGAGCCTGCGCTACCTGCGCACGAAGGCCGAGCGCATGGGCCACGACCTGTCGCACCTGCTTCCAGTGCCGGAGCCGGCGCCGGAGCCCGAACCGACCCGGCCGCGGGCATGACCCATACGGGTGCGCCGGCTCACGACCCGGCTGACGGCGGCGGGCTGCGGGTCGCCGTAGTTGCCGCGTCCTGGCACCCACAGGTCATGGCCGGGCTGGTGGCCGGCGCCCGACGCCGGCTGGCTGAGTCCGGGGTTGACGATCCGACCGTGGTCCGCGTACCGGGATCGTTCGAGCTGCCGGTCGTGGTGGGGGCCGCGGCCCGTACGCACGATGCCGTGGTCGCGCTCGGCGTCGTGATCCGCGGCGACACGCCGCACTTCGACTACGTCTGCTCGGCCGCGACGGCCGGCCTGGAGGCGGTTGCTCGTGAGCACGGCGTCGCAGTCGGGTTCGGGCTGCTCACCTGCGACACGGAACAGCAGGCGCTGGACCGAGCCGGCATCGAGGGGTCGCCCGAGGACAAGGGTGCCGAGGCCGCCGACGCCGCCGTCCGCACCGCCCTCGTTCTGCGCACGCTCCGCTGAGAGTGAGGTGTGGCACTGCCCGCGCGCGTTCCTATCCTGGCGGGCATGAGCCAGCCGGTGCGCACCTACCGCCCGGTCGGCGCGTTGGTAGTGGCGGGCGTCGCCTCAGTGAGCTTGCTGACGGTGTGCGCCGCAGTCGCGTTCGCGCTGCCGGCCCAGGCCCGCGGCTCGTTCACCGTCGCCCAGGACGTCACCTTGGGCGTGCTCCTGGTCGCGGCACTCGCGGCGCTCTTCGGCATCGCCCGCACCCGGGTCCGGGTCGATCCCGACGGGCTGCACGTTGTCAACGGCTACCGCCGGCACGACCTCAGCTGGCCGGAGGCGCTGAAGGTGTCGCTCGGCCGAGGAGCGCCGTGGGCGGTCCTGGACACCAGCGCCGGTGTGGCGGTGCCGCTGATGGGCATCCAGCGAGCCGACGGCCAACGTGCCGTACGGGCGGTGCGCGAGCTGCGGGCGGCGATCGCCGCGCACGGCCCGTCGGACGAGCGGTCGCTCAGCTGATCCCGCGCCGGCGCAGGATCTCCTCGATGTCGGCGAGCTCGTCGTCGACCCCGGCCTGCGTGCGCACCGCCCGCTTGGTCGCCGGCTCGCCCCGAGCCAGGCGCTGTCGGCGACCCAGCCACCGCGCGGTGCCGAGCAGAGCCCCGGCCGCGACCGCCAGCACGACCCCGAGCCAGGTGGTGGGGCTGAAGACGACCGACGTGGCCCAGTCGGCGAACGCCGCCGCCACCCGGCCGACCAGGCGCAGCGTCCCGGTCAGCAGCAGCGCCGGTGGCACCAGCGCCCAGCCCAGCCACCACAGCGCCCGCACCCGGTCGCCGCGACGTACGGACCGCACGCCGAGGACGACCGCGCCCGCGGACAGCAACAACGCCCACGGCAGCCACAGCACCACGTCCGCGCCACGCACCGCTCCAGCGTGGCACACAGCGACGGTCGGGCACGCGGCATCGGCTGGTAGTCTGGGCGACGGCCAGCGGGACGCCTGCACAGTCTGACGTCTCGCTCACAAGCGGAAATCTCTCCCACCCGCACCGACCTCCGGGTCGTCGGGTACGGCTGGAGGCTTCCGCGCATGCCGGTGCGGGAGCCTCGATTCGCGTTCGGGGAGGTTCCGGCCCGGGGTCGACAGGTTCCCGATCCGCGTACGAGCCAGGAGGACATATCAGCAACGAGCCGCGCATCAACGATCGAATCCGCGTGCCAGAGGTTCGACTCGTGGGACCCAACGGCGAACAGGTCGGCATTGTCCGCATCGAGGACGCCCTCCGGCTCGCGAACGAGGCCGATCTGGACCTCGTCGAGGTGGCTCCCACCGCTCGACCGCCCGTTACCAAGCTCATGGACTACGGGAAGTTCAAGTACGAGGCGGCCCAGAAGGCGCGGGAGTCGCGGCGCAACCAGACGCACACGGTGATCAAGGAGATGAAGCTTCGCCCAAAGATCGACTCCCACGACTATGAGACCAAGAAGGGCCACGTGGTCCGGTTCCTCCGCTCGGGAGACAAGGTGAAGATCACGATCATGTTCCGTGGCCGAGAACAGCACCGACCCGAGCTCGGGTTCCGGTTGCTGCAGCGGCTTGCCCAGGACGTGGAGGACCTCGGGTACGTGGAGACGACTCCCCGTCAGGACGGTCGCAACATGACGATGGTGATCGGGCCGCACCGCAAGAAGGCCGAGGCGCAGGCAGAGGTGCGCGCCGAGCGTGCCGCGCTGGCTGCCGAGCGGCGTGCGGAGCGGCAGGCACTGCGGGCCGAGCGGGCTCCCGCCGCGACCCAGGCCAAACCACGCAAACGCTCGGAGAACCTCGACCCCGAGATGTGAGCCCGATATGAGAGCCAGAGACAGGGAGGGCATGAGATGCCGAAGATGAAGCCGCACTCCGGCACCAAGAAGCGGGTGAAGATCACCGGCACCGGCAAGCTGCGCAGGCAGAAGGCCAACCGCCGGCACAAGTTCGAGCACAAGCCGTCGACGCGTACGCGTCGTCTCGACGGTACGACCGACGTCGCTGCGTCGGACGTGGGCCGGATCAAGAAGCTGCTCGGCAAGTAACTCGGCCCCCCACAACGACCGAGCACGACCCGAGCACGTCCGAAGGAGTATGAAGTGGCACGCGTCAAGCGGTCCGTCAACGCGGTCAAGAAGCGTCGCGAGATCCTCGAGCAGGCCGCCGGCTACCGCGGCCAGCGGTCCCGGCTCTACCGCAAGGCCAAGGAGCAGGTCGCGCACTCGCTCGTCTACAGCTACCGCGACCGGCGGGCCCGCAAGGGTGACTTCCGCCGGCTGTGGATCCAGCGCATCAATGCCGCCGCGCGTCAGCACGGGCTCACGTACAACCGGTTCGTGCAGGGGCTGCGCGCGGCCGAGGTGAGCGTCGACCGCAAGGCGCTCGCCGACCTCGCCGTCACCGACCCGCCCGCCTTCGCCGCGCTGGTCGAGGTGGCCCGGGCGGCGCTGCCGAGCGACGTCAACGCCCCCAGGGGCTCCACCAAGGGCTCCACCAAGGGCTCCACCAAGGAGGGGGAGGCCGCCTGAGCGGCAACCTCCTCACCGTCCGCTCCCGGCGGGTCAGGGAGGCTGCCCGGCTGGCCACCAGGAAGGTGCGGCAGCAGCAGCGCCGGTTCCTCGCGGAGGGACCGCACGCGGTCGAGGCCGCGCTGGCGGAGCCGGCCAACGTCATCGAGGTCTTCGCGACCCCGGACGCTGACCGCCGGCTCCGGGAGCGGGCGGCATCGGCCGGGGTGCGCTGGACCGAGGTGGCCGTCGACGTTGTCGCGGCGGTTGCCGACACCGTCACCCCGCAGGGGGTGGTGGCGGTGTGCCGTTTCCTGGACACGTCGCTCGACCAGCTGGTCACGTCCGACACACGTCTGGTCGTGGTCGGCGTGGACGTCCGTGACCCGGGCAACGCCGGGGCCCTGCTGCGCTGCGCGGACGGGGCCGGCGCTGACGGGTTCGTGCTCAGCGGCGAGAGCGTCGACCCGTACAACCCCAAGGTGGTGCGCGCCAGTGCCGGGTCGCTGTTCCACCTGCCGGTGGCGGTGCACCCCGACCTGCCGAGCCTTGCCGCCGCGGCCCGTACGGCCGGCCTGCAGGTGCTCGCCGCGGACGGCTCGGCGGCCACCGACCTCGACCACGCCGACCGCCGCGGGCTGCTCGGCCGGCCGACAGCCTGGCTGTTCGGCAACGAGGCGCACGGGCTCCCTGCAGCCGTACGAGACTTGGCCGACGAGACGGTGGCGGTTCCGCTCTACGGGCGGGCCGAGAGCCTCAACCTGGCGACCGCCGCCGCGGTGTGCCTTTATGCCAGCGCCCGGGCGCGGAGGTTGGCCGAGCGCGGACCGGACGAATAGCGTGCGGCAGGTGACCGAGCGGGTCCCGCCCTCCGGCGACAACTTCGGCGACGACCTCGCCGACGGACTGGTCGTTGCCGACGAGAACGGTGGGGTCGTCCTCGTCAACCTCGCCGCAGCGCGGATGCTCGGTGTCGACCGCGACGCCTGCATCGGACGCCCCTTGGCCGACGTGCTCACGCTCGACGACCTTCGCGGCAACGGCTGGTACGACTGCCTGCGGCCGTACGAGGGTCTCGAGACGCGCACCCGGCTGGTCGAGCGGGCGTGGTATCGGCCGGACGGCCGTGAACTGCTCGTCACCGGCCGGCTGGTCCGGGACCGGCCCCTCGGTCGTGTGGTCACGGTGACCGTCTCGCTGCGTGCGATCCGCGAGCGGGAGCGGCTGGACCGCCAGCACTCCGACCTGGTCGCGACGGTGGCGCACGAGCTGCGTTCCCCGCTGACCGGCGTCAAGGGGTTCACCGCGACGCTGCTGGCGAAGTGGGACCGCTTCAGCGAGCAGCAGCGCCGGCTGATGGTGGAGACAGTGGACGCCGACGCCGACCGGCTCGCCCGGCTCATCACCGAGCTGCTCGACACCGCGCGCATCGACTCCGGCCGGCTGGTGCTCCGGATCGCGCCGGTCGACCTCGCCAACCTGAGCAAGCGGGTGGTGGAGAGCATCCGGAGCGCGGGCGGACGGGAGACCGCGGTGGACGTCCCCGACGACCTCCCGGAGATCTGGGGGGATGAGGACAAGCTCGCCCAGGTCGTCACCAACGTCGTCGACAACGCGCACCGACACGGCGGTGGCCGGGTCGAGGTCAGCGCGACCCGCGAGCCCGCCGCCGACGGCACCCCGGGTGTGAGCCTGCTAGTCGACGACCGCGGCGCCGGGGTGCCCGAGATGTTGCGGGAGCGGGTGTTCACCCGATTCTGGCGGGACGGCCCGCAGGACGGCAGCGGCCTCGGGCTCTACATCGTCCAAGGTCTCGTCGACGCGCACGCCGGCGAGGTGTCGGTCGACGACAACCCGCAAGGGGGAGCCCGGATCAGGATCTGGCTCCCGGTCGCCGAGCCGGGAGCGCTCAGCGACCCGCCGACTTCCTAGACTGCGCGGGTGACCGGCGCGAGCTCCGACTACGACCCGGTCGAGGTCACGCCGCTGCACGCCGGCGAGGTGGACCGGATGCGGTCCGAGGCGCTGGACGCGGTTGCCGACGCATCCGACCTCGACGCCTTGCGGCAGGTGCGACTCCAGCACGCAGGTGACCGCAGCCCGTTGGCGCTGGCAAACCGGGAGATCGGCGCGCTCGCACCGCAGGCCCGCAAGGAGGCCGGGATCCGGGTTGGCGCGGCCCGCCGCGACGTGGCCGCCGCCATCGCCGCCCGTAGGGAGGTTCTCGAGGCCGAGCACGAGGCAAGGATGCTCGTCGACGAGACCGTCGACGTCACGCTCCCGTACGACCGGGAGCCGGTCGGCGCGCGGCACCCGATCACCACTCTGACCGAGCTCATCGCCGACGTGTTCGTCGCGATGGGCTGGGAGGTCGCCGAGGGGCCGGAGGTCGAGGCGGAGTGGCTCAACTTCGACGCCCTCAACCTCGGCCCGGACCACCCCGCGCGCACCATGCAGGACACGTTCTGGCTCGAGCCGGCCGACGCGCACGTGGTGCTCCGCACCCACACGTCGCCGGTGCAGGCGCGCACGATGCTGGCTCGCCGGCCACCGATCTACGTCGTCTGCCCCGGTCGGACGTTCCGCACCGACGAGCTCGACGCCACCCACACCCCGGTCTTCAGCCAGGTGGAGGGGCTCGCGGTCGACCGCGGCCTGTCGATGGCGCACCTCAAGGGCAGCCTGGACCACTTCGCCGCGGCGATGTTCGGCGCGGGCATCGACACCCGGTTTCGGCCGGCGTACTTCCCGTTCACCGAGCCGAGCGCCGAGGTCGACCTCCGCTGCTTCGTGTGCCGCGGCGTCGAGCCCGACGTGCGGACCTGTCGCACCTGCCGCGGCGAGGTCTGGATCGAGTGGGGCGGCTGTGGCGTGGTGAACCCGCGGGTTCTCGTCGCCTGCGGCATCGACCCCGACGAGTTCACCGGTTTCGCCTTCGGCATGGGCATCGAACGCACGCTGATGTTCCGGCACGGCGTCGCGGACATGCGCGACATCGCCGAGGGCGACGTGCGGTTCACCCAGGCGTTCGGGGTCGGTGTCTGATGCAGGTCCCGGTCTCCTGGCTGCGCGACCACGTCGACCTGCCGGACAGGCTGGCGGCAGCCGAGCTGGCCGCCCGCCTGACCGCTGTCGGGCTGAAGCTGGAGCGGCTCACTGCACCCGGCGCGGAGGTGGCCGGCCCGCTCGTCCTCGGCCGGGTGATGTCCGCGGAGCTCGAGACACACTCGAACGGCAAGACCACCCGCTGGTGCCAGGTCGACGCCGGGCCGGAGCACGGCCAGCACGGCATCGTCTGCGGGGCGCAGAATGTCGACGCCGGTGACCTCGTCGTGGTCGCCCTGCCCGGCACCACCCTGCCCGGTGGCATGCCGATCGCCGCCCGCAAGACGTACGGGCACATCTCGGACGGGATGATCTGCTCGGACCGCGAGCTCGGCACCGGTTCCGACCACCAGGGGATCCTGGTGCTCCCGCCCGGGTCGGGTGAGCCGGGCGACGACGCCGCCGAGGTGCTTCAGCTGCGTGACGACGTGATCGAGTTCGAGATCAACCCCGACCGGGCGTACGCGCTGTCGGTGCGCGGGGTGGCCCGGGACGCGGGGCTGGCCCTCGGCGTCGCGTTCCGCGACCCGGCTGAAGCCGACGCCGCCCTGACCGACGCCGAGCGGGCGGACTACCCGGTCGAGGTGGAGGACTCCGACGCGTGCCCGGTCTTCGTGACCCGTACCGTCACCGGCTTCGACCCGACGGCGCCGACACCGCAGTGGATGGCCCGGCGGATCCAGCTCGCCGGGATGCGGCCGATCGCGCTCGCAGTCGACGTGACCAACTACGTGATGCTCGAGCTTGGCCAGCCCATCCACGGCTACGACCGCGGCCTGCTCCAGGGCCCGATCGTCGTGCGCCGAGCCCGGCCGGGGGAGCGGCTGCGCACGCTCGACAACGTGGAGCGCGCGCTCGACCCCGAGGACCTGCTCATCACCGACGACCGCGGACCGATCGGGCTCGCCGGCGTGATGGGCGGCGAGTCGACCGAGATCGGCGCGGACACGACCGCGATCGTCATCGAGGCTGCACACTTCGCCGCAGTGCCGGTCGCCCGCTGCGCCCGGCGGCACCGGCTCGGCTCCGAGGCTTCGCGGCGGTTCGAACGCGGCGTGGACCCGCGGCTCCCAACGGTCGCGGCTCAACGGGTCGCCGATCTCCTGGTCCGGCTGGGTGGAGGTGTGGTGGAGCCGGGAGTGACCGTCGTCGGGGCGCCGCCACCTATCCCGTCGATCGAGGTCGCCGCCGACCTGCCCGCGCGGGTCACCGGCATCGACATCGACGCCGACACCGCGGTGGCGGCGCTGCGCGCAGTCGGCTGCGAGGTTTCCGGCTCCACCCCACTGACCGTCGTCCCGCCGTCGTGGCGGCCCGACATCACCGACCCGTACGACCTGGTCGAGGAGGTCGCCCGGGTGGTGGGCTACGACCGGGTGCCGTCGGTGTTGCCCGCCGCGCCCGCTGGTCGCGGCCACACCCGTGCGCAGCGGCTGCGCCGCTGGGTTGGGCAGCTGCTCGCCGGCGCCGGCTGCACCGAGGTCGTCGCGCTGCCGTTTGTCGGCGCGGCCGACCTGGACGCGCTGGGGCTCGACGCCGACGACCCGCTCCGCCGTGCGCTGCGGCTGGAGAACCCGCTGTCGTCCGAGCGGCCGATGCTTGCCACCACACTCGCGCCGGCGCTGCTCGAGGTCGCCGCGCGCAACGTGGGACGCGGTCAGAGCGCGTGGGCGCTGAGCCTGCTCGCACCGGTGTTCCTGCCCGGGACCGAGCCACTGCCGTCGGCGCCGGTCCCGCCGGTGGACTCCCGCCCGACGGACGACGCGCTCAAGGCGCTCGACGCGGCGTTGCCCGCGCAGCCGCGGCACCTCGCCGTGCTGCTCGCCGGGGACCGGCACCCTCCCGGCTGGTGGGGACCGGCGTCCTCCTCGGGTTGGGCCGACGCGATCGCCGTCGTCCGCACCGTGGCCAACGGGCTCGGGGTCGAGGTCGAGCCGCGGTCGGCGGCCCGGCGCCCCTGGCACCCCGGCCGGTGCGCGGAGCTGCTGGTGGACGGGCTAGCGATCGGGCACGCGGGCGAGCTGCACCCCCGGGTCTGCGCCGGCTTCGGGGTCCCGGCGCGCACGTCGTACGCAGAGCTCGACCTGGACGCGCTGCTCGCCGCCGCGCCGGAGGTGGTTGGAGCGCCCGAGTTCTCCACCATGCCGGTCGCCAAGGAGGACGTCGCGCTGGTGGTCGACGAGGGGGTCGCTGCGGCCGACGTTGCCGCTGCCCTCCGGTCCGGCGCACGCGCGTTGCTGGAGTCGCTGCGGCTGTTCGACGTCTACCGAGGCGACCAGGTCCCGGCGGGCAGGAAGTCGCTGGCCTTCGCGCTGCGCTTTCGTGCGAGCGACCGGACGCTCACCGAGGACGAGACCGCAGCCGCCCGCGACGCCGCCGTCGCGGAGGCGCGAGCGCGTACGGGCGCTGAGCCCCGCGCCTGATCCGTCGGGGCTCAGCCGAGCCTGCCGTCGTGCAGCCAGTGGACGAGCTCCGGTGCTGCAAGCTCGGCGAGTCGCTCGTCGTACCTGGCCAGGTCGTCGGTGGTGAGTACGTCCCGCCAGCCGCCCGACGTCTCGCTGCGAAAGAACCGGTCGGTGCTCCGCATGATCCCGAGCCCCTCGTCCGGCACCCGGTCGGCCGAGCGTGTCCGCATCCGGTCGAAGCCGGCCGCTGCCACCAGCTCGGGCCACAACCGCTCGGGAACGTCGATAGCGAGGCGATCCGCCAGCCGGCGCATCTCGCCCTCCAGATCACGGATCAGGTCGCCGTAGTGCAGCAGCACGACGTTGGGCCGATGCCGGCGGGTCCATGCCTGCGACGTCTGCCACACGAGCCCGCGCAGCGAGTCCAGATTGCCGACCGGGTCGTCGTCGTTGTCCATCCAGCGCAGGAAGTACGCCCGCTCCTCAGCCGGTCCGGCCGGGCCCATGCCCTCGCCCGGGAAGGCTTCCGGGTCACCGACGAGTACGCGGAGCACGTCCCGCCTCAGATTCGCGCCTTGGTGCCGTAGCGACCGCGCGACGTCCCTAGGGTCGCGGCCCAGCGCGAGGTAGGTGACCCGGCTGTCGGTCGGCAGCCCGTCGAGCGGGGTATGGGTCTTGACGAACCGACGGTGCCTTTGGGCAGCCAGCCGGTCGCGAACCTCGCTCAGCGGCCGGATCCGCATGTCCAGCCAGGGGGAGAGCGTCGTCAGTGGCGCCGGCAGGTCGGGCGTCTGGAACACCAGCAGCGCGCAGATCATCTGCGCCCAGGTGGTGCCGCACTTGGACGGCGCGCTGATGACGATGTCGCCGGGCCGGAACTCGAAGCCTTGCCACCGCGTGCTGTCCTCGAGCGCGGTGCGGTACTTCCGTGGGGCGTCGGTCATCTCTAACCGTCGTTTCCAGGCATCAAGTCAGGGGTCCGATTGTCGGTGGCGGGTGCTGTGATGGGTCCATGTTGGACCTGGCACTGGACGCGATCGCGGCGGCCACCGGTTGTGACCGGTCGGCGCTCGGTCATGCGGTCGGGGCAGTGCCGGAGTCGACCGGATTGAGCGAGGAGCGGCTGCTGGACCGGATCGCGGCGCAGGAGCGCGCGGTAGACGCGTTGCAGGCGTGGCAGGCGCACGATCTGGCCGCGTTCGGTGCGGCGATGGCGCCGGAGGACCTGGAGAGTTCGCACGAGCCGTCGCCGCACGCGGCGGCAGGGCTGGACGTGGCCGACGCGTTGAACTTGGCGGTGCTGACCGGGCAAAACCGGATCCACGCCGCGGACGCCGCGGTCGGCCATCCGGAGCTGCTCGGTCTGGTCGGGACCGGGTCGGTGTCGATGGTCGGGCTGCGCCGGGTGTGTGCGGCCACCGATGTGCTGGAGCCGGAGCAGCGGCTGGTGGTGGACCGGCGGTTGGCCGGCGACGCGGTTCGGTCCGAGTTGACGCCGGGGCAGCTGGAGAAGGCGGCGCTGCGCCGGGTCCTCGACGTCGACCCCGCCGCGGCGGACAACCGGGCCGAGAAGGCCCGCAAGAAGCGCTACGTCCGGCTGTCCCAGCCGGTCGACGGCACCGCCGGGATCTTCGCCCGGCTGCGCGCCGAGGAGGCGCTGGCGCTGTTCGGCCGGCTGGACCGCACCGCCCGCGGGATGCGCGGCGACGGCGACGAACGCTCGCTGGACGAGCTGATGGCCGACCTGCTGGTCGAGCTGGTGACCGGTACGGCAATGCAGCGCACTGACCAGCCGGTCGGCTCGTGGGCCAACCTGGACGGCTTCGAGCCGTGGTTGTGGTCGCAGCCACCGCCGCTGCACCCGGTAGACGACCCGTCGCCGGACGATTCCGCATGGGACACCTACCTCGACTTCACCACCGACCACGGGCCTGACCAGCAGGCGTCCGCATCCGACAGAGCCGAACCCGACGGGTCGGTCACTAACGACCACGACCGATCGCGGCTGCCCGGCGCTGCTGACGGGATGCGCGAGCACCCCGCGCACGCCCCTCCGCCATGTGAGTCGGCAGCGGGGTCGAGGTGGCGGGTGCCGATGCGGGTGGAGGTGCAGGTCGTGATCAGCGCGGCCACCCTGCTCGGTCTGGACAACGCACCTGGACTGCTCCGCGGCTACGGCGCCGTACCGGCGTGGGTGCTGCACGACCTGGTCGACAACGCCGCCGCCGCGACCGAGGCCCGGACGACGCTGCGTGGGTTGTTCTGCGACCCGGTCGATGGCCGGCTGGTCGCGATGGACTCCACCACGCGATGTTTCAGTGGCGGGCTGCGCAAGTTCGCGCTCTACCGCGACCAGCACTGCCGGCTCAGCGGCGGCCGCATCGTCGACGTCGACCACATCGCCGAACACCGCTCCGGCGGCAAGACCAGCGCGACCAACGCGCAGGCGCTGGGCAAGCTCGCCCACGTCCTCAAGGACCACCCCGCCATCACCGTCACCCCACTGACATCGATCCAGCTCGGCGACGGGCTGGACCACCTACGCGCCAACGCCCCCGACGTCGAGTGGAAGCTGCCCACCGGCCGCACCCGACTCAGCGAACCCCCGCCTGCCCTCGGCCCCGGCAGCCGACCAGAACGATCCAACTACCCCATTAGCCCGATGGAACGCCACCTTGCGGCGTTCATCGAGAAGTCACTGGATGCCGGTGCGGACGACCGCCTCGAGGGCGGCGACGGCTGACGAGTCACCGCTCTGGGTGACGGCGTCGGTGCCGGCCCGGCCCCAGCACCACGCGTCGAGCGTGCCGGCATCGGCCGACACCTCCGCAACCGGCCGGGCGCCCTCGACGACATCGACCGCCGGTTCGTCCTCATACGTGTGTCCCGAGTCGGGGTCGGTTCCGTTGATGGAACCGATCGCGAGGTCCCAGGCGCCGTCGGTGTCGTTAGCGCGTACGGCGACCGGGCCGGCGGTCGCGGCGAATGCCGCCCAGCTCGGGGTGCCGCCGTACATGACCCTCACCACCTCGTCGACGCCGTCGGTGGCCAGCTCCGGATCCAACGCGGTGCGGTCGCCGGTCACCAGCTCCGCGTCGACGCGGTGGATCAGCGCCTCGTGCGCCTGGCGCCGCAGCACGAACCCGGCGCTCTGGTCGTCCGCCCAGGTCCAGACTGGCGTCTCGTCCGGGGTGTTTGCGAGTGCGTCCCGCAGCGTCTCGCTCGCCGTCGCGAACAGGTGGCCGAGCGCGTCGAGGTCGGTCGGCCGGTCCGGTTTGCGCTCCTCGGCGACGGCCGGGTCCGACAGCCGGTCGCGGACGATCGTGCCCCAGAACCATTGCACCTCGGTGAGGTGCCAGAACAGGTCGACCGCGCTCCAGTCCGGGCAGGATGGCACCGGGCGGGCGGGGTCGGCCTCGGCCAGCAGGTCGGTGAACCGGTCGGAGTCGCGGGCCAGGAGGTCGAGGTACCGGTCCCGGGACAGGCGGTACGGCTGGTCGGGCGGCTGGCTCATGGACGGCACGGTAGCGAGCCGCACCGACCACCACCTGGGTTTGCAATCTGCTGCATACTCATGCAGAGTGCGGAACGTGACGACCAGGCACTTCCTGCGCGACGACGACCTGCGTCCGGACGAGCAAGCCGAGGTGCTCGCCCTGGCGACGGCCATGAAGGCCGATCGCTACGCCCACCGGCCGCTCGCCGGGCCGCGCACGGTGGCGGTCCTGTTCGACAAGCCGACCCTGCGTACCCAGGTGTCGTTCAGCGTGGGCATCGCCGAGCTGGGCGGTCACCCGATGGTCGTGGACTCCCGGCTGGCCCAGGTGGGCGTGCGGGAGTCGATCGCCGACACCGCCCGGGTGCTCGGGCGGCAGGTTGCCGCGGTGGTCTGGCGTACCTACGGCCAGGAGCGGATCGACGAGATGGCCGCGCACGTCGGTGTCCCCGTGGTCAACGCGCTGACCGACGCGTTCCACCCCTGCCAGGTGCTGGCCGACCTGCTCACCGTCCGCGAGCACCGGGACCGGCTCGCGGGCCTGACCCTCACTTACCTCGGTGACGGTGCGAACAACATGGCGCAGTCGTACCTGCTCGGCGGCGCGACGGCCGGGATGCACGTGCGGATCGGGTCACCGCCGACCTACCTGCCGGACGCCGCGGTGCTGGGGCGGGCGTCCGAGATTGCCGACCGGACCGGCGGGTCGGTGCTGGTCACCGACGACCCGGTCGCTGCCACCAAGGACTCCGACGTGCTCGCTACCGACACCTGGGTGTCGATGGGTACCGAGGACGAGGCTGCCGATCGAGCGAAGCCGTTCGTCCCGTTCGCCATCGACGAGGAGGCGGTCGACCGGGCCGCTGACGACGTGCTCGTGCTTCACTGCCTGCCGGCCTACCGCGGCAGCGAGATCGCCGCAGCGGTCATCGACGGCCCGCACAGCGTGGTCTGGGACGAGGCCGAGAACCGGCTGCACGCGCAAAAGGCGCTGCTGAGCTGGCTCCTCGACCAGTTCGCCCGGGGCCAGGGGGCGACGCCGTGACCACTCCGGGACTGGTGCCACGCACCAAGGCGGCCAGGCAGCAGCTCATCGTGCAGATCCTCGGCCGGCGGCCGGTGCGCTCTCAGGGCGAGCTTGCCGACCGGCTGGCCGACGCCGGCGTGGTCACCACCCAGGCGACCGTCTCCCGCGACCTGCTCGAGCTCGACGCCGTACGGGTGCGCGACAGCCACGGTGCCTTGGTCTACGCGGTGCCCGGCGAGGGCGGGGACCGCCGCCCGGCGCCGGCTCCGGATACCGCCGGCGGCCGGGTCCGCCTCGGCCGGCTGGCCGCGGAGTTGCTGGTCAGCGCCGAGGCCAGCGCCAACCTCGTCGTCCTGCGGACGCCGCCCGGTGCAGCGCAGTTCCTGGCGTCCGCCGTCGACCACGCCGGCCTCGGCGCCGTGCTCGGCACCATCGCCGGCGACGACACGGTGCTGGTGATCAGCCGCGAGACCGAGGCGGCGGGGCTCGCCGCCGCTCTGCTCAGCAGCGCCGAGCCCGGCGCCGAGCAAGGGGCCGAAGGGGAGAGCTCATGACCGACCGCGTCGTCCTCGCCTACTCCGGCGGCCTGGACACCTCGGTGGCCATCGGCTGGCTCGCCGAGACGACCGGCGCCGAGGTGGTGGCCGTCGCCGTCGACCTCGGGCAAGGCGGAGAAGACCTCGAGACGATCCGCAAGCGGGCGCTCGCGTGCGGGGCGGTCGAGGCCGTCGTGGTCGACGCCCGCGACGAGTTTGCCGACGACTTCTGCCTGCCGGCACTGCGCGCGAACGCGCTCTACATGGACCGCTATCCGTTGGTGTCGGCGCTGTCGCGGCCGCTGATCGTCAAGCACCTCGTCGAGGCCGCCCGCGCGTTCGGCGCGTCGGCGGTAAGTCACGGCTGCACTGGCAAGGGCAACGACCAGGTGCGGTTCGAGGTCGGCGTCGCCACGCTCGCACCGGAGCTCACCGTCATTGCCCCGGTGCGGGACCACGCGTGGACCAGGGACAAGGCGATCGCGTATGCCGAGCAGCGCAACCTCCCGATCGACGTCACCGCCACGTCCCCGTACTCGATCGACCAGAACGTGTGGGGGCGTGCGGTCGAGACCGGCTACCTGGAGGACATCTGGAACGCGCCCGGCGAGGACGTGTACGCCTACACCAGCGACCCGGCTGCGAGCAGAGAGCCAGACGAGGTGGTCGTCTCGTTCATCGACGGGATACCGGTCGCGATCGACGGGGTGCCGGTCTCGATGCTCCAGGCGATCGAGCAGCTGAACCGGCGAGCCGGTGCGCACGGAGTGGGTCGACTCGACCTGGTCGAGGACCGGTTGGTCGGCATCAAGTGCCGCGAGGTCTACGAGGCGCCGGGTGCGGTGACGCTGCTTGCCGCGCACCGGGAGCTGGAGGACGTCACCGTCGAGCGCGAGCTGGCGCGCTTCAAGAAGGGCGCCGACCAGCGGTGGACCGAGCTCGTGTACGACGGGCTGTGGTACTCGCCGCTGAAGCGTTCCTTGGACGCCTTCATCGGCTCGGCGCAGCGCCACGTCACCGGTGACGTCCGGCTGATGCTGGCGCGCGGTCGAGCGATCGCCACCGGTCGCCGGTCGACGGCGAGCCTCTACGACTTCGAGCTCGCGACGTACGACACCGGCGACGCCTTCGACCAGACCCTGGCCAAGGGTTTCGTCGAGCTGTGGGGCCTGCCGAGCCGGCTGGCTGCCGCCCGAGACCAGCGGATGGCTCGGTAGTGACCAACGCCCCGCCCACCGGGGCCGGACGGCTGTGGGGCGGGCGGTTCGCGAGCGGTCCCGCACCGGAGGTCGTCGCTCTGTCCCGGTCCACCCACGTTGACTGGCGGCTGGCGCCGTACGACCTGGCCGGGTCGAAGGCCCACGCTCGCGCGCTACACGCGGCCGGGCTGCTCGACGAGGGTGAGCTGGCCGCCCTGCTCGGGGGCGTCGACGAGCTCGCCGACGACGTCGCCGGGGGCGAGTTCCAGCCCGCGCCCGATGACGAGGATGTGCACGGCGCACTCGAACGCGGGCTGGTTGAGCGGCTCGGCCCCGAGCTCGGTGGGCGGCTGCGGGCGGGCCGCTCGCGCAACGACCAGGTGGCAACGCTGACGCTGATGTACCTGCGTGACCGCAGCCGGACGGTGGTCACCGACCTGCTCGCGCTGGTGTCCGCGCTCGCCGACCGGGCCGCCGAGCATCTGGGCGACGACCCGGCTGTGTTGCCGGGGCGCACCCACCTGCAGCCGGCCCAACCGGTGCTGCTGGCCCACCACCTGCTCGCCCTCGGTTGGCCGCTGCTTCGCGACGTCGAGCGGCTGCACGACTGGGACCGCCGGGTGGCGGGTTCCTCGCCGTACGGCGCCGGGGCGCTCGCCGGCTCCTCGCTGAGGCTCGACCCGGTCGCGGTCGCCGCCGAGCTGGGATTCACCGGGTCGGCCGCGAACTCGATCGACGCGGGCTCGGCCCGCGACGGTGTCGCGGAGTTCGGCTTCGTGGCCGCGATGGTCGGCGTCGACCTGTCCCGGCTCGCCGAGGACGTCGTGCTCTGGGCGACCCCGGAGTTCGGGTTCGTCACGCTGCCGGACGCCTGGTCGACGGGGTCGAGCATCATGCCGCAGAAGCGCAACCCCGACGTCGCTGAGCTCGCCCGCGGCAAGGCCGGCCGGCTGATCGGCAACCTGGCCGGGCTGCTCGCGACGCTCAAGGCGCAGCCGCTCGCGTACAACCGGGACCTGCAGGAGGACAAGGAGCCGGTCTTCGACGCGGTTGACACCCTCGAGCTGCTGCTCCCGGCGTGCACCGGGCTGGTTGCGAACCTGGCCTTCGACATCGAACGGATGGCAGAGCGGGCCGACCGTGGCAACACGCTGGCCACGGATCTCGCGGAGTGGCTGGTCCTCGACGGGATGCCGTTTCGCGCGGCGCACGAGCTCGCCGGCGCCTGCGTGCGCCGGGCCGAGGAGCGGGGGGTGGAGCTGGCCGCTCTCACCGACGAGGAGCTGGCCGGCGTCTCGCCGCGGCTGACCCCGAAGGCTCGTGCATCGCTTACCGTCGCCGGCTCGGTCACGGCCCGCGACGCCCGCGGGGGGACCGCGCCCGTACGCGTGAGGGAGCAGCTTGTTGAGCTGCGCGACCGGGCTGCCACCCTGACGACGTGGCCAACCTCCGGCTGAACGACTGGCTGGACGCTCCCGTTGCCGAGGTCGGTCCCCGGCTACTCGGTGCCGTCCTCACCCACCGCGCCGAGGCGGGCACCGTCGCGGTGCAGCTCACCGAGGTGGAGGCGTACGACGGGGAGAGCGACCCGGCCTCGCACGCCTGGCGCGGCCGGACGGCCCGGAACGCGGTGATGTTCGGCCCGGCCGGCTTCCTCTACGTCTACTTCAGCTACGGCGTGCACTGGTGCGCGAACGTCGTGTGCGGAGCCGACGGGCGGGCGGCAGCGGTGCTGCTGCGCTCCGGCCGGGTGGTCCAGGGCGTCGAGCTGGCCCGCGAGCGCCGCGGCCCGGTCGCGAATCGGGCGCTGGCGCGCGGGCCGGCCTGCTTCGCCAGGGCGCTCGGCATCGGGCCTGAGCACGGCGGAGCCGACCTGCGCGGTGCCGGCCCCCTGGTCCTTGAGCCGGGCCGCCAGCCCGCCTGGTCGTCGGGGCCGCGGGTGGGGGTCAGCCGGGCGGCGGACCGCCCTTGGCGGTTCTGGGCTACTGGCGACGAGACCGTGTCGGCGTACCGCCGGAGCGCGCACGCGCCGCGCTGATCGGCGTTGATCGGCGGCCCACCGCGCGCGGGCT
>Ga0136635_10000044_pt1 | contig 25112 bp, 27 predicted proteins | sample AntDrymeUQ852106_2_FD_105495 | JGI IMG/M metagenome (GOLD analysis project Ga0136635, IMG submission 105495) | Polar desert sand microbial communities from Dry Valleys, Antarctica - metaG UQ85 (21.06) | ecosystem: Environmental > Terrestrial > Soil > Desert | place: Antarctica: Dry Valley... | reverse complement strand
TTCCCCTTCGAAGGACTCGATTTGAGTTTTCAAATCTTCCAGGGCTTCTTTAACGCCTTCTTCTTTGCCCTGGATGTCCAGGATGTAAATTGCATCGTAGGTTGTCTTCTTCATATCTCTTTATTTCCAAAATTCATGGCTGCTTCCACCCCTTGGGTTTGGGCAACTTCAATCACTGCACGGGCGCGTTGGTTGAACTCGCCCATTTTTTCCCACTCTTCCGGTTCAAAGCGTCCGAGCACATGCCCGGCCAGTTCCGCTCCTCCCCCTTCCGGCTTTCCCACTCCACCCCGCAAACGCGCATACTCTCGCGTGCCCAAGCTCTGCTCAATCGAGTTTAGGCCGTTATGCCCTCCCGCCGAACCAGAACTCCGAAGCCGAATTCGTCCCAACGGCAGATTAACCTCATCCACCACCACCAGAAGCTCGGCCACTTCTAACTTAAACCAGCGCAGGACGTCGCCCACCACCGGACCGGAACCGTTCATATAACTAAGCGGCTTCACCAACCATCTCCTTCCGCTCAGCTCACAAACCTCTGCATCGGCAAATCGCGCCTTTTTCCAGCTCAATCCAGACTCCGCCGCCCAAGCCTCCAGCACCAAAAAACCGAAATTGTGCCGCGTTTTCTGATATTCGGACCCGGGATTTCCGAGTCCCACCACCAGGCGGCATGACATGTGACAAAATACTATTTCTTCTCAGCCTTCTTCTCTTCGTCAGGCTTCTTAGCCGTGATGACCTCAGGCGCCGCAACAGCGGCAGCAGCGGCAGGCTCTTCCACCACAGTAGGAGCGTGCACCGCAAAGGCCACAACATCAGCAGGATTCAACGCTTCCACGCCGTCGGGCAGCTTAATGTCCCCCACGAGAATCGAATCACCAATCTTCAAAGCAGAGACGTCCACCTGGATCGAATCCGGCAGATCTTTCGGGAGACACTCAATCCTGAGGGTGCGGAGCATGTGTTCGAGCAATCCCCCGCCGCTCTTGACGCCTTCGGGTTCACCGACTTCAACGAGAGGAACTTCAGAGTGAAGTTTTTCGTTGGCATTGATCTTGTGGAAATCGACGTGCAAGAGCTTGTCTTTTAAAGGATCGGTCTGAATATCCTGTATCAAGGCGAGGTGCTTGGTGCCATCAACTTCAAGGTCCACCAACAAGTGCTCCGATGAGCTACCCGAGAGTGCCTTGATCAAATCAACTGCCTTGACTGCCAAAGACTGCAGTTGCTTGTCCCCATAAAGCACGGCGGGAATAGACCCCTGAGCGCGCAAGACCTTGACGCGATTACGACCGAGTTGGGTGCGCGGCTGGGCCTTTAATAATACTGATTTTGCCATAAATAACTCCGTTGAACTTAGTAAAGTGAATTGGCAAGCAAATAGGAAAACGCTTCCTCGGTCAATCCTTTTCTTGGCTAAAACGAATTGAGATTGCCTTCTTTTCCCCCTCCGCCAAGATTTCCCGGTGCTTGAACTGCAGTCGATTTCCGTGGAAGCAGGCCGCGGTCAGAATATCCAAAGATTGTTAAATGACATCAACCTCACCTTTCCCGAGGGCCATTTTGCAGCGATCATCGGACCTTCCGGATGCGGGAAAAGCACGCTTCTTCGGACGATAGCCGGTTTTATGGTCCCCAGCGAGGGTCAGATCTTCTGGCGCGGACTTGACACCGAGACCCAGCAAGACATTTCCCCCTCCGATCTGGGGTATGTGCCCCAGTTTAGCATCGCCCACGACTTCCTCAGCATTCGCGAAAGCGTGGGTAATGCCCTGCGGCTACGCGTGGCCGAACTCAGCCGGGAAGAGAGAAACGCCCGCCTTGACGAAATTCTGGGCTTTGTCGAGCTGGCCCCTATCGAAGGTCGCTTGGTCAAAGTTCTTTCGGGAGGCCAAAAAAGACGTTTGGCCCTGGCCATGGAACTCGCCAGCAAGCCCGCCCTTCTGCTTTGCGATGAAGTAACCAGCGGCCTAGATCCTCTGTCGGAAGAAGAGATTGTGCATCTTCTCGCCCGCCTGGCCCAGGATGAAGGGCGCACCATCCTTTTAGTCACGCACAGTCTTCGCCATTTGCATCTCTACGATTCAGTGGCGATCTTGGGAGCGGGCCACCTGCTTTATCACGGACCAGCCGCGTCCGTTATGGAATATTTCGGCGTTGCCACCTCCGAAGAGATTTTTTACTGTCTGAAGCCTGACGTGGTTCCAGCTTGGGCCGAAGCGTGGCGCGGCACCAACCCGTCGACCCAGTCCGAAGAGGAGGCCGCATGAATGATCCAACGGAAAGGACTCTTGCGACCGTCAGGTTGCCCAATGCCTTTTCCCAATGGCGCGTGCTCTTTGGCCAGCGCTGGGTACTTTTCTTTCGCGATAAGAGCCAGGTCGTTCTTCAGCTTTCCCTCATGTTTATCTTTCCCTGCCTAGTCATCCTTTTCGCCTTTCAGGGATTGCCGCAAATGGAAAACTTGGGCCTCGCTCTCAACCCTAACGTGGTTCAAGAATTGGAGGAAACCATTCGCTTCACCATCCAGACCAGCCAAGTCGGCAGCCTGGTTTCGGGCCTGATCATGTTTCAGGTCGTCCTGCTCAGCCTGATGGGATCCAACAATTCCGCCCGTGAAGTGGTTGCTGAACGGCTCATTTTTGAGAAAGAAAAACTGGCCGGACTGCGGCCCCTCAGTTACCTCGCCGCCAAGGCCTCCTTCCTTTTTATCCTGGTCGCCGCCCAATCGCTGGTCATGGCGATTTTTGTCAAGCTGGTCTGTGGATTTCCCGGCGACATCCTCATGCAGATCCTTTACCTCTTCCTGGCTAATCTCGCCATAACCTCCATTTGTTTGGCCGTTTCCTGCTGGGCCCGAACCCCCGAGCAGGCCTCGCTGGTTTCAATTTATCTGGTCGGGTTCCAACTTCCCCTTTCCGGCGCAATTCTCGCTCTACCCGAGCCTTTGGGAGCCCTCGTCCGGCCTTTTATTTCCGCTTACTGGAGCTGGTCCGGGATTTTGCAAACGATGCAGGACACGCGGTTTTACGATGCAGTTCTTAAAATTACCAAGACCCCTATCGCCTCCGGCGATATGTCTCTGTGGGTTTTAGTCCTGCATGTCGTCGCAGGATTTCTCGCCGCTTACGCCGGCACTGTGCGCGGTCGCTGGGATTAGTTTACAATCTCATCCGCATGGTCAGGATTTACACCTCGGCCTCTGGATGATGATGCAGATACCACTGATAAGCGTCGCGAATCCCCTTCCCCAACGGGACGCGTGGCTCCCAACCCATGGCCCTTATTTTACTGCCGTCCATGAGCTTGCGCGGAGTGCCATCGGGCTGAGTGGTGTCCCAAACGATCTTCCCCTTAAATTCGGTAGCTTCCTGAACCATCCGGGCCAGATCGGCAATCGGCAAATCTACCCCGCCACCCACATTAATAATTTCACTGGAATCATACTTTTCCAAAAGCATGAGACACGCCTCCGCGAGGTCGTCCGAGTGCAAAAACTCCCGCCGGGGCTTTCCCGTCCCCCAAAGAGTGACATGAGCCGCATCCCTAACTTTGGCGGTGTGGAATTTTCGGATCATGGCCGGTAACACATGGGATCCATCCAGATCATAGTTATCGTTCGGCCCATACATATTCGTGGGCATGGCTGAAATATAATGGTCGCCATATTCCTTACGATATGCCTGGCAAAGTTTGATCCCCGCTATCTTCGCGATGGCATAAGCGTCGTTCGTTGGTTCCAACGCGCCCGTCAGAAAACTCTCTTCCTTAATAGGCTGCTCAGCGAATTTTGGATAGATGCAGGAACTGCCCAAAAAGAGCAGTTTCTTCACACCGGAAGCATGGGAAGATTCGATTACATTGTTTTGGACCTTCAGGTTATCGAGAAGAAATTCCACCGGAAAATCGTTATTGGCTTTGATGCCGCCCACCTTGGCCGCCGCCAAAACGACGCGGGTCGGTTTTTCTTTTTCGAAAAAAGACCGCACGGCTGCCGGGTCCAACAAATCCAACTCCGCGCGGGTTCTGGTGAGGATCTTCCAGCCTCCCCTTCGCACCAGAGCCCGAACCAAAGCACTGCCTACCACGCCCCGATGCCCCGCCACAAAAATCGATTTCTCCTCAGACATAACGAGCAAAAAAGGTGACGCACTCTTCTGGGCAATTCAAGCGGATTCGGGGGAAAGGTGATCCGTCCATGGCGAGAATCCGGACCCTTGGCACTTGGCTTGCCCATCCATCATATGGGCACCCACCAAAGGACGGCCACGCGGAGGTGGTTCAGGTAAAAGCTTTCACGTTAGCCTACTTATGCCCAACCGACTCGCGAATGGCCGCGTCCTTGTCCACCGGCAATGCCTCCAGCGGAGGGGAATTCGGGCAGACATCTGGGATGCAAACCGTCGGCACCGCCCATTTAACCGCGTTGACGATGACCTTCTGCACTTCGTTCTGATGATAGGTCGGATACGTTTCGTGCCCGGGCCGGAAATAGAAAACTTTTCCATTTCCCCTCTGCCAGGTTGCACCGCTGCGGAAGACCTCTCCGCCCGTAAACCAGGAAATAAAAATTACCTCGTCGGGAGTGGGAATGCCAAAGGGCTCACCGTACATTTCTTCGGCCGGAATTTCAAAATAATCGCCGATGCCTTGGGTAATGGGATGGTGCGGAGCAATATTCCAAAGACGTTCCTTGTCGCTGGCTTCCCGCCATTTCAGAGAGCAGGTGGTGCCCAGCAAGGCCTTGAAAATTTTAGCGTAATGGCCGGAGTGCAGCACAATCAGGCCCATTCCCTCAAGAACCCGTTTCTGCACCTTCTTGACAATTTCATCCGAAACTTCGCCATGGGCCATGTGTCCCCACCAAACCAAAACTTCAGTTCGTTTCAGAACTTGCTCCGAAAGTCCGTGTTCGTGCTGATCCAGCCAAGCTGTTTTTACTTCAAGCCCAGGTTCCTTGCGCAGGAAATCCGCAATCGTTTCATGCATTCCACGGGGATACAGCTCAGCCACTTTTTTATTCTTCTTTTCATGGCGAAACTCTCCCCAGACCAACACTTCTATTTTCGTAGACATTTTCTGAATATGGACAATTTTTGCCGCTCGTCATCGCAAAAAAAAAGGAGGTCGATTCAGATCAGCTCATCCAATTACCCGCACCCTTCGCGGTCCATTTTTTAGTAATCTTTTTCGACTTGGTCCAAAACCCCACGCCATCGCGGCCGGTCACGTCACCTACGCCGAATTTCGACTCATTCCACCCTCCAAAGGCAAAAGGCTCCCTGGGAACGGGCACGCCGATATTCACGCCGATCATTCCCGCATTGGCCTGGTTTTCAAAATAAAGAGCCGTGCCGCCGCTCGAAGTGTAAATCGAGGCTGCATTACCGTAAGGGTTTTTATTCTCAATCTCGATGGCCTCGTCTAACGTATCCACGCGAATGATGGAAAGGACCGGCCCGAAGATTTCGTCCGTCAGGCTTTCGTCTTCCTTCGTGATCCCGTCGATAATAGTCGGCCCCACATAGTAACCTTTCTCTCTGCCTTCGACTTTCGCATTTCTCCCGTCCAAAAGAACTCGGGCGCCGCGCTTCTCGGCACGGTCGATGTAGCCCACAATGCGATCCCGAGCGGCCGGACTAATGATCGCTCCCATTTCCGCGCCACAACGGAAACTTTTAGCTGCTTCGACAATCCCGTGGACAATTTCATCGCTTTTACCCACGGCGATTAAAACCGAAGCCGCCATGCAACGTTGCCCGGCGCACCCCAGAGCAGAACTGGCCACGTTTTTGGCAGTGATTTGCAGATCGGCATCGGGAACGACCACCAGATGATTCTTTGCGCCACCCAACGCCAGCACCCGTTTGCCGGCGTTGATGCCACGAAGATAAACCTGTTTGGCCACGGCGGTCGACCCCACAAAAGCGGCGGCGGCAATTCCGGGATGATCCAAAATCGCTTCCACGGTGGCACGATCTCCCTGAAGAACATTTAAAACTCCGTCAGGCAGACCGGCTTCCTTTAAAAGCTCCGCCAGGCGCAGCGGAGTCAGGGGCACCTGTTCGGAGGGTTTCAAAATAAAAGTATTTCCCGCCGCAATGGCCAGGGGAAACATCCACATCGGAACCATAGCCGGAAAATTAAACGGCGTGATTCCCGCCGCCACTCCCAAAGGTAAGCGTCGGCTATAACAGTCGACACCCGCGCTAACTTCCAGAATTTCGCCCGCAATAATCTGCGGAAGGGAGCAGGCGAATTCGACGACCTCAAGACCTTTTTCAATACCGGCGCGCGCTTCAGCGTTTGTCTTGCCATTTTCTAACGTGATAAGCTTTGCTAACTCATCCAGGTTTTTTTCGACCAAGTGTTTATACCGGAACAAGGGTTGAATGCGTTCCTTCACTGGCGTGTGCTGCCAGGTCAAAAACGCTTTCTGTGCCACCCCCACCACGTCATTGACTAAGGTGGCGTCCGCCGGCTGGACGAAACCCAGAACGCTCCCATCAACCGGTGAAGTCACCGAGACAGAAAGAGGAGAAGAATGGGTGCGACGCTCGCCGGCGATGAAATGGGGAATGATTGGGTCGGACATAGCGTTAAGTTATTTAAAACATCTTTAAATGAACCCGGTCCAAGTCAACGAGGAATCGCATTCGAGTTTCACGAAACAGAGATGGAGCTAGTGTCTTCTGAGTTCCTTTTCTCCTGTCTTGCCCAATCTGCCAAGTCCGTCTATCCTCTTTCCCTTCATGCTCACCATTTCTCAAGTCAGTAAATCTTACGGCGGTCGCACACTCTTTGAAGACGTGTCGCTCCAGGTCAATCGCGAAGACCGCGTCGGCCTGGTTGGACCCAATGGCGCAGGCAAATCCACGCTTTTCTCGCTCATCCTCCGTGAAAATTCTCCCGACTCCGGATCGGTGAATTTCGACAAAAACATCACAGTCGGTTTTCTCCCCCAGGAGACCGCGCCCACCGGTGATGAAACGGTTCTTCAGGTCGCCACCGCCGTGACCCCCGAGCTCGCTTCGCTGCAAAAAATTCTCCACAAGCACGAAACGGAAAACACAACAGATGACATCGATTACCACGATGCCCAGGAACGTTTTATCGAACTCGGCGGTTACCAACTTGAGCCTAAGGCCAAAAAAATCCTTAGCGGCCTGGCCTTTCGTGAGACGGATTTTGACCGGCCCGCGCGAGAAATGAGCGGAGGATGGGTCATGCGCGCGCATCTCGCCCGCCTGCTCGTCATGCAACCCGATCTTCTCATGTTAGATGAGCCCACCAACCACCTGGACCTCGAGTCTTTGGGCTGGTTCCAGAACTATCTCATGGGTTACCCCGGGGCGATTCTCATGATCTCTCACGATCGCGAATTTCTGAACGAACTGGTCGACAGTATTCTCGAGATCAGGTCCGGTTCCCTCCATCGTTATCGTGGCAACTACGACTCGTACTTAGCCCAGCGCGCCGCCCGGGCCGACCAACATCTCGCCGCTTATAAAAACCAGCAGAAAGAAATCGCGGCCCTGCAGGAATTTGCCGATCGTTTCCGCGCCAAAGCCAGCAAAGCTTCGCAGGCCCAGAGCAAATTGAAACAGATTGATCGCATGGAAAAAATCGAGGCACCGGAAGAAAGCGACCGGCGTATCAAGTTCCGTTTCCCCCAGCCTCAACGCAGCGGACAGCGGGTCATTCAACTCAAGAACATTCACCACGCCTACGGGAGTAAAGTGGTGTACGAAGGCATTGATTACACCGCGGAACGAAACGACCGCACCGTTCTGGTAGGACCTAACGGCGCCGGCAAATCCACCCTTCTCAAAATTCTGGCCGGGGTCATTCCTTTTCAACAAGGCGAACGTGAGCTCGGTCACAATACCCACGTGGGGTACTATTCGCAGAATCGCGTGGAAATGCTGCAGCCCAACCGCACCGTGCTCGAAGAGGTCATGGACACGCGCCAACCCGTGCCGGAACAAATGGCCCGCACGGTGCTGGGTTCTTTTCTCTTTTCCGGAGATGATGCCTTCAAACGCGTCGGCGTCCTGTCGGGGGGTGAAAAATCCCGGTTAGCTCTGGTGAAACTTCTGCTCGATCCGCCCAATTTCCTGCTCATGGATGAGCCCACCACCCACTTGGACATGAATAGTATCGACGCTCTCGTCGACGCTCTCAAACAGTTCGAAGGCACCTTAATTTTCATTAGCCACGACGTCTATTTTATCAAGGCACTCGCCGGAGCGGTGCTGCACATCAATGCCGGTAAGCTCACCCCTTACGCGGGAAATTACGCCTACTACCTCGAAAAATCCAAAGCGACCTCCGAGCGGGGTGCCTTAGTTGCGGGGGATAAAGTTCCCCTTGCTGTGGCGGCCCCTAAACATAAGGAAAATTCGATCTTCAAAACCAAGGATCAAAAACGGCTCGAGGCTGAAGAGCGCCAAGCCAAGGCGAAAGGCCGCAAAGAACAGCAGGGCCGAATCGAATTCCTTGAGAAAGAAATCGCCCGCCTCGAAGCCAAACAAAAAGAAATCAGTGCCCAGCTCGAAGATCCTTCCAACTACGAAAACGGAGGGGTGGTGAGCTTGAATCGCGAACTCATCACCGTTTCCGAGGCGCTGCAGAAAGCCACTCATGAGTGGGAAAAGTCCGCCGCCAAACTAGAGACTTCACCCGCCTGACGGAAGGCGGTTTACTCAGGAATGAAAGCGCTGCACAAGACTCTAACTCCCCTTAAAAAAAGCTGACCGCCGCCTCGAGCGGTCGTAATCGACTATTGAATGTTTTACAAATTGCAGACCCTCCAGTAGCCTCGTGGGGAAGCGATTTACAAAGAGCCATGATTCCTACCGATACCCCGGACGGCCTGCGCCGGCAAAACGAGCTCCTCAAAGCGGAACTTGAACGGGAGAAGTGTGAGCGTCAACTGGAAGCCGGCAGCAGCGCGTTGATGCGTCTGATCACCGATAATGTCGCCGATTTAATCGCTGTGGTCGATACGCAGGGGCGCCGTATTTGGAACAATCAATCCTATCATACTACCCTCGGGTATTCTCCTGAAGAAATAGCCGGGACTGATTCTCTCATCGAAATTCACCCGGAAGATCTGCCTCATGTCGTAGAAGTTTTTCGCGAGTCCATCCAGACCGGTGTCGGCAAGCGCATCCGCTATCGGATGAAACATAAACGGGGCCATTGGGTTTTGCTGGAATCCAACGCCAAAGTCGTCCGCAATCACGACAACAAGGTGGAATGCATCATTTTGGTTGCGCGCGACATTGGAATCACCCGCCAATCTGAAGACGATCTGCTACAGACCCGGAAAATGGAATCGATGGCTTCCGTCTTCGGCCATGTCGCCGGAGAACTGAATAATTTGCTAACGGTGCAAATGGCCAATCTTTCCATGGCCCGCCTGCTGACCAAGCCGAATTCCGAAACTTCAAAATACCTGTCGGACGCGGTCAATGCGGCCACTCGGTCCCAGGTCGTCGTCTCCCAGTTGTTTTCGCTTTCCGCAGAAGGAGCAGGAGGGACACCTAACGTCCAGGGCCCGTCGAGTAACGTCATTCTGGATCCTTTGATCCGGGAATTGGCTCTGGAAGTGGTTCCCTCAGGAGCCAATGCTCGCTTCGAGTACGGCAACAAATGTCGCGCTGCCTGCGTGGTCGCTTCACGCCCCGCATTGAAAGAAGCCTTAAAGAATCTTTTGAACAACGCTTTGGAATCCATGGATGCCGTCAGCCATCGGGGTATCATTCGCGTGGACCAGACCATCGAGGTCGTTCATGCCGGCGACACCACGGCACACCACCTTTCTCCAGGCGAATACGTGGTTCTCCGTATTCGGGACCAAGGCTGCGGGATTCCTGAGCATCTTATCCATAAAGTTTTCGATCCCTATTACAGCACGAAGGAAGGCCACCAGGGACTTGGACTTTCCTACGCATTTTCCACGATCTCCAAACTCCACGGAACTATCCTTATTTCCTCCCAAGAACGCACCAGCACCCTGGTGACAGTCTTCCTGCCTGTCGTTCATGGCACATCCAGAGAAACCGGGTCTATTCCCGTCTTAACCCCAGGGTTCACGGCTGCCCACAAGGTCGTGCCAAAACGCATTCTCCTGATGGACGACGAAAAATTTGTGCGCGATTTTGTTGCCGCCATGCTCGAACAACACGGTTATGTGGTGACTTCAACCGTAGAGGGTTCTGAAACCATTTCCGAATTTACCAAAGCGCTCACCGCAGATCAGCCTTACGATTTAATTATTCTCGATCTTCTCGTTCCCGAAGGCGTCGGTGGCGAGTCCGCCTTTGCAGTTCTGCGCAGCATGCAGGCGGACGTAAAAGCCATCGCCACGACCGGTTATCCCAATCACCACATCATGCAAGATCCAGGCAAATACGGTTTCAGCGGGTCGATCGCCAAGCCGTTTAAAATGGATCAATTGGAAGCTGAAATCAAACGGGTGCTCGGGATCTGATGACTCCCGTTGCTTTGGTCACGGGCGCCAGCGGCGCCCTCGGCTCGCACTTGGCCTTTAGTCTAGCCGAAGCCGGACACGACCTGATTTTACACTATTTTAAAAATAAAAAGGCTGCGGAAATTCTTCGAAGCCGTATCGAGGCCTTGGGCCAAAGCGCCCTAGTCATCGGCTCCGACCTGACCGTAAAGTGCGGAGCCGCCGATCTTGCTGAAGCGGTCGAAAAACGTTTTGGCCGACTGGATGTTCTAGTCAACAACGCGGGAATCTACGTCGGCGACACCCTTGAAAACCTGAGCGAGGAGGATTGGCTCCAAGGTTTTCATAGTACGTGCACTGCAACATTTCTAACTACGCAGGCTTTTATCCACCTTCTACGTAAATCGGGTTCGGGCCGCGTGGTGAATCTGGGCGACTCCAGCTGCGACCGCCCCGGTGCCCGTGACTTGGCCGTCGGTTATCACGTTGGTAAAACCGGCGTCCTCATCCTGACCAAATCGTTTGCCCAAGCGGAGGCGGAGTACGGCATAACGGTGAATATGATTTCACCGGGCTATCTGGAAAACAGCGTGGATCTTCCTTCCCTAGATAAAATTCCGGCGGGACGCTACGGAAATTTTGTGGACATTTCCTCCGCCCTTCTCTTTCTGATTGATGCGAAAAACAGTTATCTGAACGGAAGCAATCTGATCGTTAGCGGCGGTTGGAATCTTCGCTAAAGAGGGAAGAAAGCACCTTATCGGATCAATTGACCGTAACCGTCCCGAAAAGAAGGATATTTCGGCACCCACCCTGCGGCTCTCAATTTCTGATTGTTCACCCGCTTGTTGCTCAGACCTCTTTTACTTTCCACAATCGCCGCCCCCATGACTGGCAGCGACAAACCGGTCTCGCCACAGAGCCATTGATACAGCTCCTTGATCTGGACGGGGTGGTCATCGGCCACGTTCCAAACTTGACCCTTCTCCGAGCGGTTCCACAAAAACAGCAGGGCCGCGACCGCATCCTCACGATGAATTTGATTCACCCAGCGAGTCCCATCGCCTGGGATAGTAGCCCGACCTTCGCGCAGCTTCTGCAAATAGACACACCGTTGAGGTCCGTAGATCCCAGCCAAACGAAGCACCTCGCCGCCTGTCCCCAAAACACGCTCCTCCGCCTCCAGGAGGATTTTGCTTCCCCCGGCTAAAGGACGAGTTTCGGAAGATTCTTCCACCTCCTCGCCCTTCTGCTGTCCGTAAACCGAGGTGGACGACGTGTACAAGAAGCGTCCACCGGGCGCTAAAAAATTTATTCCGTTGCCCACACCCAAGCGATGAACTTGCTCATACGCAGCCAGTCCTCCGCCGGAAGTGGAAGCACAGAAAAAAATCGCATCCCAGAAAATGCCGGCTCGGCCCCAGGTTCCGGCATCCGCCAGATCGCCACAAATCGCATGAATACCCGACTGCTTGAGAACCTCCGCAGATGAACCGGAGGCGACCCAACCCGAAACCTCATGGCCTTGCTCTTTTAACCTCGTGGCTAAAAGCAGACCCAAATAACCTGCCCCCGCGATTAGAATTTTCATGAGAAGACGGGAAAATTTAAAACAAAAATACAGCTTTATCAAACCGCGCTGAAGATCTCTGCGAGCTTTTCAATCTTGCTGGCCAAACGAAAATCTAAATCCGTAATACCTTGGGATTCATGAGTTTGCAAACTAATCTCGACCACATTGTAACTATTGGACCAGTCAGGATGATGATTCATTTTCTCAGACTCTAAAGCGGCGGCGGTCATGAAAGCAAACGCCTTCACAAAGTTTTCGAATTTCAGGCTCCGATACAAACTTCCATTACGTAACGTCCACGCAGGCAAAGATTTGAGCTTATGAGCAATTTCGGTTTTAGAGAGAGTTGGCATGATGAGTTTAGGATTAGGGAGGCTAGAACCTCTCCACCCAAGACCAACCCCTCTCCACTCGTCAATCCAATTTCGGCATTTGTAGGGCTTTGTGGAATGAACATTGCTATTCTCCGAAAGGTTATCTATCAATAGAACGTTCAATTATGAGAATCCACGGTCCCAGCCTAAAATCCCACCTGCGCCAAATCCTCCTCACTGGAGGAGTCTCGATTCTGACGGTTTCGGCTCATGCGCAAGTCGCTCCCGCAGCCCGACCCGCTTCCAACGAAACCTTTAACCAAGACGTCCTCCCTACGGGAGCCATTCCGGGGGACACCGCCACCGTAAGCTCTCTGGACCTGGATTGGATGGAACAAACCCAGATGAACCTCATGCGTCCGGGGTTGGGGACTACTGTTTCTAATGGTCCTAGTAAGATTGTCAGCGAAGATCCCACCATGGAAACTGCCCTGCCACCGGGGAGAACCTCTCCGATCATTCGTTTTAAACAACCCCAGATCATTAACAGTTTTGTTTTCTTTAACTTCTTGGGTTCTGGAACCGTAACGGTGTCCGGCGCCTTGACCGATGCCGGCGCTCCCACTTGGAAAGTCTTAGCGCAGAGCGTTCCTTTCAGCGGGGGGGGTCCCATCACCATTCCGCTTTCAACTGCCGAAGTCCGCTTGGTCCGCCTTGAATTTGACACTCCCCAAGGAGCAAACATCGCCAGCTTAAGCCTCTACGGTGAAATGCGGATGGCCGATTTCATCACCCAAATTAATAGCACCGGTCCGGGCAGTAACCTACCCCAAACCCGAATCAATCCCAACGACGAAATCGATCAAACCCGTGAATCCATCAACGTGGCTTACAATCAGTGGGGCGCCCGCGTGATCTATGTTTCCTCAGGAGACACCACTCCGGAAACCCTCCGCTTCCAGAATGATTACAATCCGGCCACGATCTTCCAGTTTGCTCCCTCCGATCCCAAACCCACCGAGATTTTGCGCTTGCCCCAGGTCATCCCTCTTAAGCGGGTGGCGATGCTTCTGGAGGCTCCGGTCGGAAAAATCGACGTGTACATTCTCAAGGATCTCCCCGATGAAATTTCTAATTTGACTTATGACTCCAACGGAAAATCCAAGGGAGAAAAAATTCCGGAAATACAGGCTCGTGCTCTCTTCGATAAGCTTTTCAAAGAACGTGCCCCGAAAGCAACCACCTTCACCAAAAAAGGTCCGAATCGTGTGGAGCTCGGTTTTTTGCCCGCAGATTGCCGCTACTTGCTTATTACTTTCACGCCGGGAATTGCGAACGGCGCGGTAGTTAGTCATGACCGGATCCATTCAACCCGTTACAGCACCTTGGCTTCCCCTTTAAACAACCTGATCTGGAGTCCGTTTGCCCAAAATGAAAGCAGTTCGTTTACGGTTGCGGAGATTGCCGCGTTCGGTTTTATAACGGCCGACGATCTTTTTGTGTTACCAGAAAATAACCCGGAACCCCCTGGCGCGCTGCCCTCCGTATCCGCCATTGCTAGCCCTCCAAATCCCTCTCCAAACGCAGCGGGCGACCTACCAGAACCTCCCGGCACCCAACCCCCCGGAGGTCCCCCGACCAGCCCTCCGCCTCCCCCGGTTACGCCCTGATCAAGGCCAGTGCTCTTCCCTCTCAGGAAGACCGAATTTGTGTTTAATTTAAAGAGACGGACTGCTGTTGGGCTAAGTCCGTATCGCCGCCTCGGACCCTGAGTTCCAAAACCTTCGCCTAGGGGCAAGGCGTCATGGAAGCGAATGTCGCACCCCAATGAACTTATAAACGCTTTTTCCGATTCAAGCTTGAACTGACTGACAGGGAACTTATACTAGCGAAACTCGCCTGTTCCCAACGCTCAAACCATTCAACGATCCTAATTCCCGTGCAACTTAAAAGCGCTTCTTCCCGCCTCAAATCTGCCGTTCGCGATATCCCCGATTTTCCTCTTCCGGGAATTGTTTTCCGGGATATCAGCCCCCTTCTGGAAGACGGCCAGCTGTTCCGCCTGGCAACGACTCTTTTTTCCGATCGATACCAACGCAAAAGCATCGACGCTATTGTGGCGGTGGACGCCCGAGGTTTTATTTTTGGCAGCGCCTTGGCCTACGTGCTCGGTACCGGATTGATTCTCTCCCGCAAGAAGGGAAAATTGCCTCACAAAACTGTGACAGCTTCGTATGATTTGGAATATGGTAAAAACACCTTGGAAATTCATGCAGACGCCATTAAACCCGGTCAACGGGTGGTGATTATCGATGACGTGCTGGCTACCGGCGGAACGATGAAAGCAACCTGCGATCTCGTACGCCAGCTCGGTGGCGATATTATCGAAGTGGCTTTTCTGATCGAGCTGACCGGGCTCGGTGGCGCGGCAAAACTTACCCCCAGCCCAATTTACTCCATCATTCAGTATTAAAAGACGCATGGAACCATGATTCTTATTTGTTAGAGTATCATCCTTGCGTCCAGACCAATCCAAATATCTTTTCAAGGCTTTAAATAGAAGTCCTCATGAGAATCATTCGTTACCTCGATTCGGAGGACCAGATCCGCTACGGAATTGCCATTGCTCCCGACACCTACGTGGAGGCCGAAGGAGACCCGTTCACCGGATTACTGCAGGGTTCTAATCCTGCTGCGATCCGGAAACTTTTGGCCCCGATAGTTCCCACTCAAATTATGGGGATTGGACTCAATTACCGTAAGCATGCCGAGGAAACCAATGCCGCCATTCCCCAGTTTCCGGTTCTTTTCTTCAAGAATGCAGCGTCCCTTCAAAATCCGGGCGATCCCATCCTCATCCCTACCCAACTTAAAAGCGACCAGATCGATTACGAGTGCGAACTGGTAGTGGTGATTGGCAAGACTGCCAAAAATGTACGCAAGGAAGATGCCTTCAACTACATTCTCGGTTATACGATTGGAAATGACGTCAGCGCCCGTGATTGGCAGAAAAATGGGGGAGCCGGGCAATGGTGCCGCGGCAAATCTTTCGACACCCACACTCCGATCGGGCCCGTTCTTTTCACGACAGATGAAGTCCCGACTCCCAACGATCTCGACCTTAGAACCATCCTTAATGGGCAAACGATGCAAAGCTCTAACACCAGTGACATGATCTTCGACATTCCGAGCGTGATCGAATTTCTCAGCGCCAGCACGACCCTCCTGCCCGGCACGATCATTCTGACCGGAACTCCTTCCGGCGTTGGCATGGCCCGAACCCCCCAGGTCTGGTTAAAGCCCGGTGACGAGGTGACGATCGAGATCGAAGGCCTCGGAAGTCTAACCAACCCCGTGGAATTGGAATAGAAACCCGACCGTATGACCGAACCCCTAAGTTCTTGCGAGCTGAAAGCCCTTAAAGCAAAAGCTCAGCATCTCCAGCCCGCCCTTAAAATTGGAAAAGCCGGACTAACCGACGCTTTTATTTCCTCGCTAGAGCAATGTCTGGATCGCAGCAGCCTGGTTAAGATTAAATTCGACGAATTTAAGGATCAAAAGAAAATTCTTGTGCCACAAATTGCCGAGAAAACCTCCAGCAAAGTGGTTCTCTTTGTCGGCAACACCGCCACCCTTTATCGTCCTGTGTCCTGGAAGTAGTTCGCACGTTCCTGTGGCCCAAAGAGGTGGACTTCGATTCTGTGATTTTTTCCACCGAAGTACTCAAAAAAATTGTAGGGCACATCTTTCGCTATTTTCAGCGTTTCGACTTTTCAGAATTTTTACCGGGCGTAGGATGTCCCGCTCATGTCCGAAGACGAACAAGCTCAACTCGACCTATTATGGCAGGAATACGGAAGCTTCCTGAAGAGTTGGGACGACCTTTCCCTCGCTCGCTGGATGGCCCAGACTCTCGGCCAACTGGGAGGCAAAGTTTGGCGCTTGTCTCACCCCCTCATCGGAATATATCGCTTAGCCGCTGTGGAATCCCATCATCGTGGCCTGCGCCTCGCCCGCCTGGCCCAGATTCCCCATGATTATCCTCCCGCCCCTTGTTGCGGAAATCCCCTGCTTCCTTTAGTAACGCGGGATGTCGGAGAAGAAGGCATGGTTTGTTCCCATTGCAACGGCAAAGCTTTCACGTTAGATCAATTACCGAAGGACCTGGAGGAAGGCCTCATTAACTGGTCCGAGCGCTATGCCGAAGTTCATGGCGTGGCCCATTGGTCCGAGAGCCAGAAACAGGCCTGCAAGGATTACGAAAAAGCATATAATGAAGCCGCGCAAAAGGCTGAACACATGCTGTTGGAACTCGGTAAAAAAATTCTGCCCAAGGGGCTTGATCACTATCCTGCTGTGATTTGGGAGGATCATGACGAATGCCTCGACATTCGCGCCGACGATTTGACGGAGTAGTCTGGTTGATGAGGACCTGGAAAAGACAGCTCTATCACCCTACCGAAACACGACCTTAACTATCTTCACACCCAAGGTTTCCGACAACTTCGCCGGTAGATCTTTACGCCGCCTGAGAATAAAAGAGCGCGTGGAACTCAGGCAACGGCATATGGCTAGGCCTTTCTCCCGATCTACGCTTTCCAAAAGAGTTTCCAAGGACATTTCCGGACCCACCACGGTGGCCCAAGCCTGTTGCAGGCGACCCGGTTCATCCTTTTGCTTGAGCTCAATTTTGTGCAGCAATTCATTAAGCGTCGCCCTCCGCGTAGCCTTCGCGGTCGTATTAGTATCTAACTTTGGCGTCGGCCCGCTGGGCGAAACCCGTGCGTAGATTGAACGTTCCTGGGGGGACATGCGCCTTCCGTGGGTTTTGAGAAAGTTAGATTCCAGGACGGAAAGATCACCGAATTCGCGGGAAAGAAGATCGTAGACCCGGTGCTCGAGTTTAACCCTTTGCAGATTGTCGAAAATCTCGTAGGAAATTTGCAGAGTCTTCGCCTCCTTCACCCATTCCTGTTTCACCTGCTCCCACACCCGCAAATAGTCGGAGCGCAGAACTTTCAAATAAGGCCGGTCTGCATGGCCATCACCCAGGTAAAGGTACAGTCGTCCGGCGTGAACTTTGCTTCGGCCAAATTTGGATTTATGCAGCCGGTCCAGGTCCAGGTCCCGGTAGGTGGCCATTTCCTTTTTTTTGTCCAGACGCCGGTCCAACGCCACCACAGTTTTTTTCTCCGGGCGGAGAGACTTTTTCATTCCCGCGGTTCCTTTTGCCATGCATCCAGCTTTTTTAAATAGGCCCAAGAATAAAGGCCCGTATTGTGGCCATCCTCCCAGGTGGGCTGAAGCGCGTAGCCCCCGACCAATTGCAGGTTTCTGATTTTAAAACTGTGTTCGTTGTAAATCACGCTGGGCTTAACCACCCGGCCCAACACATCCGGCTCTCCCCCACAGGTGGCGCAGGGACAGGATCTCCGGAGCAACTCTAGGTCAAAATAGGATTCCTCTCCGGAAGTCCAACGTAGGGCTAATTCGTTTCCGATCACCTGCATGTCGATGGGCTGCGCATTCATTTTGGCAATGTTCCTCCCGCGATTTCCAGAAGATCTCTCAGCACTTGGACGCTGGGCTGGTTGGGTGCGGTGGGCTCATCCAGATAACCGTAAACCAATCGGGATCCAAGAGCGGGCAAAACCATCCGCGAAATTCCGGACATCGGTCCGGTCCCCATGACGGCCAGGCGTTTTTTGGGATGGTCCATCACCAGACGGATTAACACTTTTAAATCTTCCCGATTTCGGCAGAGGGTCGCCATTTTGTAAATATCAGCCCGAAAATGGGAAAATTGTTCCAGCCAACGTTGACCGCGGCCCAGCGTTATTTTCCGGCGCAGAGAGTGCGCGGAGAGAATCACGCCTCTTCCCTGGGTTCTAGCCAAACGCAGAACTCCCCGCAAAGGCTCAGCGTTATGCAGTTCGACGTCGATCGCATCTGCCAATGGAATTAATTTTTTAAAAAGATCCATTCGTTCGCTTGCCTTCCACGAATAGACACCGCCCTCGTCCACCGTGCGCAGGGTCAGGAGCACCGGGTGCTTACGTTGACGTAGGACCCGCGTGATAACAGTCAGCGGGGTCTTAGCCTGTAAAAGCATATCGATGCGAACTTCAATTAAATCGGTTTCCGTCCGCTGCAGTTTGAGGAGCGAGAGCCCGGCCTGGGTCGATATACAACCGACGATGAGCGTCGGCTTGGACCAGGGGATGCGCAGGGGTTTGGTCATTGGAATGGAAAGTTTACGATGGGCCAAAGCGCAAAGTCCAGCAGGGACATTTCAAGATCTTATTTCATTTCCCCTTTTCCCAAACGAGATTTTCAGCAGAGATCAGTGGCGAACCTTCAGCGGAAAAGGCAGGATAATTTCGTGCCTAAAAAGAAGACCCTTGTCATATGGATTTTTTGCCTGTCGACCCTAGGCATAGCAGGCAACTTTTTCTTCATGAAACATGACCGCCAACCTGCTCCCGTTTCCTTAATCCCAGGTGAGGGTTCGCTCCATCCCCATTCTGAAACTTTTGCCAGCGTTCCTATTCCCTCGGGCGTGACCTGCACTCGTATCCTGGTTCAAAAAAGCTCACGCGCACTCACCTTGTACCGAAATAAGGAAGCGTTGAAAACGTATCGAATTTCTCTCGGAGGCAATCCCTTGGGACATAAAGAATTCGAAGGCGACCAAAAAACGCCGGAAGGAGTTTATTGGATCAGCGGCCGCAATCCTCAGAGCAGTTACCACCTTTCGCTTCGTATATCTTATCCCGACGAAAAAGACGTCCTGCACGCCGCAGCCCTGGGGAAAACACCTGGGAATGACATTATGATCCACGGATGGCCTAACGAAAGTAGTGAGGCGGACGAGCTCTATCTTCTCACCGACTGGACTGCCGGCTGCCTGGCGGTAAATAACGCGGAGATGGAGGAAATCTGGCGGGTAAGCCCGGATGGAACTGCCATTGAAATCCGGCCCTGACGTTTAGGACGGTTTTAAAATAGCCTAACCGTCCAACGTTAATCCCTACCGCTCGCTCCGGGATATTCCGAACGCAAACAACGCGCTATCAGTTCCAGGCGATCACGCAAACAAACCGTTTCCAAAATATCCTGACGGCTTTTGATTCCGCGCACAAAGCTTCCGGCAACGACATCTGCCAACATCTCGGCGTCCTCAATATCGCGCAGGAATTTTTCAATACACTCTTCCCGGTCCTTGGAATTGCGATGAATCCTCGTGACCGTTTTTACAAGTTTCCCGCTCAAACTCCGGATTTCCGCACTTTCTTTCAAATCCGAGGACATCAGCTCAGGAACCCCGATATAGATAGGGTCCGTTTGAGTAAAATGAGTGAATTTGACACGGTACAGGCCCTGCAAAACCAGATTTGAAGTTCCGTCCGCATTTCGAACGCAGGCACGAACCAAACCAACGCCGGCAATTGATGCTGGAAAGGACTCGCCGTCTTCACGTTGATCCAAAGCCACTGCAAACATCCGATGTCCTTCCAGACATTCTTCAAGCATTTCACGATATCTCGACTCAAAGATACAGAGCGGTAACAGGTTATGAGGAAAGAGCACAGTTTTGCGCAAAATCATCAATCCAACCTTTTGTGGTAGTTCCATATTCAGCCCTGCAACATACCACAGAAAGATCCGTACGCTGCTCAAATTCATAGAAAAGCGTCTAAAGCGTGCGCCCAATAAGGGTTGACGCTCGAGCTCATCAGCCCTAGACCGAAATGACCATCTCAATATACTTTTTTTTCATAACATCATGATCAACCGTTTTTTAGGACTTTTTTCAAACGACATCGGAATCGACCTCGGCACTGCAAACACGCTCGTTTACGTGAAGGATCGAGGGGTCGTTTTACGTGAGCCCTCGGTGGTGGCCATTCAGGCCGGAACCAAGCGAGTTTTGGCCGTTGGCGACGAAGCCAAACGCATGCTCGGAAGAACCCCCGGCAACATCGTCGCAGTCCGGCCGCTCAAAGACGGGGTTATCTCCGATTTTGAAATCACCGAAGCGATGCTTAAATCCTTTATCCAAAAAGCGCACAAACGGCGGAAGTGGCTCGCGCCCCGTCCCCGTGTGGTCATTGCAGTTCCCTCAGGAATTACGGAAGTCGAAAAACGCGCCGTCCGCGAATCCGCCTACCATGCCGGAGCACGGATGGTCACTTTGATCGAAGAACCTATGGCAGCAGCTATCGGCGTTGGACTTCCCGTGCAGGAAGCAGCCGGCAACATGATCGTCGATATCGGCGGCGGCACCACCGAAGTCGCTATTATTTCTTTGGCCGGGATCGTTTTCAGCCGCAGCATCCGCGTGGCCGGCGACGAACTGGATGAAGCCATCGCCAACTACATGAAGCGTGCCTACAATCTCGTTATAGGCGAACGGACTTCAGAAGAAATTAAAATCAAAATCGGTTCGGCCTATCCTCTGGAAAAAGAAACCAGCATGGAAGTGAAAGGACGCGATCTGGTTGCAGGCCTTCCGAAAACTCTAACGGTTACCTCGCAGGAAGTCCGCGAAGCCTTGATGGACCCGGTTTCTACGATTGTGCAATCGGTGCGCATCACGCTGGAACGCTGCCCTCCCGAACTATCTGCGGACTTGGTCGAGCGAGGCATTGTACTAGCGGGCGGTGGGGCTCTGCTGCGTGGACTGGACAAGCTGATCGCCGAGGAAACGGGCCTTCCCGTGCATGTGGCGGAAGATCCTCTCAGCGCCGTGGCCGAAGGTACGGGAAAAGTGCTGCAAGAACTTGAATTTCTGACCAAATTAACGGCGGCCGATCTCTCCAATTAATCAGCCCGAAGCCCCGTCTCATCCGGACTGGGCGCGGTCGAGCACGCGAATGTCCAAGCCCCTTTATTACGTCACTGGAACGGTGGTGGTCCTTTTGGCCGTCGGGACTCTTTTTCTGCCCACGGCAAAGAAGGATTCGCTCCGCCATTTTTCCCTTGACCTGCTTTCTCCGGTGATCCTTTTTTACGACGGCATCCGGGAAAAACCGGAAAACCTGACCGCCCGCTTTCGGGACGCGGCTTCGCTTGCCCAAGAAAATGTGGTTCTCAAAACCCGCAACAGCGAATTGGAGATGGAAAACATCCGGCTCCAATCCATCCAGGAAGAAAATACACGCCTGCGGGAAATGCTGAACTTCCGCAATTCGTCCAATTATAAACTCGTGGCCTGCCGCGTGGTGGAACGCGATGTGTCGAACTGGTGGAACACGGTGATTATCAACCGCGGATGGGAAGACAAAATCGAGCCCGGCCTTCCGGTCGTGACCGCGCGGGGTGTGGTGGGGAAGACCGATACCGTTGGACGCAATACCGCACGGGTCATCCTTCTCGTCGACGAGGCCTGCAAAATATCAGCCGTCACCGAAAACAGCCAGGCGCAAGGAATCGTTTCAGGTGCCACCGCCTCACGTGGAGGAACTCCAGTCTGCCAAATTAATTTTGTCAATCGCACCACTATGTTTACCAAAGGTGAGCGGGTTCTAACGACCGGCTTGGGCGGGACTTTCCCCCCCAACCTGATCATCGGGACAATTTCCGAAGCCCCCATGCTGAGTCCCGATAGAAATTTTGGTCTTTACCGCGAAGGAACCCTGGAGCCTGCCGTTGACATCAACAACCTCGACGAGGTTTTTGTGATTTTAGGGGGCAAATAATCATGCGCCGATTTCTGGTTGTTTTGCTTTTGGTCCTGGCCGTCATCGTGCTTCAGCCCTTGCTCTTGGCCGAAATAGGAGGAGAGAGATGGATTCTGGACTTTACCCCCATTTTTTTGATTTATGCCTCGCTCCGTTTCCCTCCGCTTGCCTTGGCCAGCTTCATTCTTCTGGGGGGATTGCTTCACGATGTTCTCGTGCCTCACGCGCCGGGAATGGGACCGTTTCTTTGGGGCGCCACCATCTTTCTGGTGCGTAGTCAAAGACTCTGGATTCGGGAGCGATCTTGGTCTATGCTGATGCTCATGGGCTTGGCTGCCTCTTTTTTTTATATCGGTTTGGAACGACTTCTTTTTATGGCCTCCCAAAGCTTTTGGTCATGGAACTTAGAGCTTAGTGTTAAAATGTTAACCCTTTCCATTGTGAATGCGTTTGTCTGTCCCGTGGTCGTCAAAGCCCTCGACCGCCTGACCCGCCCGGCGGTCCACGACAACTTCCGCGATTCATTTACCCTGAATGTCTCTCGTTGACTTTGTTACTGAGCCCAAAACTCGCCTTTTGCGCTCTTCCCGAAGAGGCCGCTCCGAACCGGCTTATTCCAACGAAGAGGAACGGCGCCTCCGCCTGGCCTCACTCTACATCGTCACGTTTCTGGTGGCGGCCCTTTTGATCTTCCGACTTTACGGCGTGCAGGTCGCGGAGAGGGAAAAGCACACCGCTAATCTCCGCAACCAGACCACCATGAAGGTCATTCTTTCTCCCGCTCGTGGCAGTATTCTTGACCGCAATGGTGTCCCTCTCGCGGAAAATAGAGCCCGCTTGGATCTGGATATATATCTTCGGGAATTGGTCGGCTATTACAAACTCAGCCAGGGCACCAAATCGGGTCAGACTTTCGATATTTACAAGATCGTTAACGAGAGCTCCGTCGAGATCCGACAGACCCTCGGGCTGAAAGACATCGATGAAAAAGCGCTTCGCCGCCATTATAATCAACAGCCCAATGTTCCTTTCCAGTTGGCCAATAACCTCGACTTTACCAAACTCTCCCAATTTTCGGAGCACAGCCTCAACGTGCACGGCATCCAGGAAACCGCGCGGCCAGTGCGGCAATACAACTACGGCGCACTCGCCTCACAGATCATCGGTTACGTCGGGAAAGTGGAGGAAAAAACCGACGCCGAATACATCCCAGAATCCGTAGGCAAAGAAGGCATCGAAAAATCATTCGACACTCTTCTCCAGGGAACTCCCGGCTTCCGTCTCCTGCGAAAGAACAATCAGGGGCATGTGCTCTCCGTGGAATCGGAAACCTCCCCTCAGGTGGGTCATTCCGTCTATCTCAGTATCGACGCTCGTATCCAGTACATCACGGAACAAGCTATGCGCCGCGTGGGCCGTGGAGCCGCAGTGGTCATGGATCCCCACAACGGAGATATTTTGGCCATGGTTTCAGTTCCCAGTTTTGACCCGAATGACCTGATCCCCCCCATTAGTCCGCAGATTTGGAAAGATCTGACGAAAGATCCCACCAAACCGCTGCTCAACCGATCTATCAATGCCTACGCCCCAGGTTCCGTATTTAAACCGGTCACGGCCATTGGCGCGTTTATCAGCACCAAATACAATTTCAAACCAAACACCACAATCTACGCGCCCGCTTCCATATCCATCGGCGGGATCACTTGGGCGGATTGGTATAAAGGAACTCGCGGCGACATCAACCTCAAGACCGCGCTGGAATGGTCCTGTAACCCGTTTTTCTATCGACTCGCCGAAAAGGCCGGAATCGAGAGTGTCGACGAAGCAGCCAAACGCGTCGGCTTCGGCCAGCGTCTTCTTGAGTTTGAGCCCGGCAATTCCTACATCCGTGGAGAAAGCGCGGGAGTGATCCCCGGTCCGGAATGGATGAATTCTCTCGGTCAGGCTAGGGTCAAGAAATGGAAGATTGAATACGACAAAGCCAAGGCGGAGGGTCTAACGAAAGATAAACTCCCACGCCAGCCGATTATCGAAAGTTGGTCCATGGGCCATACCTACAACACCAGCATCGGCCAGGGTAACGTCCTCGTTACCCCTCTCCAATTAGTCACAGCCTACTGCGCTCTGGCCAATGGCGGCACCGTCTATTTCCCCCGTCTCGTTCTCGGCGTCACGCGCACCAACGACGGCGAACGCGAAACGGTCAAAGAGTATGCCCCCCGCATTTATGGCGAACTGGGAATCGCTCCGGCGGAGCTGAAAGCCATTCAGGACGGCTTGCGCGCTGTCGTCGCCACGGGCACGGCCAAAAAAGCCCAGATCCCTGGCATTGAAGTAGCCGGCAAAACCGGAACGGCCCAGTTCTTGCGTAGCGGCATCAAGGACAATCGCACCTGGTTCGTCGGCTTCGCCCCCTTTGCCGATCCTCATTACGTTGTCGCCGTGATGATCGAAGGGGGAAACAGCGGAGGCGGAACTTCCGCGCCGGTGGTAAACGAAATCATGCGGGGAATTTTTGACATCGAAAAAGGCATAGTCCCGGAGATGACCGTCCTCAAACCTGCGGTGGGAAGTTTTAATGCCCTGACTTCAGATGACGGATCGGACCCTTCGGTTGCTGCGGGGGTCGTCCCGCCGGCTGGTGCCTCTCCAGCAACCGAAGCGGAGGCCCAGGCCGCGGCTCAGACCCCGCCCAAGCCGCAAAAACAAGGTCCCAGCCTTTTTGATCGCATTTTCAAAAAGCGCAACCGCTGATATCGCCATGCTCCGCCCTTCCCAAAAATTGTTCCGCTTCCACTGGCTCAGCATGCTCCTGATGTTGACCCTCGGGATCGCCGGACTGTTTTTTATCTACAGCGCATCGCACTCGGCTGACGGACCCATTGCCCAAGCAGCCAAGCAGCAAGCCATTTGGCTGGGAGCCGGACTTATTGTTTTCTTTGCGCTCTCTCTTCTCGATTACCGCATTCTTATCGACCACGGCTTATGGATTCTCGGCGCGTCGCTCCTCCCGCTCGCCTACGTCATTTTCGCCGGTAAACCGGTGTACGGCCAACAGAATT
>Ga0136635_10000043_pt1 | contig 25170 bp, 24 predicted proteins | sample AntDrymeUQ852106_2_FD_105495 | JGI IMG/M metagenome (GOLD analysis project Ga0136635, IMG submission 105495) | Polar desert sand microbial communities from Dry Valleys, Antarctica - metaG UQ85 (21.06) | ecosystem: Environmental > Terrestrial > Soil > Desert | place: Antarctica: Dry Valley... | reverse complement strand
GCCTCGCGGACCGTGACCCGCCTCGCCTTGGAGATGGGCGGCAACGCTCCCGTGATCATCTTCCCCGATGCCGGCGATGCGACGGCAGTCGCCCAAGCAGGGGTGATGACGAAGGTACGAAACGCCGGCCAGGTTTGCGTGGCGCCGCAGCGCTTCTACGTGCACGAAGACCTGGTCGACGAGTTTGCCTCGGCAGCAGTCACCGCGGCTGAGAAGCAGGTCGTCGGGGACGGACGCGATCGCGCCACCACTGTGGGTCCGCTGATCAACGCGATCCAGCGAGACCGAGTCGAGCGAATCGTCAACGAGTCAGTCGACGCCGGCGCCAAAGTGTTGACCGGCGGCGAGCGGCTCGATCGCAAGGGCTACTTCTTCCAGCCGACGATCGTCTCCGATGTTGTGCCCGGAACTCCGCTGCATGATGAAGAGGTGTTCGGACCGGTCATGCCGATGATCCCTTTCAATTCCCTGGCTGAAGTCATCGAGATGGCCAACCAGACCGAGTACGGCTTGGCCGCGTTTGTTCACACCAACGACCTCAATACCGCCCTTCGACTCTCCGAGGAGCTCGACTACGGGATGGTGGCTATCAACGATTGGGCAGTGGCAACTCCCGAGGCGCCCTTCGGCGGGGTCAAGCAATCCGGCCTTGGTCGTGAGTCGGGGATGGAGGGCCTTTACGAATACCTCGAACCTCGCACCAGGTACATCGGCGGGGTCCATTGAAGGGTCGCCCGATTCGCGTTCTCGAAGCCACCGGGGCCGGCGAGCATCGGGGGGCGGTGCACGGCGCCGCCTTCTACTCCGAGGTCCGCCGTTACTCGGCCGAGCGCCTGCGCCTGGCCAGCAATGGAAGCTGGGCGGGACGACCGGCAACGCCGGAGGACGCCTTGGAGCTCGCATCGCAAATGCTCGACGCCCATCGCGAGTACGACGCCGATCTTTATGAGGAGATGACAGCACTGGCGGCCGCAACCAACCTCACGATCGAAGAGGTGCTGATCGTCTCGGGCTTTACTGACTTTGTCGATGTGGTCCGGGCTGCGGGCAGCAACACCGTGCCGGAGGAGGACGACTGCACCGCGGTGATTGTGCCCGACGACCTCGCTGGTGGGGCTGGCTTTTTGGCCCAGACCTGGGACATGCACGACAGCGCGACCGAACACGTCGTGCTGCTCCGAGTTGAGCCCGAGACGGATCCGGCGGCGCTCGTGTTCTCGACAGTTGGCTGTCTCGGCCAAATCGGGCTGAACGAAGCCGGTATCGCTCTCGGCATCAACAACCTCACAGCTGCCAACGGCAAGGCCGGAGTCACCTGGCCGTTCGTCGTTCGCAAGGCCCTCAAGCAGACAACGATCGGCGCTGCACTCGGGTGCATCCTCGAAGCCGACCTCGCCGGCGCCCATAATTACCTCTTGTTCGATTCAGAAGGCAGCGGCTTCAATGTCGAGGCGATGGTCGGTTATCGAGCCGTTTCCAAGCTTGAGGGAAGGCCCCTCATTCACACGAATCATGCCCTCGATGACAAGTCGCGAGCGGTCGAGGCCGAGCGCCCCCCCGACTTGTTGGCTTCTTCGGAGGCGCGCCTAACCAGGGCCGAGAAGGTGCTTGCCGATCGCTCAGGCGGCATCGACGCGGAACACCTCATGGCCCTGACCAGGGACTCGGAAGCGATTTGCAGGCGTTCCGAACCACCTCATCACACCGAATCCGCGGGGGCGGTGATCATGCGTCCTCGATCGAAGCAAATGTGGGCCAGTTGGGGTTTGCCGTCGGAGAACGACTTCGAGGAGTTCCGGCTATGACCGAGCTTCGACTCGTCAACCTCCGAAAAGACCTTGCCGCCCAATGCGCCGCCCTAGAGCTGGCGGCCTTTCCCCATGCCGATGCTTCCGAATTGCTGAGCGAGGACGACATCATCGCTTATAGCGAGACGTTTCCGGAGGGATTCGTGGTGGTGCTCGACGGCGAACGGGTGGTGGGCCAAGGGGCGGGAATCTTCCTCGATTTCGACTTCGAAAATCCGCAACACACGATTGCCGGGATTACCGGTGCGCACCAGTGCGGGAACCACGATCCCGAAGGCGAGTGGTATTACGGAACGGATATGGCCACGCACCCCGACTATCGCCGAAGGGGAATTGGCCGCATGCTCTACGAAGCCCGCAAAGCGCTGGTCAAGCGATACAACAAGCGGGGAATCATCGCCGGCGGCCACATGCCCGGATATGCCGCCCATCGTCAAGAGCTGACCACCGGGGAGTACCTCGAAAAGGTGCGAGATGGTGAGCTCTACGACCCGACCCTCACCTTTCAAATGGAGAACGGGTTTCGCATCGTGACGTTGCTCAAGGGGTACCTCCATGACGAGATGACCGGGGGCGATTCGGCCCTCATCGTCTGGGACAACCCCGATTTCGGCACCGACGCTGCTGCGAGCTAGTCGCTTATCATCGAATGCGGGGCCCATCCCTAACAGGCCCCCCGCTTGACGAGGAGAACTGAAATGGCAGCAAAGAAGCTCATTCGAGCCCACGGCAATCGCGATGTTCTGATCTCGATGCTGATGACCAATCGGATCGACCGTCGCGAGTTCCTCAGGCGAGTGGGAGCCGGGGGGGTTCTGATGTTGGGAGGCCCGGCTCTGCTGGCTGCCTGCGGTGACGGCACCTCAACCGATGGCTCCACCGGCGGCACCAATGCTTCCGGCGGTGGGAAGCTCAGCGTCGACAACTGGATCGAGTACATCGATCTCGACGAGAACGGCGATTCGCCCACCATCATGCGCTTCCAAGAGGAGACCGGCATCGAGGTCGACTACATGGAGGGCGTGAACTCCAACGAGGACTGGTTTGGCAAGTATCAGCCGCAACTCGCCGCTGGCGACGACATCGGCATCGATCTCACTGTCCTCACCGACTACATGGCCGCTCGCATGATCCGACTCGGTTACGTCGAGACAATCGACCATGCCAACGTTCCCAATATGAGCAACCTGGCTCCGGCTCTGGCGAGTCCAGACTTCGACCCCAACCGCGACTACTCCCTCCCTTGGCAGTCGGGATTCACCGGCCTCGCCTACGACATGGATCAGACCGGTCGCGAGCTCACCTCCTTGCAGGACTTGCTCGATCCCGCTTTCGAAGGAAAGGTCGGTCTCCTCGAGGGCTATGCGGACACGGTGCCGCTATTTCTGTTGATGGAGGGCAAGGACCCGCAGACGGCCAGTCTCGACGACTACATCGCGGCAGCCGACCGGATCGGAGAAGCCGTCGCCTCAGGGCAGATAAGGCAGGTGTACGGCAACGACTACCTCGACGCGCTGCTTAACGGCGATCTGGCAGTCGCCACGGGTTGGTCGGGAGACATCCTCGCCAATCAAGAGGACGCCCCCAATCTCGCGTTCTCTTTCCCAACCGAGGGCTACATGATCTGGAACGACAACATGATGATCCCCAAGGGAGCGGTCAACAAAGCCAATGCCGAGGCATGGATGAACTTCTATTACGACCCCGTGAACGCCGCCGAACTCGCCGCCTTCATCTGGTACGTGTCACCTGTTGTCGGTGCCAAAGAAGCGGTCGCCGACATCGCGCCCGAGCTGGCCGACTCGGAGTTGATCTTCCCCACCGAAGCAACCCTGTCAAACGCCCATCTGGTGAAGTCGTTCTCAGAGGAGGAAGAAGCCGAGCTCAACCAGGCGGTCGCTGCCGCTACCGGTGTGTAGATGGCGATCGGAAATGAGCCCTCCCAGAAGCCGGCGGTCGAGCTCGATGGCGTAACCAAACAGTTCGTCGACTTCTCCGCGGTAGAGGATCTGACGCTCTCTGTCGACGATGGCAAGTTCTTTGCCTTGCTTGGACCGAGTGGGTGCGGAAAGACGACCACGTTGCGGATGATCGGTGGTTTCGAAGAGCCGACATCGGGGGTGATCCGGCTCCACGGAGAGAACGTCACTGGGCTCAAGCCGTACAAACGCCCGGTCAATACCGTGTTTCAGAGCTACGCGCTCTTTCCCCATCTCTCGATCTTTGAGAACGTGGCGTTCGGCCTGCGGCGCAGCAAAGTGTCAGACGCCGAGGTCAAACAGCGGGTAGGAGCAGTTCTCGAACTGGTGCAGCTGGTCGGACGGGAAAATCGCCGACCGCGGCAACTCTCAGGTGGGCAGCAGCAACGAGTAGCGCTCGCCCGCGCGCTGGTCAACCATCCCCGAGTGTTGCTCCTCGACGAACCGCTCGGAGCCCTCGATCTCAAGCTCCGCAAAGAAATGCAGATCGAGCTGAAGCGCATCCAGCAGGAAGTCGGGATCACTTTCATCCACGTCACCCATGACCAAGAAGAAGCGATGACGATGGCCGACACGATCGCCGTGATGAACCAGGGGCGGATCGAGCGGATGGGAGCGCCGACGGAGATTTACGAAGACCCGCGCACCGCTTTCGTCTCCGGTTTCCTTGGCGCCTCCAACCTGATGAGTGGCAAAGTCGACGGAGATCGAGGAGCGGTGGCGCTCGCTAGCGGTGGGGTCATCCAAGCCAATCCCAACCGCCTTCCGGCGGTTGGAGCCGAGGTGAAAGTGGGGGTGCGGCCCGAGAAGATCCAGCTTTTCGCCCCTGGCGACGAAGACGCCCCCCCGAATCGCCTGCCGGGGAAGGTGACCGACGCCAGTTTCATTGGCGTCTCTACCCACTACTTGGTTGATACGCCTCAGGCTGGGGAGATGACGGTTGTCGTCCAGAATCTTGACGACCGCCGCTTCGCGCTCGGCGAGGAAGTCGTTATGGCGTGGCAACCCGAGCACACCTTCGGCGTCACGGGGTGACTGCAATCGCCGAAACTCCGCGGCAGGCTCAAGAAACTGCTGCTGGCGAAGCTGAAAAGAGGCGCCGCCGAGTCCCCTACCTGCTGCTTGCACCCGGGATCATCTATTTGATCCTGCTCTACGTGGTTCCCTTGATCAGCCTGGTGAGGATGGCGCTTCAGGATGGAAACCTCCAGGCTGGCTATGAGTTCACCTGGGCTTGGGAGAACTTCGCCGAGGTCTTCACCACTTATCGTGGCCAATTGCTTCGATCGCTGCTCTATTCGGTGGGAGCAACTGTGATTACGTTGCTGATCGGCTACCCGTTGGCTTATGCAATCGCCTTCCGGACCGGGCGGTGGAAGAACCTCTTTTTGGTATTGCTCCTGGTCCCGTTCCTGATTCCGTTCCTGCTTCGTACCCTCGCCTGGCGAACGATCCTGGCTGACAACGGCTTCGTAGTGACGACACTGATCGATCTGGGCATCCTTCCCCAACAAGGCGGCAGGCTGCTCGCGACTGGATGGGCAGTGCTTGCCGGCCTGGTCTACAGCTTCCTGCCGTTCATGGTCCTCCCTATCTATGTTGCCTTGGAGAAGACCGACCGATCGATGCTCGAAGCTGCTGGAGATCTCTACTCCAATCCCGTCACCGCTTTTTGGAAGGTCACTTGGCCACTTTCCCTGCCCGGGGTGATTTCGGGAACACTCTTGACATTGATTCCTGCGGCGGGCGACTACATCAATGTGCAGCTGTTGGGCAACCCCCAACAAACGATGATGGGAAATGTGATCGAGAACAAATTCCTCAGCGTTATCGATTACCCGGCGGCGGCGGCAATCTCGATAACTCTCATGATCGCGATCGTCATTGCGGTGGTCTTCTATGTGCGCTCAGTGGGCAGCGAGGACTTGGTGGCCTGATGCCGCGGGTGAAGCGACTGATCCTTCCGGTTTATCTGGGCGCTGGTTTGCTCTACCTGTTTCTCCCGGTGCTGGTCGTGATCCTGTTCTCTTTCAACGATAACCACGGGCGATTCAACGTCCGCTGGCAGGGATTCACGCTGCGCCACTGGCTCGACCCCTTTCGGGTCGAGGAGATCCCACAATCTCTCTTGGTCAGCATCATCTTGGCGCTGGTGAGCTCGGCGATTGCAACGGCCATCGGAACCTTGATTGCGCTTGCCTTGACTCGCTATCGCTTCAAAGGGAGGTCGCCGACCAACATCTTGTTGTTCTTCCCCATGGCCACGCCTGAAGTGGTGATGGGGTCGTCGTTGCTGGGACTCTTTGTCGCAACCCGATTTAGCACCGGATGGATCACCCTCATTCTTGCCCACATTCTCTTCATCATTTCGTACGCGGTGGCGACGGTGCGGGCGCGGATCGTCGGCTTTGATCGCCATCTCGAGGAAGCGTCGATGGACCTGTATGCCAACGAATGGTCAACCTTTCGAAAAGTGACTCTGCCTCTGATCATGCCCGGTGTCTTTGCGGCTTTTCTGCTCGGGTTCGCGCTCTCGCTCGACGACTTCGTCGTATCCAACTTCACGTCCGGCCGAATCCAAACCTATCCGCTTTACGTCTGGAGCGCGGCCCGGCGCGGGATCCCTCCCCAAGTCAACGTCTGGGGAACCATCATCTTTGTTCTCACCGTGACAGTCATGGTGCTCTTTCTCTGGTCACAGAAGCGGCGCCAAAGGAAAGTCGGCATCTAGCGTCTACCCCTCCGGGGGGAGAAACGTCTGGAACCGGCGGGAGCTTCGCTCCGTCCAAGCGGCATGAAACGAACATTGCTGGTAGTACTGGCCCTGAGCGTCATGCTCATTGCCTGCGGCGGTTCAAGTGCGGCGACGACGGCGACGCCGGATCGGCTCCAAACCGAAACTACTGCCGCGGCGACGGCGACAACGGCAGCTGCGTCCGGCGAGGATCGCGATTCGTTTGGGATCCCGCCGGCGATCGATCGGAAGGTGATTTACGAGGGGTCAATGACCCTGCAAGCGGCTGACACCCGCACCGCGTTCGATGAGATCCTTTTCAAGGTTGAGACATCGGGCGGGTTCCTTGCCTCGTCGACGATCGAGGAAGCGGCCGAGGGCGAGCAGCCCTCTATCGTTTTCACCGTGCGGGTGGCCGCCGACAATCTCTCCGCGACCTTGGCAGAAATCAGGGAAGTCGCCGACCGAGTCGTATCCGAATCGCTCCAGAGCCAGGATGTCACTGATCAGTTCGTCGATATCGACGCTCAGCTCCGCAATCTCTACGTGTTGGAGACAGAGCTTTTGGCGTTGCTGGCCGAGTTGCGCGACAACCCCGACGCCGACCCGGCCAAGTTGCTGGCCGTCTTCGAACAGATCCGCTACACCCGCGGCGAGATCGAGCAGCTCGAAGGCCGAAAGCAGTTGCTTTCCGATTTAGTCGCATTGGCGACGATCAACCTCACCGTTGTTCCATCCCCGGCGGCAATCCCGATCGTCCCGGCCGATCCGGTGTGGGAACCAGCGACGGTGGCCAAGGAAGCTCTTCGTAACCTCGTAGAGGCGATGCAGGGGCTGGGGACGGTGGCGATCCGCTTTGTCCTCTACACCCTGCCCGTGCTCGTACTCGTGATTGGCCCGTTTGCAATCTTGGGTTGGTGGCTCTGGCGCCGCACCCGAAGAGCGACACCGGTCCCGGCCACGGTGGAAGCGGCCGAGTCTTAAACGCCGGAAGTGCTCTTCTCGGCCAAGCCGTTCAAGAGCTCGAGGACGATCCGATTGGCGAGAAAGGCCGTGATCTCGCCCGGGCCGTCGTAGCCGGGGGCGACCTCAACTACGTCGGCCCCCACCACCGGGAGCTCGCGAGCTAGCCGCCGAACCGTGTCCATCAATTGGCGTGAAGTAAGTCCTCCCGGCTCGGGGGTCCCGGTTCCCGGCGCGAAGCCCGGATCGACGACATCGATGTCGATTGAGATGAACACGCCTTTGGCCCCTCCGGCCAACGAGTACTCGACCGCCTCGTCGACCACCGTCCTGAGACCTCGTTCCTCAATCTCGTTCATCAGGTAGCTCCGCATTCCCTGCTCTCTCATCCACGCCATCACCTCGGGCTCGGGCCAGTAGCCCCGAAGGCCGATCTGGACGAAACGCGGGCCAGGCACAGCGCCGGATTCGATCAGCCGTCGCATCGGGGTGCCGTGCCCATAAAGCGTCCCGTTCTGGCTGACGCCGGTGTCGGCGTGCGCGTCGAAGTGCACGACGGCGATCTCCCCGGCACCGAGAACGTTGGTAACCCCGGTGGCGTTGGCAAAAGTCACAGTGTGGTCGCCACCCAGGACGATGGGAATCTTGCCCGCAGCGGTGACCTTCTCGACGGTGGCGATGATCCGCTCGAGCGAGAGCTCGACCTGGCCCGGCACTACATAAACATCGCCAATGTCAACGACCCCGAGGGTCCGCAGCGGGTCGATCCCGGTTGGCAGATGGGGGCGGTAGCCGTCCATAACTCCGTAATCGGCGTCGCGGATCGCTTGCGGTCCAAAGCGGGCACCCGGTCGATAGCTCGCCCCCCAATCGAAGGGCGCTCCGAGAATTACGACCTGACCGTCGCCGAGATCATCGAGCGTCTTTCCCGGTACACCGAGGAATGAGTTGCGAGAGGCAAAGGCGATGTATTCGGCCGAGGCGAACGGAATTTCCTTCGCCCGATCCTCATAGGGGACCGAGGCAAAATCGTGGGGCATCCGGCCACGCTACCGAAGGCTTACTCCTGGCGCAGGTTGAAAACCACCGTTTGGAGATCGGTGAACTCTTCGATGCGCTGGCGGCCCCAGCCGGTATCGGTCCCGGCGGCGCCGCCAAACGGTTGGAACGTCTCCCAGAAATCGGTCGAGTCGTTGACGATGACTGTCCCGCTGCGGATTCGATCGGCGTACCAAAACGCTTTGGTGATGTCATTGGTGAACACGGCCGCCTGGAGACCGAGATTGGTTCGATTGGCGATGCCGATGGCGTCGTCATCGTCCTTGGCGGTGAGGATTGGCACCACTGGGCCAAACGATTCCTCTCTGGATACCAGCGATTCCTCCGGCACCCGGTCGAGGACGGTGAATTGGTAGTAGAGATCGGTGGCGTGACCGCTCGCCCGGCCGCCGCCAACGAGTACTTCCGCCCCGCGTCGGCGGGCATCCTCAATATGCCGGTCCATCTTCGCCGCCGTGGGCTCGTTGTTCAGCGGCCCCATGTTGGTGGCGTCATCCATGGGGTCGCCGAGATTCACGGCTTCGGCGGCCTTTAACGTCGCGTCAACAAACTGGTCGTGGAGGTCGTCGAGCACGATCACTCGCTCGGTGGCGGTGCACACCTGGCCGGCGTTGTAGTAGGCACCGTAGACCGCGGCAACCGCGGCGGCTTCCACATCGGCGTCGCCGGCGACGATCAAAGGTCCGTTGCCTGACATCTCCATGATCGAACGCTTCAAACCCATGGACGCCACGATGCGCTTGCCGGTTTCCGATGAGCCGGTGAAGCTGATGCCTTGGATGCCGGGATGGGTCACGAGCCACTCGCCGACGTCTCCGTCGCCAGGTATCACCGAGAGGGCACCGCGCGGAAAGCCAGCCTCTTCGATCACTCGCGCCGCTTCAAGCATCGCCCAGCAAGTGTGGAGCGGGGGTTTGACGATCACCGCATTTCCGGTAGCGAGCCCCGGTCCCACCGTTTCCATCGGGATCATTACCGGGAAGTTCCAGGGGGTTATCGCTGCCCACACCCCGACCGGCCGACGCACCGTGAACATGCGCCGGTTGCGCTCGGTGGTTGGGATCAAATCCCCTTTCAGCCGCTTGACGTCTTCGGCGGCGATCTGCAGGTAGTCGCCCGACTCGGCGATGTCGTCGATCGCCTCGGCCCGGAAGGGTTTTCCTTGCTCCATCGTCAAGATCCGGGCGATCTCCTCGACCCGCTCCTCCCACAGCTCATAGGCCTTCAGACAGAGGTCGGCTCGCTCGAATGCGGACCAATGCCGCATCTCTTCGGAGGCAGCTTGCGCCGCTGCTACCGCTTTGTCGACATCCGCTTTGGAGGCCCGGGGGACGTCGGCCAAATGCTCCCCGGTCCCGGGGGAGCGAAGCTCGTAATGGCCCTCGCCGGTCCCCGAAGTCCACTCCCCGGCAATGAATAGTTCGAGTTCGGTAGCCACCTCCGAAACCTTAGGTTCTGGTGGTGGCATAGCCACCACCAGAACCTAAGGGTTTTGCTGGAACGGGTTAGATTTCTCCCCGATGAGTTCCCAGGGTCCGCTGACCGCTGAATGGTTCAAACGCGCTAGCAACAATCTCGTCAACGGCGTGTCGAGCGGTTTTCGCTACCTCGGCGACGACGACACCCTCGTCATCGATTGCGGCGAGGGCGCCTATATCTGGGACATGGATGGCAAGCGCTACATCGACTACCAATGCGCGTGGGGTCCGATCATCCTCGGGCACGCCGACCCTTACGTAACCGACGCGGTCATCGCGGCGGCCCGCGAAGGCACCACCTTCGCTATGACCCAGCGGCGCGAGGTCGAAGCCGCCGAGGCGATCCTCGATGCCATCAAATGGGCCGAACGGATGCGCTTTACCAATACCGGGACCGAGGCGACGATGCACGCCCTCCGTCTGGCCCGCGGCTGGGCAAACCGCGACCTAGTCGTCAAATTCGAAGGTGCCTATCACGGTGCTCACGACTACGTCCTTTTCACCACCGCCAGCGCCCCGCCTGCTCACCTCGGTTCGAGGTTGCGGCCGATCCCGTTCCAAGTCTCGAGCGGGATCCCGGACGGGATCCGCAGCTATATCCGGACGCTGCCGTTCAACGATGTTGAGGCGCTGGTCGACTACTTCGACGATTACGGCCATCAAACGGCAGCGGTGATCGTCGAGCCGGCCGCCGGCAATGCCTTCGGAATCATGCCCGAACCGGGTTTCCTCGAGAAGCTCCGCGAGTTGTGCACCACCAACAACACGGTGCTGATCTTCGATGAGGTCAAGACCGGATTCAGATTCGCCCTCGGGGGCGCGGTCGAGACCTTTGGCGTCACCCCCGACATCGCGACCTATGCCAAGGCCCTGGGGAATGGGTTCCCGGTGGCCGCGGTAGCGCTGTCGGCGGAGATGGTCGACGGTTGGAGGCTGGGAGGAATCGCGCAGGCGGGAACCTTCGGCGGCAATGGCATCGCCAGCGCGGCCGCCAAGGCGACCATCGAACAGCTCCGGACGACCGACGCGTTCGCCAAGATCGAGAAGGTGGGGAAAGCCCTGATGGAAGGTTTGGCGCGGGTGCTCGTCGAGTTCGGGGTCGAGGGCGACGTGATCGGACATCCATCGATGTTCTCGGTCTACATGGGGGAGGGCCGGCCCATCGAGTTCCGAGACATTGCCGCCCACGATGCTCGTCTTTACACGGCCACGATCGAAGGCATGATCCAGCGTGGGGTGATGCCGTGTATTGACGCCCGCGAGCCGTGGTTTCTTTCCGCGTCCCACACCATGGAGGACGTCGCGTTGACGCTCGAAGTTTTCAGCGACGCCCTCGTCGAAGCCCTGGCCCGGGCTGGCTCGCTGCCGTCGCATCTCGATGAGGGCGACTGACCCGATCGAAAATCGTGGATTCATATCAGACCTTGAGCCTCTGGCATGACACCGCTGGGGAGGCATTGGTCCCGCGCCCGGCGCTGCCGAGCTCGACGGTGGCCGACGTCGTCATCGTCGGCGCTGGCTACACCGGGCTTTGGACTGCCTACTACCTGAAGAAGCTCGATCCGGGTCTCCGCGTCGTTGTGGTCGAGGCTGAGATCGCGGGCTATGGCGCGTCGGGACGCAACGGCGGATGGTGCGCGGGCGAGATCGCCGGCAATCGAGACCGGATGGCGGTTCGGCATGGCCGGCAAGCGGTTCGTGAGCTGTGGCGCGCCATGTTTGCCACGGTCGATGAGGTGGGACGGGTCAGCGCCGAGGAGGGGATCGACTGCGATTTCGACAAAGGTGGGATTCTTACCTTTGCCACCAACCCGGCCCAGGTGACAAGCTTGCAGGAAGAGCTGGATCATGACCGCGGCTGGGGCTTTGGCGAGGCCGACTTTCGCTGGCTCGGGCGCAACGAGCTACCGGGACGAGTGCGCGATGCTCTCGGAGCGATCTACACCCCGCATGCCGCAGCCATCCATCCGCTTCGTCTAGTGAGAGGCCTGGCCAAGGCCGCGGAGCGACTTGGCGTGCAGATATACGAACAGACCCGTGTCGACGAGATCTCCCCCGGACAAGTCAAGAGCGACCATGGTTCAGTCAAAGCTGACGTCGTGTTGCGCGCCACCGAGGCTTTCACGATCAGTCTGAGCGGACACGAGCGGGATTTTGTTCCGGCGTACTCACTGATGGTCGCCACCGAGCCGTTGCCGGCAGCGTTCTGGGACATGGCGGGCTTTGCGGAGCGAGAAGTGTTCAACGACGCCCGCCATCTCATCATCTATGGGCAGCGAACCGCCGACGGCCGTTTGGCTTTTGGGGGCCGAGGGGCTCGCTACCACTTTCGTTCCCAACTCCGGGCTGAGTACGACCGCCAACCCAAGGTTCACCATGCGGTCGAAGCCGTCTTGCGTAACCTTTTTCCCGAACTTGGTGCCGCCCGCATCACTCACCGCTGGGGTGGGGCTGTAGCGCTGGCGCGAGATTGGCGACCCTCAGTTTTCTTTGATCGCGCCTCGGGGGTCGGCGATGCCGGCGGATATGCCGGCGAAGGTGTAGCCGCTTCCAACCTGGCCGGTCGTACTCTGGCCGATCTGGTGCTGCGTCGAGATACGGATCTCACCCGGTTGCCCTGGGTTGGACATCGCTCGCGTCGGTGGGAGCCGGAGCCGCTTCGCTGGGTGGGAGCCAACCTGGCAACGAGTCTCGCTCGCACCGCCGACCGAATCGAAAACCGCACCGGCAGGCCCGCCCGTTTTATTACCGGCGCCTTCCGCCTCCTCACCGGCCGTTGATGTCCGCCGTCCCCTGGTCGTTGCTCCCGAACTCGGCGCGCGAGGCCGACGACGGATCCTTGCTCATCGGGGGTTGCTCGGTCCTTGAGCTTGCCGCCGAGCACGGCACACCGCTTTTCATCTATGACGAGGACCATCTTCGGAATCGCTGCCAGGAAGCGGCCGCCAGCTTTGGCGACCAAGCCGTTTACGCAGGCAAGGCGTTTCTTTGTCTGGCGATGGCGCGCCTCGTCCATGAGGAAGGCTTGCGGATCGATGTCGCCAGCGGGGGAGAGCTGTTTGTCGCCCTTGCCGCCGGGGTGCCCGGCGAACGGCTCGTCATGCATGGAAACAACAAGAGCCTTCGCGAGCTGCGCGACGCTGCCCGTGCACATGTCGGCCGTCTTGTTGTCGACAGTTTCGATGAGTTCCAACGCATCGAGACAGTGTCCGAGGAAACCGGGTTCGTTTTCGACGTCCTAGTCCGAGTAACGCCAGGGATCGAGGCTCACACCCATCACTATCTGGCCACCGGCCAGGACGACTCAAAGTTCGGCTTCACCCTCTCAACGGGGCAGGCAGCGAAAGCGATCGTCGTGGCGCGAAGCAGTACTGCGATGCGGCTCCGGGGCGTCCATGTCCACATCGGGTCGCAGGTGTTTGAGACCAAGTCGTTCGCGGCTGCGTTGGTGGCGATGGCGCCGATGGTGCAAGGCCATCAACTCGAAGAACTCTCGATGGGGGGCGGTCTGGGGGTGGCCTACGTAGCCCGAGAACAGGCGCCGACTCTCAGCGAGTACGGCGATGCCCTGCGGGAAGCCGCGGCAGCAGCCGGGCTCACCGCGACCTTGGCCGTCGAACCCGGTCGGGCGATCGTGGCCGGAGCGGCCATCACCGTCTACACGGTCGGCACGATCAAAGAGGTGAAAGGAATTCGTACCTACGTTGCGGTCGACGGGGGAATGAGCGACAACCCGCGGCCGGTCCTCTACGGATCGGGATACGAGACTTTCCTCCCGCGAGCGGTAAGGGCGGATCGAAACCGGACGGTGCGGGTCGTCGGCAAGCACTGCGAAACCGGCGACGTCCTGGTTCGGGAAGGGAAGGTGCCCGAAGACCTCAGGGTCGGTGATCTGATCGCCACCCCGGTCACCGGAGCCTACGGCCATTCGATGGGCTCGAACTACAACAAGGTGCCCCGGCCCCCGGTGCTTTTCGTCCGCAATGGTGCCACTCGGCTCGTCGTGGCGCGAGAGTCTTACGACGACTTGATCCGGAACGATCGCCTGTGATGTGATCCGCCGGCCCCAGCGATAAATGCCCTCAGCTTCTCTGCCTCATCTTCCAGTGCGGAGACCGAGCGTCGATCCAGCTTTCGGAACGGACTCAACCGAAGGTGTTGAAGATCAGCGGCCGGTACTCCTCGGGAAGGATGCCGGTCCGGCGAGCATGAACCAACAGGTTGGCATCCTAAGGGGGAAGAAAGCGTGGCGGCGCCGGAGTGCTTGGATCGGGGAGCAATCCGTCCTCGACATCGAAGAGCTCGGAGCCGTCCTCGCTAAGAAACGTCCTGTAGCCAGCCAGTAGCGGCTTGAGTCCGTTGAGATTTAGGGCGAGAAAAGGTGGCGATGTCTTTGCCGCCGGCCGGTCCGAACGCTCGCAAATACCTGTCGACCATCTCTCGGCGGGCAGCGGCCGGATCGATCGATGGCGCGGCGAACAGGTCGTAGAGGTCGGCCCGGCGGTTCTCCCAGGTTCCGGATGGAGGCACCCTGATCAAATCGAGGAAAGCGGTGGCTCCGTACCAGGACGCAGTATCGATGCCGAGGTCCTTCATGACTGCTGCCCGCTTGCGAGGTCCCTGGGCCAAGGCTTGGGCGATCTGTTTGGCAACCACACGCTTGGCCTCTTGGTCGTCCCGGCGCGCTGCTCGAAACCACGATGCGGCTCGTTCCTCGCGGACCGCTTCGTTCGAAAGCTGAAAGAATTCCGGCGTGACCAGATGGATGGTTCCGCGGAGCGTGGTTCCCTGCACGAGTTCCCTCTTCTCAAGAGCCGTAGTGAGGGGCTCTCGCTTGAATTCGGCGAGGCGGCTCCAAAGCCCGATGTAGCCGTTCGGCGCGTACTGGTTCTGGATGCCGGCGATCTGATCGAGTGCTTCGGACATCGACAAGTTCGACCGCTCGAGGAGAAGCTGTCTCGCCAGGACCGCTCGGTTCATGGACTGCGCGCTCAGCACCTCGATGGACATCGAGCAAGGCTAGGTTGCGCACGTGGCGAAGCTTCATGGAGGTCAGCTTGTCGCCCGTGCTCTCAAAGCCGAAGGGGTCGACACTGTCTTTACGCTCTCCGGCGGGCACATCGTCGCCATCCTCGACGGCTGCGTCCAGGAAGGGATTCGGATTGTGGACGTCCGCCACGAGCAGGCCGCCGCCCATGCCGCCGAGGCCTACACCCGATTGACCGGACGCCTGGGAGTTGCTGTCGTGACCGCAGGCCCAGGGGTGACCGACACCATCACTGCGGTTTCCAACGCTTGGTTCTCCGGCACGGCGATGCTGGTCATCGGCGGCCGCCATTTGCTGCGTCAGGAGCTCAAGGGCGGCCTGCAGGAGATGAATCATCCCCAGCTGTTTGCCGGAATCACCGCTTGGGCCGGCACGGCCTGGCAGACCGAGCGACTGCCCGACTACGTCGCCTTCGCCGCCCGTCACGCATTTTCAGGTCGCGGGGCTCCGGTGTTTCTCGATATACCGATGGACATCCAGTTCGATGTCGTGGAGGAAGAAAGCGTGATTTGGCCCCGCGCCTATCGACCGCAAACTCCGGCCGGGGCCGACCCGGACGCGCTGGCTCTCATCGTCGACGTTCTTGCGCGATCGGCGCGACCGGTGATCTTTGCGGGCGCCGGAGGGTCTGGGCTGGTCGAGCTCGCCGAACGCCTGCAGGCGCCGACCTACGTGAACGGCCGGGCCCGGGGCGCCTTGCCGTTCGGTCATGCATTGCTCGGTAATCACGCTCGCAGCCACGCGTTGGCAACCTGCGATCTCGTCCTCGCCTTGGGGGTCGACTGGGATTTCCGGACCAACTATGGCGAGCGGGTTAACTCCGAGGCGACCGTTATCCACATCGACCTCGAGGCGACCAAGATCGGTTGGAATCGACCTGCCGATGTCGGTGTTGTCGCCGACCCGGGACGGGTGATAGCGCAATTGCTGGCCGCCGATCACCTCTCAACGGCTGATCCGAACTGGGTTGACGAAGTATTCGCGGTTGAGGGCAAACGCCAGGACGAGCTCGAGCAGGAAGCGGCTTCGACTCTACCGGGGTTTGTCCACGCCCAGCGTTTTGCGAAAGAGGTCGGAGAGTTCTTCGGGCGCGACGCGATCGTCGCGGTGGACGGCGGCGACATCGTCTCGACCACGGCCCGTTGGCTGCAGGTTTCGACTCCGGGCCATGTCCTCGACCCCGGTCCTTTCGGGACGCTTGGCACTGGGGCGCCGTTCGCTCTTGCCGCTCAGGTCGTGTTCCCTGACAAGCTCGTTGGCTTGGTCCTCGGAGACGGCGCCTTCGGCTTCAATGGCTTCGAGTTCGACACCTTCGTCCGGCTCGGCTTGCCCGTCCTTGGGGTCATGGGTAACGACGGCGTCTGGGGAAACATCAAGACCTTCCACACCATGATGTACCCGGAAAGGGTCGTCGCGGCCGATCTCGGCCGGCGTCCATACCACGACGTTGTCTCCGCTCTCGGTGGCTATGGCGAACTGGTCACCGACCCCGACGAGCTGGCTTCGGCCCTCAAACGAGCTCGAGCCTCGGGACTTCCCAGCCTCGTCAATGTCCACATCGCCGAGAGGATGCGAATGTCCTCCAATTACTCCCAGTAGTTGGCGGGCGAGGGCCGGATTCCGTTTTCGCGACCGAATCGGCCCCGCCAGGGGCCGATTCGGTGATAAAAACGATCAAAGGAGTATTAGGGCGAGGGCCCCGACTATTAGGCAGTAGATCGCGTAGGCCGTGAGGCCGGTGCGAGCCAGCATGCGCAGCAGGAAGGCGATGGCCAGATAGCCGGTGATCCCGGCGACGGCCACTCCCACCCAGTCGGTCGCCTCAATCCTCTCGCGGTATTGCCACAGCTCAAAAAGACCGGCAGCGGTTATGGCCGGGACGCCAAGCAAGAAGGAGAAGCGGGCGGCTTCAATCCTCGTGAATCCTCGTGCGAGCGCGGTCGAGATCGTCATTCCCGAGCGTGAGAGGCCCGGCAGGATGGCGAGGAACTGGGCAAAGCCGATCAAGATCGCGTCCAGCGGGCCGGCGTCGGGAACCCGCCTCGAGCCAGCACCAATTCGATCAGCTATCAGCAGCACGACTCCAGTGACCAAGAGAAAGCTGGCCGTTGCCACGATGGACCTCTGCAACTCTTCAACCAGATTGACGAAGAGAACGGCCAAGCCGGCGGGAAGCGTCCCTAGCACGAGCAGTCCGAGCAGACGGCGGGCGTCGGGGTCGGTGCGGGCTCTGGTCAGCGACCAGAGATCCCGGCGAAAGTAGGTGATCATCGCGACCAACGTTCCGAGGTGGAGCACGGCGGTGGTTGGCAGATCAGGTTGTTCGATACCCAAAAAGGTCGGGACCAGCACCAGGTGGCCGTCTGATGAGATCGGGAGGAACTCGGTTATCCCCTGGATGAGTCCCCAGACGATCGCTTCCAGCACCGGGAAACGTTAGAGGGTCACCTGCCGCCCACGACGGTGCGCAGCGAACCGTCGGCGAGCGCGGCCGCCGCGGCGCCGACTTCAGATTCCGGCACCGCGACCAATGCGGTGAGCCCATCGAAGCTGTCCTCGCCGACGATGCGGATCACCAATCCGGCAATCACTCTCGGTTCCTGCCGCACATCGACGACCAGCCTGACGTCCGTTCCAGCCGAGGTGCCCGCCGGGACCGGTACCTCGATTCCCCACCAGCCGTCGGGCATGGCGGGCTCGGCCGCCAACATCGAAGCGACTAGTGGTGTTCCGACCGAAAAGTCGGCGACGAATGTGCCACTCGGCTCAGCGAGCTCGGGCAGCACCCCGACCGGCACCTCGCGCCAATCGATTTGATCGCTGGTAACGCCATCCCCGGCGTTTACCCCGACGGCGAGGAAGGGCCGCCGCTCCTGGGACACCGGCCTTATCTCCCACGCCAAAGCCGCCAGCAAAATCAAGACGGCGGCCGCTCTCCGCAAATAGGGAGGCTTCGAGAGCCAATACACCCGTCCAAGGTATTAGAAGGAAGCCGGGCTGGGAAGAGGTTCAGTCCGACTCGGAGCCGGTGGAGGTGACGGCCGCTTTGTCGGCGGCGATCGATGAAGGGCTTTTCTCGCTCGCCCCGTTGGCCTTCTCCTTAGCGGGTTTCTCGTCCGAGCTGCCGTTCTTCGAGCGGGAGTCGGTCACATAGAACCCCGAGCCCTTGAACACGACGCCGCGGGGATGGAAGACCTTCTCCAGCTTTCCTCCGCATTCGGGATGACGACGCAACGACTTGTCGGTGAACCTCTGGAACACGTCGAAGTTCTGGCTGCATCTATCGCACTGGTATTCGTATGTGGGCACGTCTCGAAGTTCCCTCAAGGAGTGGTGGACTGAGAATTCTAACCCCTGACCGCCTCGTCCCATTCCCGTAGACTCGCCGAGTGACGGCCACGACGGGGGCGTTAATCCTCGCTCTCTGCTACCTACTAGGCAGCGTCGACTTCGCCGTACTAGTCGGGCGGATGCATGGTGTCGACATCCATCAGGTCGGCAGCGGCAACCCGGGCACATCCAATGTGATGAGAACCCTCGGTCGCGGGCCGGCCGCCATGGTGTTCATCGGCGACACCCTCAAAGGCGTGATCGCGGCCGCCATCGGCGCGTTTCTGTCCGGGCAGGGACCGGAGTCGCCCTGGACCTACGCTGCCGGGCTCATGGCCGTGGTTGGCCATTGCTACCCCGTCTTTCACCGGTTTCGCGGCGGGAAGGGAGTCGCCACCGGCGGCGGCGTCATCCTCTTCGCGGAGCCGATCGCCGGGCTGATCCTGACCGTGCTATGGGTCGCGATCGCCAAGGTCGGGAAGGTGGCGTCGGTGGCCTCGTTGGTTGTGGCGACTGGTTCGGTCCCGATCCTCATCTGGCAAGGCGTCACCCGTTGGGCCCTCTTCTGGTTCGGGGTTATGTTGGGCCTAGTCATATACCGGCATCGTGGGAACATATCTCGCATCATGAAACGCCGCGAAAACTCCGTAACCTCATGACCGCCCACGTAGCAGTCATTCCCGCGGCCGGCCGTGGCACGAGGATGCGCCCGGCCACCAAGGTTGTCCCCAAGGCGTTGATCACCGTGGTGGACCGTCCTGCAGTCCAGTATGTAGTCGAGGAAGCAGTCCGGGCCGGCGCCACCGAGGTTATCTTGGTTGTCGATCTTGACGCGGGACACCTAGTCCACCAGCACTTCCTCAGCGATGGGCGCCTCCCCGGTCTCGAGCATGTCAAGATCCGGGTGGTGGTGCAGGAGGAGGCGCTCGGCCTCGGGCACGCGGTTTGGGAAACGGCCGAACAGGTTCGCGACCGTTCCTTCTTCTGCCTCCTAGCCGACAACATTGTGCGACCCGGTGCCGATGTTCTCCCGCAGCTCGCCGCGGCCGCCAAGGGAGATTCCGCGGTGTGCCTCCGCGAGCTGACTCGCGAATTCCTCTCCAAGTACGGTGTGATCGTTCCCGGTTCCGATCTTGTCGACGGATCCTTGGACATCGTCGGGGCCGTGGAGAAACCAGGACCGGTGCTCGCTCCTTCCAACCTCGGTTTGATTGGTCGTTACGTGTTCACCCCCGAGATCTTCGAGATTCTGGGAAAGCTCACCCCCGGCCACGGGGGCGAGATTCAACTAACCGACGCGATCAACATCCTCGCCTCGACCGGCCGCTGCCGCGGATATGTCGCCGAGCAAGACCTGCTCGACGTCGGCACCCCCCAAGGTCTGGTCATGGCCACTTGGATCCTCGGTACGAGCCAGTTCCCCGAACTGATCTGAATGCGCCCCCTCCATTCGGCGCAGCATCAAGTGCTCGCCGCTCTCCCAGCGCTGCCCACGGTTGCGGTAGCGGTGGAGGAGGCCCTTGGCCTTGCCCTCCATAAGCCGGCGGTCGCCACCCACCCGGTGCCCCCTTTTTCCAACTCGGCGATGGACGGGTACGCAGTCAGAGCTGCCGACGTGTCTCAGGTTCCGGCGACCCTCACCGTGGTCGAGGACGTGCCGGCAGGCTCGGTGGCGACCCGCCAGGTCGAACGGGGTACAGCCATCAAAATCATGACCGGTGCACCGATGCCGGTCGGGGCTGACGCGGTGGTCCGCGTCGAGGACACCCAGCAAGACGGACCCAGCGTGACGATCACGGTGGGGGTCACAGAAGGAACTTCAGTTCGCGCCGCCGGTGGGGATGTGGAAGCCGGTTCGATCGTGGTCGAACGCGGGGTGCGACTGACTGCAGCGCACATCGGGGTGCTGGCCAACATCGGGCAGGCCACGGTCGAGGTCGGAACCCGCCCGCGAGTGGCAGTCGCCTCGACCGGTGACGAGCTGGTCGCCGTCGACGGTCCCCGGCTCGGCCCGGGTCAGATCCGGGACTCCAACCGGCCGATGCTCCTCGCCTTGTTGCGCGAGCTCGGTGCGGAGGTAATTGATCTCGGGCGCATCCCGGATGACGCCAAGGTTCTCACCAAGACTCTGCAGCAAGGGGCAATTGATGCTGACGCGGTCATCACTTCGGGTGGGGTCTCGATGGGGGAGTACGACCTGGTGAAGGCGGTGCTCGGTGAGCTCGGCGACATCGACTTTTGGCAAGTTGCGATGCAACCGGCGAAACCGTTCGCTTTCGGGCGGCTGGGGGAGACACCGTTCTTTGGCCTTCCGGGCAACCCGGTTTCGAGCTTCGTAGCCTTTGAGCAGTTCGTGCGGCCGGGCTTGCTGCACATGATGGGTTCGACCCGGATTGCCCGTCCGCGCATCGAGGGCAGAACTGAGCTAGAACTCGATACCGACCCGGAGAAGACAGTCTTTGTACGAGTGAGCACCCATATGCAAGAGGCGATCCGTTGGTGCAGGCCAGCGGGAGGTCAGTCGTCGAACATGTTGTCGGCCGTCGCTGCCGGCGACGCGTTCGGGGTCGTCGAACAAGGGGTGGGGCGAGTGGTTGCTGGGGCCGCCGTCACCCTGGAGATGTATCGCTGGCCGGAGGAACGGACCGTCCATGAGCTCTGAGGTTCGCCTGCCCCACCTCACCCCGGCCGGCGAGGCCCATATGGTCGACGTGTCCGCCAAGGCAGTCAGCAATCGGGTGGCGGTCGCCGAAGGGCTCGTGACCATGAGCGAGTCGACACGCCAAGCCCTTTTCGGCGGCGATTTGCCAAAAGGCGATGCCTTGGCCGCCGTCCGCCTGGCGGCGATCATGGCTGCCAAGAAGACAGCCGAGCTGATTCCGTTGTGTCACCCGCTTCCTATCGACGCCGTCGAGATCATCGTGGAGGAAGTCGCTGGGGGAGCGCGCATCGTGGCCGAGGTGGCGACCTCCGGCCGGACGGGGGTGGAGATGGAAGCGCTGACCGCGGTTTCGGTCGGCGCCCTGACCCTCTACGACATGGTGAAGGGCATCGAACGGGGGGTCGAGATCGGCCCGATTCGTCTGCTTAGAAAGAGCGGTGGCCGCAGCGGCACCTGGGAACGCTGACGGTAATTGTTTGCCACGGAGCGAAGGGCTACCCTGCCGAGCGAGCAGAGGGCCTTTCGAAGGGAACATGACGACACCGGTAATAGTGGCGGGCCTGTTGTTGGCAGCTGTGTGGGGTTTGTACCTCCTCCCAAGCGCCTTTGGCGACCGCCGCCGCACCCCTATCAATTCCACTGAAGAGTTCGACCGCCTGACCAAGGTGATGGCCGACGCTCAACGCCGCAACTACGACGCCAAGCTCTCGTCGGCTCGTGACCAGGCGCGGATCCGACGCAAACGGGCGCTGATCGTTCTGATCCTGATCGCAATCGTCACCCTGGTCGTCACCTGGCGGCGCCAATCGCTCAACTGGCTCCTGTTACACATCGCCATCGATGCTTGTCTGGCCTGGTATGTCGCCATGCTGGCCCAGATTCGCCAGAAGCAGGCGCAGGAGTTGGCCAACCGTTACTTCGACGGCACTCGGGAGTGGGAAGAGTCGCCGGTCCGCGTCGTCTCCCAGCGCTAACCCTTCCTTCGTTTTTATCACGTAAACAGGGCGGAAAACGCCCTGTTTACGTCGCGAAAACGGTCTCCATCGACGTCAAACTAAGATCGACCCCAACCCGGGGGTGTAGCTCAGCCCGGCAGAGCGCCTCCCTCGCACGGAGGAAGCCAGGGGTTCAAATCCCCTCACCTCCACCAGCATTTTCGAGCCTTCCCACCTCGGCAAACTCATCCTCCTATGCCGCTGCCAAAAACCGGTGGGTACGTGAACACGGTACGACTATCACAGTCCACCTAACGCCATAATCGGGGGGTGAGAGGAAGCAGAGCCGTCTTTGTGGCGACCCTCGTTCTTGGGGCGGCGAGTGCTGGGCTGCTCTCATCTCCAGTGAGGGCTGACGAACGGCGGGTTACCTTGGTTGAGGTTGTAGGCGTTATCACTCCTGTCGTGGCCGCCTATATCGAGGATGCGGTGCAAGCAGCGGAGGCTGATGGTTCCCAAGCCTTGGTGGTCACCCTGGACACCCCAGGCGGTCTGGACATATCTATGCGCGACATTGTTCAGGCATTTCTGAACGCCGAGGTGCCGGTGATCGTCTACGTCAGTCCCGAAGGAGCGAGAGCTGCCTCGGCCGGCACCTTCATAGCCATGGCTGCTCACGTGGCAGCGATGGCTCCCGCAACTTCTATCGGCGCTGCAACGCCGGTCGATCTGCAAGGTGGTGAGATCACTGACAAGATCATCAACGATGCTGCTGCCTTCGCCATATCGGTAGCGGAACGCCGCAACCGGGATGTCGAGTTCGCCGAGCAGGCGGTTAGAGGGGGCCGCTCGATCACCGCCCGGGAGGCGGTCGAGGTGGGGGTAGTAGACCTGATTGCCGACGATTTAGACGATCTGCTGGTTCAGGTCGACGGGGTTGAGATTGAGTCGCTTCGGGTGATGCTGACCACGGACGGTGCGTCGGTGACACGACGGGAGATGGGCAACTTGCGGTCGGTGCTTGGAAGGCTGGCCGATCCCAACCTTGCTTTCATATTCCTCTCGATCGGAACCCTGGCAATCATTTACGAGGCGGCCAACGCTGGGCTGGGATTCTCCGGAATCGCCGGTGTGATCCTGCTGGTGTTGGCCTTCTCCGCTCTGAGCGTGCTCCCTGTGCGAGGCGCCGGGATCGCCCTTTTCATCCTGGCCGTGGGGCTGTTTGTGGCCGAGCTTTTTGTGCCCGGGATCGGTGTGCTGGGGGCGGGGGGGACGATCGCTCTCTTGCTCAGTGGCCTCTTCCTGTTCGAAGGAGATGTCCGGGTAAGTCCTAGCTTGCTGTGGCCCAGCGCCGTCGTGTTGGGAGGCACCAGCATCATCGCTGGCCGAGCGGTATTCAAAGCTCGAATGCAGCCACCCACGACCGGACCGGAAACCATGATCGGAAAAATTGTCACCATCACCCAGATTGGAAACCGCGCTTCGGCCTTTCTCGACGGCACCTGGTGGGAGGTGAAGGCCCGCGGAGACGAACTCACGGGGGGAGCAGTGGCGAAGGTGGTAGCGATCGAAGGCATAGGTCTCGTAGTGGAGGAGGTCGGTGATGGTGTTTGACAGCTTCTTCGGTCTGGCGGTGGCGGCGGTCCTGCTGATATCGCTCCTAAGGGCGGCAGTGCGGATCCTGCCGGAATACGAGCGGGGTATCGTCTTCCGGCTGGGTCGGGTCACGGGCCCGCCCAAAGGTCCCGGGTTGATCCTTTTGATTCCGATCGTTGACCGGATGGTGCGAGTCAGCCTGCGGACGGTGACGATGGACATTCCTCCCCAGGACATCATCACCAAGGACAACGTGACGGTGAAGGTTAATGCTGTTACCTACTTTCGGGTGATCGACCCACAACGGGCCGTGCTCGAGATCGAGGACTATCGGTTCGCCACCTCTCAAATCGCCCAGACAACCCTGCGGAGCATCATCGGCCAGGCCAACCTCGACCAATTGTTAACCAATCGCGATGAAATCAATCAAGAGTTGCGGCTAATCATCGATGGGCTCACTGATCCCTGGGGGGTCAAGGTGTCTTTGGTCGAGGTCAAGGACGTCGAGCTTCCTGATTCCATGAGGCGGGCCATGGCCCGACAGGCCGAGGCTGAGCGGGAACGGCGGGCGAAAGTAATCCACGCCCTGGGCGAAAAGGAAGCGGCCGAGACCCTGGCTGATGCGGCTGGTCTGCTCGAAGCACATCCGGGGGGGATGCAGCTACGGATGCTTCAAACGATGACCGAGGTCGCCGCGGAACAGAACTCGACCCTCATATTTCCCTTACCCATGGAGCTTCTACGGGTCCTGGACAAGATGGGCGGTAGTAAGCCCGACTGAAACGGTCGGTGAACGATCCGGATTTCGCTCACACCAGCGCTAGCGCCTCGGATACGAACGAGCCCTCTTCCAGCAGCCGGGTACTGGTCGTCCGACGTGAAGCCCTTGTTTGCCGATCGCCAGCAGGCCGGTGCCCAGGGGGTCAGTATTCAGATCGGCCGCAATATTGAGTCCAAGGAGAATCCTTACAACGGCCTTGCGGTTGAGCCGGGGGCGTGCGAACGTAGCGAGCACGTGGTCGGCTCCAAATTCGAGTTATGCCGTGAGCAACGGGCAGCCGGGTATTCGGGCCTGCGAGGTCCGAATAGGGGCCGCGTCCGAGCGGGGACTTTGGGCGCGGACAGTGCCGGTTAGGCTACGGCTGCTGACGCCACCATCGAACGGTGCGTCGCCCGCTCCGTTGGGAAGATAGAGAAGATCGAGATGGCAGACGTTGGCGATCGGATCGCAGTGGCATCCAAGGGGAAGCCGCGGTTTGGTGTTGTGACTGCTGTTAAAGGCGCCATGATCACCGTGCGATGGGACACGGGCGTCGAGACGAGCCTCATCCCCGGGCCAGGCGTCCTCAGCGTGGTTACCAGCCAACGGCGGACACCGTCCTCGCAAACTCGTCCGACAACCTCGGGGCCGACGGCCGCGGCAAGGAAGACGAGCGCGGCCGGCTCACGGAGTGGCGTGGCCAAGAAGGCCCCCGTCGGCAAGAGGCCGGTGGCCAAGAAGGCCCCCGTCGGCAAGAGGCCGGTGGCCAAGAAGGCCCCCGTCGGCAAGAGGCCGGTGGCCAAGAAGGCCCCCGTCGGC